>Ga0157364_1004854_pt1 | contig 13538 bp, 11 predicted proteins | sample AttsexASBM2_FD_111476 | JGI IMG/M metagenome (GOLD analysis project Ga0157364, IMG submission 111476) | Fungus gardens microbial communities from leaf cutter ant in Ribeirão Preto, State of São Paulo, Brazil - Atta sexdens ASBM2 | ecosystem: Host-associated > Fungi > Mycelium > Unclassified ... | reverse complement strand
TTTACTCGATAGCTAGTAACTTCCTATAATTCTCGATAAAATAATTTTTCGTAGATAGATTCTTGCGAATATGTAATTATTCTCTTTTCTGAGACTGATAATCGATAATCGGTCTATATAAAGATTAAACTACATTCGGACGGTAATCGATATACCTATGTCTGATTTTCATCAATATCGAGAACGAATTTGGCAACGGAAAAACAATAGGCCAGATGTTTAGTGTCAAAGAATTGCGAATTTAATTAAAAAAAAAAACATAAATCATGTTCGAGTGAGAAGATGATCCATCGAAATTTGAAATTGGAAAAGGAGATTGACGTCGGCGTCTCCGTTATCGGTACGAGAAGCTACGAGAAGAATTAGGCGCCGCGCGTGCAATTTCCCGTACAGGGAAGGGTGGCGAAATCAGGCTCGCGAGACAGGCTCTACGACCTCCTCCTCTTTCTCCTCTTCCTCAGTCCACCCTTCCACGTCGGCGACGTTTACCCCTCGTTCGGCGTCGCCGAGGGGGTAGCAGGCGGGCATCGTCAGACGCGCAGAGAATACTGCACAAGCTGCGTGCCTTGACCACAGACAACCAAGCGATCCCGGCCGCCGCCCGAAACCTTCTTTTCTTCTTCTTACGACTATCCGTCCTCCTTTCCCACCTGCCCCCTTTTTCACCCTCTCCCTCCGTCGCCGTCACCGTCTCCCACCAGCCTTCTTCCATCCCGACTTCCCCTTCTTTGCCTTTCGGTTAGTCCGTCAAGGGGCGAGCTCCGGTACTCGCGGAAGGCACGTTTCCGCACGCGTCGGTGTTGCGTGCACTCGCCGTTACGCTTCTTCCTCCACTTTTGTGACCTCTCCCGCTTCGCACCCTCCGTCTCTTTGGCCCCGATTCCCCTCTCTGTCCGCTCTCTGCGCGCCCTCCGTGGTTCTCTCCCTTCCTCCTCCACCGTCATCGTCCGCCGCCACCTCTCGTTCGCGTCGCTCCTCATTTCGGAACGCAGCTGCCACTGGTGGTCGAGAAATTTTCGCGAATCCTTCCTCGAGACACCCTCTCTCCCTTCCGTTCTCGCCATCCTCCTCGTCCTACCTTCGACCTACCTTCTACTCCTTCCTTATTTCTCTCGTATTTCATTTTCGACTTCCGTAGCGAAGAGATCCTAAAAAGAAAGGCCGACAGTGGCACTTGACGGAAAGTGGAGGAGGCGAGCGGGGTGGGTGAGGGTGCAGAGGCGACACGAGTTGCATATATGCGTCGCGTTCCTCTGCTTCTCCTCTCGAGACTTCCACGATCTTGGAGGATCGACCAGTGCGCGTTCGGAAAAAGGTGACGGAGGGTGATACCGGCTCTCAAAATCTCGGTAGTGTTCCGAATGGTGTACGCATTGTATTATCAGTTAACGGCAACTATTGTGACGTTGGCACGTTGTCGCGACGCGTCACAGCCAAGGATGAGACGAAAGTGTTCGGAAAGGAAGACGAGTGAATGGTCATCGAAGTAGATAAGTAACGCCAATAAGCATTATGTGGTCAAATCACGGTAAAAGGTGTTGGTTCAGTGAGTGAATTCTAAAGGCGGTGTCTTCAGAAAAGAGATCGTCATCCTTTTATGCAATTTACACGGACAACTTCCAAAGTTTAGGAAACTGTTGCTCCGCCGAGGCGGCAAGACTCCTCGCCCTTCGAAGGAGTTAGTTACACCTGTTACGCGCACGTCGCTCATCGGTCGGTGATCGGTCCCGGTATTCCGAAGTTTCGATATCGCGAGTGCCTAAGCGAAATACAGTGAGAGACGCGCGGTAATCGTCACGCACAGCGTAATCCTCGTCGTCGGTTTGCACGCACGTAATCGCGCGATACCCGTCGCCGGCTGCCGGCGAGAGGACATGGAATTGGACGTAATGAAGCCTCTTCCCCCGCGTCGTCCCGCCTTTCGTGATACCAAAGAGTCGAGGGCCAACGGGGAGTCGCGATCTCGCGAGGGCACCGTGCGCCGCGATTGTCGGCAGTAACGATGTCTGGATTGCGTTATTGCGCCGTCACGACGTGGACGCCGTACGACTGCACGACAGAGGCGGATTCGGCAGACGTGAAAATACGGAAGTGGATCGACGTAGTATAGGTAAAGGGATCTCCGTTGTGAAACGCAGGTAACAGGCTACGGCGTGATGCGTGCACGTGCGCGATTAGACGCGACAGAGATCACTGTTTAGAAGAACGAGCCGCGGCTCTTATGATTTTGAATCTTTACCAGTGATAGCAGTTGAAATTAATCGCTCTCTATTTAGAAAGAATGTCATGGACCGATATTCATAGTCAGTTTTTATTTTAAGAACGTCTTTAGCAATTTAAGTTTAAGAAGCTAATACGGCTCTCTGATTGATTTATGATATTTTTAAGACTGTACTTAGTCTTAAATATAAATAAAAAGATCGAATTACTATGAATACCGGTCATAGTTTTTTTTCTTCTGGTAGACTACGTTAAATTATAAAGACTTGTGTCCTCTTGAAGTCGATCGTGTTATTACAGCTCCTTTTTCTTCTTTTTTCTTCTTTTATAAAAGAAGAAAAAGCTAGTATGCTGATCAGCATATTTGCTTCAGTGAGGACGAGTTTTTATAATTTAATAAAGTCTAGTCGAAAAAAGCAAAGCTACAACGTTTTTTTTTTCTAAATAGAGAGCGATAATTTCAGCTTCCATCACTAGTAAAGACTAGTAAAGTTTGTAAGACTTTATTACCGTAGCGTTTTTATAAAGAAGAGAATATAGAGTGTAATCTTAGAGAATGCGGCTAGAAAGAGAATTTCGCATATCATTGATTATCACAAGTGAGAAGCTTATGTATCAGAGTATGTGTAAGAAATAAATAATGTATAAAGAGTTCTATCAAGTAACGCTAGAGTCAAATGTCACTTCCGAGTCATCAAAATGATTACGTTAATTTCTTTGATGTGAAGAAAAGTGAAGGCCCATCTATTTAGCACACTTGCCTTTTATTCATACAAAGCATGGATTATGCGGGCATGCGCTCCACTGTTAAACACATATCCGGTAATATTTCATTGTCTAGTAGAAGATTTATAGAGGATATATAGCTTTGTAAAAGATGTAATATTAATAGTTAGATGTAATATTAATAGTTCTTTAGAGAGTTGAGAATGTATAAAGACCACTAAAGTGTGACATTCATCTCTAAAACTTCCGATCAAACAGATAAGGTTATACTTCCGATTCATTAGGACATCACTTCCGATTAGTCCGATTCCCGTAATTTGTGCCAGAGAGATATATTATAAACGAAAAAAATCGTAACAAACTTGGAAAACAATATATTTTGATGTGTGTTTCTAAATAGAGAGTGATTATTAATTTCATCTCTTTTCCTATTGTTCAGTCGCATCTGTTTGTTTTCCAAAAAGACTCGGCAAACAGGGCAAAGCAACGCAATGCAAGGCAAGGCAGGCGCAAGAGGCGGCGGATGGGCGCAGTTACTGCTGATCGTTAAAAGGCGCATAAAAAAGGGAGAGGAGAAGGCGTTGGGTGGATGGGGGTAGTGGGTGGCAGGAGGTCAGAGGAAGCGGCGCGAGAAGTAACAATAAAAATTCGTCGGCGTTCGTGTTTCGTCGCCGTGGTAGGAGCGGAGAGACGTAAGGAGGCGAAGTGAGGAGTACGATGGGGGTTAAACCGAGGCAAGAGAGAAACCGAGAGAGAAAGAGGGAAGGGTGGTTGGGTAGTCGGTGGAGCAGGGTGCGTAATGAAACGATATTGAGTAGCCGTGGTAGGGAGGGTCGCTGCAAGAGGGTGGGGGTCGTCTTCAGCCCTCTCCGTCGATTGACCTCGCTTCGACGAGACGAGGGTGGGAGCAAGCCAGGGGCGGAAGTTGGTAGGGCACGGTGGGGACCAAGCGCCGCGAGCTGCTTGGGAGTCGTAGGAAGAAGGGGAGGGCCGTTAAATTGACGAAAATGACACATCTTCTCTCCGTCCGTTTCCCTCTCGTCTTTCGCTTACCCCATTACTTCGCTTTTTCCCCTATTTTGGCGACCGATGCGAACGGCGATGAGAACTTCGAAGAACTTCAAAGCGACATTAGCACTCGAAGGGAAAGCAGATAGAAATAAATCGCAATACGCAGTAAAACGAATTGCTGTGTGCATAATCCAGAAGGTCTTACGATACTATCGATAGAAGAAAGAAATAAAAATCGCCGTAAAGTTTAATTAAACTTTTAATGTTATATGCTTTCACATGTAGCTAAAATTTTTTTTTTGTTAAACGATATATTTTTCTTATTGTTGTACTAAGGCTATTTTTCAAAAATTTAGATTAAATTATAGTGCTATTGAACAAAATATCCCTGTAAAATAATATTAATCTATATAATCTTGATATAATTTTTATAAAAATAATAAATTTATTTATTAGCTGATGAAAAGAAAAAAAATAACTATATTATATCAATATTTCTATCATAATAATATATTATAAATTAAAAATTAAACCGCTCATTTATATGTTAAAAAATTAATCAAGGTCAAACTTTAACAGACCAAAACAGATGACTTAATATTACTTTATTCACATAAATAATAACGAAAAAACTCATGGAACGTCTCGAACTTAATTTACAATTAGTTCTCTTTAGCTATGAAAATTACAAAATTAATTCGTAGGATAAAATATTGATACATAGTAAAAAAAGACCGATCAAGCAAGAAGTAAAAAAATTTACATCTGATAATTAAGACAATCCATAATTTCTATTATGATTCGTTTATTTTATAATTAATATAAAACTTTGTCACAATTTTGCAAAATTTATAATGCATTGTGTCTATTTTTAATCTGTCTTTTGTAGTTTTAAAAGCTGTTTTATAATTTATATAGTTTCAATCACTTTTTAAATAAATCTCGTATATATTAATCTTGCCGGACTCGTCGCGGCAATTAAATCGTTCCGCTTTGGAACTTTGCACTTGCATAACCGATTGCCTCAACGCGATGAAAGAAAAGTTTCTCAATGGTCGACTATGCATCAATGTGCGAAAGGCCATTTTAAATAATAATCGCCCGGACACATGAGTAGCGAATGTTTCGAAACTGCAAAATAGGTCAACGTATCCGATACAATCGGATAACAAGGTATTAAGTGATTACGTAGACCCTGAGGATAATTAGTGCGGCCGGCTAGCTCGTTAACGAACAACGTTAGCATTTGGTAGTCGTAGAATGGCAAAGCTGGTGCGAATAAAGTATAGATAACCGGCTATCCTAACGGAAAGTTCGGAGGATCCTGTCTAAGTATCCTAACTGATTAAAACGGCATGTCAGTGACGATAAGCTGCGCTCCGATGAATCCATGTCGTACGTTTATTTGACATTCATGGGCACGCAACCGATCTCCCATCGTGTTAGACGACGTCTCGTAACTCCAGTTCATAAATCAGTTACTTCGTTTCCCCGTGCCTCATTCGCCGTTCATCCGAATGCGCCGCCGAGAAGCCCGCAATACGATAAAGCAATTTACAACTACTCCTGTGTTCTTCGTCCCTTCCTTCTTCCCCTCCCCCGTCCGCACTACGCGAGAAGTTTCTCTTGTCGTGTTGGAAGTTAGATGCTAATTTCGCGTAATTAACGCCCCTGGCTTTTAAATTATTTACGAGATAAATAATTTCGAGAGACTAAATTTACTATATCGCTGGATTATCAGCTGTAACTGCTACCAGTTGAAGCTCGGGACACTTGCACCGTTTCGTCGATGAGTGAAAATTGCAATTGTAAACGTAAAAACGCAAAATTTATATCGAAATTAATATTGTCAAATCAAAATCTATTTTTCGATAATTTTGCAATTCTTAATTCTTCCAGTATTAAGTTTTTACAGAATCGAAGAATTGTTTTATTATGTATAGGGTATATTTTCTAATTACAATTTTTAGGTATAATATTATTAAATATTAGATAATATTAAAAAATTATATTTTTTTGATTGAATTAATAACACTACTTTTTGAACTAAATGCAAAAGTATATAAAGACTATTTCTAGGATAATTGTCGATGCTGAAATATTTCCATCAGATTTGGTTTTTTGAGACATAAGAGAAGACATTTTTTCCGATATTATAATAAAGTTATTGAGATTAGAAAACAAGTTAGAAGTATTGAGCGTTTATTTTTTATTTTTATTATATGATTGAATCGATTATTATAAAGTCTAGCATGTTTTTGTTTCAATATCTCGATAACGTTTCACAATTATTATTAAATCTTGATAAATATCCGATTCGCTCATCACTGTCGTACCTAAATTATTAAAAAAAAAAAATGTCTCTTAAAAATAGCATGCTATGTCTTAAAGATTAATCCTGATGGATTTTTTGGCAATAGATTCGAACTCAGTGTCTCAAACTAAGAAAAATTGTTTCTTTTTTTCTATTAAAAATGCTTAAAAATTTATAAACTAGTGTAATCAGATTAATTCTATTGACCCATGAATTTATTCTATTGATTAATGTATATCTGCTCTTGTTGATTTATCATCTATATAAAGAATATCAACGAATCGAAAGAATGATAGAACAAAAATAACAAGAAGTGGATATCTAGCAAGAAATAAAATATCAATTTTTACAAAACTAAAAGCACACGATACCGTAAATCCTTCCCGTGCCCTCTCACTTTTTTCCCTTCATTTCATTTCACACCTGTCGGATAATAATAATAGGATAAAATGATTACAGTTCTTCGGGCGTTAATTCATTTCAAATGACGGGATGCTTTCCATACGCTCTCCGTCACGATCCGCGAGCGGGCCGTTAGAATATCATTCGCACACGCTGGTGGTGAAGCGAAGCGGAGTTGAAAACACGAGGGCTAATCCGGTGACGGATGGCGGCGGTGATCTGTTGCGTTTTAATCGTCCCTCGTGCGTACGCCGCAAAATTTCATCCGGCGCGAGGCTTCGCTTTATCACGCCGACCGAAACGCCGATATTCAACCGCTAGAGAGCTTCACTCTCATCTTCTTCGCTCGTATGCGCGTCTATGTATACGCGGAATATGTATGTGCGCGATTTGGTTCGTGTGCGTATACACACACACGTTGAAAAAGCGACATTGTGAGATCGGCACAGTCTCTCTCCGTCTCATTCTCTCGTCGCTTTTCACTTTAGCTCACATGCACACGTCGGCAATAGCATCTCTCTTCGCACCATTCGCTAACTGTTGCATTCTACATGCATATGAAGCTTGTCTTACTCTCTCTCTTTCTCTCTCTCTCTCTCTCTCTCTTTCTCTCGTTTTCTCTCTTTCTTTCTCGCATGCTCGCTTTTATTCTCACTCTTGACTTATTTCTTTCTGTTTATCGTCTCGCCTTTCTTACATCTCGTCTCTTCTGTCTGACCGTTTCAACATTTTCATTAGCTGTTAGCTATTACCCTAAGCAGCGTCGTGCCATATAGGATGTGTAACATATTACACAAGTAATATGCGCTTTTTAATCCATTAGAAGTACAAATTTCATACGTACAAGTACATTCGATTTACAAAGTATTTTCTCTACAAGTTTTAAGCAAATTAGAGTAATATTTATAATGCATATCGAATCACTGTTTACATTCAATCAGCACTCTGTGATTTAAAATTTAATTTTAAATTTAAACAAGATTAATTTAGTACGCATTTTTATAAATGAATAAAATACTTTTTATCTCAATCTCAGAATAGTCGTTGTTTATTTTGAAGCACTATACCATTTCATTCTGCTTTGTGTGTTATTTGTGGGACAGAGCAACGAATCTGAAAAGAAAGCCAGGAGTCTTCCTGGCTATCTTATCGGTCGCAGTTGCGGATATTGCGATTACGACTGCGAAAGAAAAATAGACGAATTTCGATAGAAATGTAGAATAATCTCACTTTCCTTCCGTTGATGTTCGTCATATGATCCGGTTCATCACTGTCACTTCTTTGTCATTGACGAATCTACCATGGCCCGTACGATAATATTTCGCGACGCGACTCTTCTCGCGGTTGTAACACTAGACAGCGTAGAGCGATAAATGGGTCACCAGACAACGACTCCGCTACCTCGTTTGGTGTCCGATTACCGCTTAGGCAGACGCGACTACGACGAAAGTCTTGTTAGGCGTGCAGCGACGAAAAAGTTAGAATGCCTTATTCTCGAACCCTACTATGTGGAAAAAAGTTGCTAATTAATCAAATCTATTTGCTGATTGAACGTTTTAGTTTCACATTAATATTATCACTGTGTCGTTCCGTGCGTCGCGACATTAACTTGAACTAAACTGATTCGAGAATATATGATTATCGGATTGCAGGTCTGATACTGTCGTAGTAGGTATATGTCAGGTACATGTCTCCTCGACCGGCTTCAAAGAGGTTGTGATCGTCTGTGAATGTCGCGCCGGAGGTATCTCCCCCTGGAAATTTTCATACGTGCTTGTTGCAAAGAATGGGAGCGGCCATTGTTGCAAAATGATTGCTAGTTACGAGCTGTAGAATAATGAACGGTCGTAATTCCGAGCAGTAATGATACTAAAACTGAGATATCCCGTAAATGTTCACGTAGAGTATATTGACTCGGTCTAAATTATGATTAACATCGTGACTATTATTTTCAATGAAATTCTTTCTTTTTAAGAAAAGAAAAAGAGATTTTATCAATCAATGATAAAAATTTAAAGAATATTTTTTCTATCTAAAAATATATTGGAATATTAGAACGATCTAGAAAAATATCTCAAACTTGTTTTAAATTTGTCTTGATTTATTTGAAGCATATTATATCATTGAAAATTCAAGAAAAATTATTCATGCTTTCGTATATATTTTCATGTATGTGCGTTACGTACAGAATCAAAATTTTTGATAACTTTAATTCCAGCTGTTTTTTTCTTAACGGCCAATAAAAACATAAAATTAATTTAGAAATATTTTTTAAGTCATATGTTGTAACTTTAAAGAACATTTCTAAACTAAACTGATTTTGTGGCTTTCATTGACCATTAAGGACAACTGAAGTTACCAGATACTTCTAATTGTATACACCATATATACGAAAATATGTATAACATGCGAAAATAACCAGAATAAAGGATTGAAAAAGTTTTTTGAAGATATCTCAATTACATTGTCGCTCCTTAATGATCGTTAAAAATAATTAGTTAGCTAGGTTCACCGATCCTGCTCTGTTGTGCACAGATGCGTGCACACACGTTTATAGTATGCTGTTGAAGAAAAGGAAGCGGCCCCTCGATGCATTGGCTGCTTCACGGCCGTTAGTAAGCCAGGACTCTGAATGAGTGAGAGAGAGAGAGAGAGAGAGAGAGAGAGAGAGAGAGGCGGGGAGAGAGGGGAACAAAGAGAATGGCTGTAAAAGATTTGGCAGCTGGTACTTCGTCCGTCGGTGTCTGAAAACCCCTCGAGTGATCATTTCGAGGGCACGTCGAGCTTCGCAACGGGAGTTACTCCAAAAATGTTATTCTCAAAGTAACCGTCGCGCATCACCGCGATCATCGGCGAAATGTCGTGTCGTACGGTGTCACGCGAATACAGGAAAGGGTTTGTTGAGTTGCGAGGAAATTCCGAAGGGGAATGTGTCACGGTTTGGGAATTACCATTTTATTTCATAGAGTGGTAATTATACGACCGACGATTATGATCTTATGCGGGAACGTAGGTGGCGTGTGCTAAAAACGTGGCTCGTGACTGTCTGTTGGTACTTTCATGCTCAAGGAGACACGATCAAGGGATCAGACAACGACGGCAACAATAGGTCTCCATGGGAACTCTCGTTTCGCGCAACTTACTATTCATCGCTGCTTATTTTTATTCTGGACGCTCCGAGAAGATCGAGAATTTTGATATCCGACGAGTTCGCGCGCGAATCGTCATCCTCGAGCATTATTTCGAGTCATTAATGAGGCACGGCAATCAGGCAGGCAGGTATACCGCATTGTGTCTTCGCGAGAGACAGGCAACGTTCTCCTGTCGGAGTCTTTCGACATCCATCGTGTACGCCGTCGTCCTTCGCTCTGCTTGGAAACCTCTAAGCGGTCCCGCCAGGTGAATGGGATTCTCGCGATCATGCAACAAAGCGATGCAGATAACTTGCGTCTAGGCGTGGACGCCAGTTTTTCTCGTTTTTCTTCGTCAAATTGCAATTGTCACGTTTACTTGACCGACGTAAAACGAGATCTGAAAGTAACAGCGATCTGATTTTCGTTAGCGTTATGCAAACGGGAGCATCATTAAACGAGACCATTCGGCATTATTTAGTTGGATTCACGGATTCATTTGCATCACTTGCGAGATTTATACGTCAATTTTTGGATATGCTTGTAAATTAGCGAAAAGGGGACAACGCGTTGTCTCCTGTGTTATTATAACTGAATATATTAAGATAATTAAAATATTCTTAAATTATTAGATATTATTATAGAGATGACAAATTTTATATTAATATCAATAGATTTTTATATGTGTATGTGTGTTAATAATAAATTCCATTCATCAATACTTTGATGAAGAAAGCTATTGAGTGTTGTTGGGTCACGAGAGAAATCTTCTCGTATAAATCTAATTGCGAGTATTGTCTATGTTTGAATTACGACTAGTACGTCAGGATCTAATGTGAATCGGAACCACACCGACTAGGCAAGAAGATAGCATGGTTTACAGAATGGTGAAGAAAACATCATGGATTTACCTGAGCGAAACGTGAGTCCGCGTGCCAAACCATCGGCGACTGGTCGCTCGTTATTGCAATTACGATGCGATTATAGCGGAGCCGGGAGACGTTTTCAACGCGGCCGAGTGCCAAGTGAGTTTCGGACAAAGGATAGCCTTGTATCTCGTGAGAGTTGGCCGCGGCCCTACTACAGCTGGGTGAGGGGGAGAGGGGCCGAAAGAGAAAAAAGAGGAGAGAGAAGGAGATAGAAACTAGCCATTTCCTAAGCTTCTACTCCCGTCTAAACTGGATTGCTATTGGTCGAAACGGGCCACCGATTAGAGAAGGCACTGTAGCGATATAACAGCTTAGGAACCGAGGCGAGCCGAGGGCAGTCGGGTTAAAAATCGTGGCTCCGCCATTGGCCGAGCGGGCCCCTCGAGGCCATTCGGTTTAGAATTGAGGAATGGTGCCGCTATATCCTCGCCGTTATATCCGCGGAGGACGATCGTAGAAAGTGGCACCGTTTTCGAATCTTCGCCGTTTTGATCTGCGTGCCGTGAGGAAGGCGAAAGAAGCACATCGAGTTTCTTCAGCAATTTTTCGCTCCGGAGGATCGAATATTTTTCTTCAGTTTTTTTTTCTTTAGCTCGTCGAGAATCGTGACTGTTGCGTGGATTCTAAAAAGATTAGCATGTAGAAAAATTGTAAAATTTAATTTATCGATTTGTACCTTTCTTTGGATTATATTGGTGACGTTTAATATTGGAAAGACTATGAATTATTATCATTCATGAATAATTCAATTCAAGTGCATTATGTAACGACAGTAATAGCGATAGTAATAGCTTACCACAATGTACTTCGATCAAGGTTCCCTAAATAATTAATCTTTTAGCATTAATGCAACGTACAATTAATCAATAAGCGTATGACAAATATTTATAAAAAGAGAAATAAAAAAATTGAGAAACTATGCAAGTGCGTTTTTTAATAACATATAAAATTAATTAGCATTGATCCACGTTAATTAGTTGCATATTTTAATATCGTTTTAATAATGATGAAGATAAATACTATAGGTTTTTATGCAAAATATTCTCAGCTTGTTTGACAGTTAACAGATTCTTTGATAAATTTAAAATAAAAAATATATGTTTTCCTTTCTCACTCAAATAACATACTGTACGAAATTCGTTTCCTTTTAATGTATTTTTTGTAAGTAAATTAATTATATTCGTAATCGATTTAGCAAAATTTTGATAAAACATTCGGGAAATATCTGTTTCTTGTTATTTATTTTATTGTTTTAATATAGTGACTCGACAGCCTTTAAAACACAAAGCAAAATTGTAATCATATTCAGCTTGTAAACGGCCAATCTACAGGTAGAGATAGATAATGATTTTATTCGACGAACTGTTTCCCGGTACAGCGTCATTGGTCTAATCCCGGGCGTGGTCACCCGCCCTACTTCTTCGTCTTCTTAAATGGCACGAGAGATAAGATTGGTTCGGCACCTCTCCCGCCTGGAATTTCATCCGAGAGCCGCGCCTGCAGTCTAATTACTTCTGGAATCGATCAAGGACTCGAGCTTCGCTTGTCGTGAATATATAACGAACTGATGTGGATGAAACAATCGCGGAAAACACGCAAACTGACTGCGTTGTTTTCTCGCACGCTGTTCTTGTCAAGGAAAAGTCGTATTGACTCACTTGTTAAGAAAAGCATGCGCTTAGTAAATGGAGTAATGCTAATAGGATGATAATTTTAACAGAATGCCATTTTCACACATTATTAAAGAGATAGAAATTTATTTATTTACTTATACTATCATTTAGCGTGTTAAGCGCAAGATGATAAGATTAGTAGCTGTGGAAACACCACGCAAATGTGTTGGTAAGGTTTAATACTTCTACATGATAAACAGTATTTTTTAATAAATTGCAGTACATATAAAAATATAAAATTAGACAAAGAAAATTAGACAAAGAATTATTTTGTATTTTGAAACTTTTTGATAAAGTAATCTCGAGTCTATTTAGAACCGAGAATTTGATTTATGATGGCTACATCTCTTTCTGCTATACTATCTATATAGCAGAAAGAGATTATATTTCATTCATACGCGGAACGGCGATGCCAGGATTATCAATGCACACGCGGTACAAGTTCATGCTTCACCTCTGTTGATTGCGCACTGCTCGGGTCTTAATAAAGTCAATCCGACGAAGGATATAGTATCCTCACGAAGAAAAGGAACATCGTTGCTTTAGGTCGATGATTAATCTCACGATAATCCGATCGCAGTCATCGCGCAAATCATCGCGAGATAAGCGGCTTGCATGCATTGTCACATGCATGATTCCGCGGAAAATGCTGAATCGCTCTAACTTCCGCGTAGCTTAGTGGACTTTCGTGATTTTACGGCGCATTTATAAATTCGCCTTGTAAATGTTATCGAGAAAATATATAAAACGCTGAGTTTATTTCTCACGTCATTTTGAGTCTTTGTATTAGTATAAATCTTATTTCGAGGAAAAGCCAATTGTTTGGAAAAACCGGCTTGAATTTTTGTACGGAGAGGAAAAATATTTGTTCGGACGTTCGGCGAGTTGTACGACCAGATTTTCATGACTCATTACGTAACCTTGAAGTTTGTACGCTCTGGCGCGACGATGACTTGGCTGATTCCTGCGGTCGCGATTGAGGCGTGCGCGTCGCGTGATTCCAAAGAAATTGAAGATTTTCTCGACACCTCTTCGTTAATGCGCAACGACGATTTTTCGTGATTCACGCAATTATTCTTGCGGCCACTCTGGAGATTACTATCAAGATTTTATGCGAATTAGGCATTTACAA
>Ga0157364_1004853_pt1 | contig 13539 bp, 8 predicted proteins | sample AttsexASBM2_FD_111476 | JGI IMG/M metagenome (GOLD analysis project Ga0157364, IMG submission 111476) | Fungus gardens microbial communities from leaf cutter ant in Ribeirão Preto, State of São Paulo, Brazil - Atta sexdens ASBM2 | ecosystem: Host-associated > Fungi > Mycelium > Unclassified ... | reverse complement strand
TTTAAAACCACAAAAAGGCGGGAAGATATATAAAATTTAAATTGTTATTTCGGTTGTATCAAATCTAAAGCTCAGAACTTTTTTGTACACCTAATAAATCTCCATTCTGCTGTAATTGTAATAATAAATCCGATCTGTTAAAAATAAATGCTTTTTAAAAAAAATTTAATTTCTTTAAACAAATTTACACACTGCAAAATATTACAATATATACATTTACAATATACTTGTAAAGAATGAATAATTGGTTACATTATAATGATGAAAAAATTAACTCTTAGTATTCATAATTATACTATTATCCTGTGCATTTTTTGAAAAGAATTTCAGAACCCATCTGTATACGTCTACCGGATAGTTGTCGATGTTGATAACTAATGATAGTTAATGGCAAGAGCTATCCTAAAAGAAAAGTGCGGTTCTCACTGTCGCTACTTAATGATACTGATAACTGTCGATAGACGTGTACAGAATGTGGGAATTTTGTAACTCGTTATGAATTTATACAGAATACAGGGGCAGCGAAATTCTGTAACTCGTTATGCAATCGTTATTCATTATCATAAAAAAGTTGCTCATTTGAACTTTTTTACTATGTTATCTACGCAACTGTATTATGAACACATAATGATTGTATAACACGAATTACAGAATATAAAGACAGGGCCCCTATTTTGTAATTCATTAAGGCCTGATTTCACAATATATGTTACCTAAAGATTAAAGGTAACTAAGAAATTCATGAATAAATTTTATTGATGAATCTGCTGATAATTTTTTATCTTTAGATAATGTATCCATATATTGTGAAATCAGGGCCTAAAACAGTGAAATCATTGCGCAGCTTTTATATATAAAATATCTACGCAATGATATCGTTATACTGTCTTAACGAGATACAAAATAGGGAGCCTGCAGGAATTCTGTAACTCGTCATGTATCGTTATAAACATATAATAATTGCATAACAAGTTACAGAATACAAGAGCAGGAGAATTTGACTAAATAATTATTTTTCGAACATGCCTGGGTTATCTCTCCTCCTCCTCCCTTAAAATATATAGAAAATATCATTATCTTTAATTAGCAAAAGTTTCAAACATCTTAAGAAAAGTCATTTTGCGATACAACCATCTTATAAAATAAAATTCAAATAAAATTCTAAACATACAATAAAAAGATTTTTACTTGTAGATGTTAAAAGTCAAGATTTCTCTTTTTTTTTAATAAACAATTTTATACTTTTTCAAAAATATCAAAATATATGCAAGATTCAATTTTTGTATAATTGTAAAAATGATGAAAATTAACTTGAACGAATTAACATGAATGAATCATTGTATTTTAAAAAATCGGAAAATCATTATGTGTGCTAAAGATTAATTATTACACATCATAATAGTAACGATGATAAAATCTTGCATAATCTTTCTTCTTTCTTCTTTTTTTATATTTACTATTGAATTAAAATCTCTTAAGAATGAATGAATTATGAACACCGTTTTATGATGCTCGAAAATGTCTTATTTTATTATAGTATAAAAAATACTTTTATCGTAATCACTGCTTCTATAATACATTAATTATTGTAAAAAATATAACGGATGTTATTTTCTGTTAGTAAATGGATTTTATTTACCTCCAAATATTTTGGCTTAAATATGTTAATAAAAGGTTTGGTTCCAAGCTGATACATGAATATTCCTTCTTTAAACTCCTCTATAAACGATGAAAACCGTTTTATGCGACCTAACAATTAATTATTAATTATTATACTAATCATTAATTATTATACTAATAATTTATTAATTGTTATTTTTATTTATTTATTATATAAATTTAAGTAAACTTTTTATTTTGAGTCGTATGAAAATATATATATATATATATATATATGGCATTTTATGTAAAAGAATAATGACAAAATCTTATGTGTAAAGTTTTTTTATACCATACTCTGATAACTTCATAAAATCAAATGCAACTCCAATGAAAGGATATCCTTTGATTTCGGGAATATTTCCGAACTTTTGTCGAATATTATATTGATGGTAGTTCGACAGAATTGAAAAAATCCCAACAATGCAAAGAGTGCATAGTACCAAAAATATGAAATCCATTCTCATTAACTGTGAACCTTTCAATTAAATAGTTTATTAAGTTTATACATCATTAGATTTATTAAAATAATGAAATTACATATCATATCGAGAAAAGTTATATTGACAAGACTTTCATTATATATTGATTAAAAATGTTTCTCAGAGATAGGTATGTCTAATTAGACATTTAAATCCACAGAGGTGTGTTAAATCTACACCAATATTTTTTAGAGTGTAGGTAATTATTCAAGATAATGTGCTTTATCAAAATGATCATAAATAAGATGATCCAAAAAACATTTTAAAACTTAAAGTTTCTTTTCAGATCAATATTTTAGACTGATTTTTTATGAAGCGGATATAAATGGAAATTGATCAAATCTCAGAATTCGTTTACAAAAGTTTCATGACATAAATTAAAAATCATATACAAAAGTAAAATTTAATTTTAAAATTATTTATTTTAAAATTCACTTTCAAAGAAGTCTTTATCTTTAATTTATATAATTTATATTTGTTAAGTATTAAATGTCTGATAATATTCTTGAGACTTCCACAGGTGCTTTCTATGTAAAAATTATGCGTTTCGCGGATTTCCTCCGTGTCCAGAGCTATTGTTGGAGTGCCAATGTTTCGTGAACCTTGCAGTCCATTTTAGAGCGAGAAGTAGCCTGATACCTGATAGGAGTATCAGGCTACTTCTCGCCCTAATGGCACTCCAAGAATAGCTCTAGATACGAAGGAAACTGCGAAACTAACGCATAATCTTTATATATTAAAAAAAAGGAAACTAACGCATAATCTTTATATATTAAACATGTAACAATGTATAAACATGACAGATGCACTGTAAAAAAAACTTCTTTAATCTTATTTTTAAAAATATTAGGTATGGGAAAAAGTTCGTTTTTACGCCATTAGATGGCATTAAAAAAACGCCATGAACTTTTTCCCACACCTAATATAATGAGCGCTACTCCGTTTATCTTCTGTAAACAGTCAATTTAGTGAAAAAAAATCATATAAGGCTCACAAACTCACAAGTATGCAATAATATAAATTCATTTTTTCTTAACAATGTTGTAAACTGTTTTGGTGCGACTTTAATTCATGTCATAGAATTTTGTAAAATTCGTAAAAAATTTGAGATATAACGTACTTCATTTGTATTTATAGCTTCATAAAAGATCAGTTAGATCATTATCTAAAACATCGATTTAAAAAATAAAGACTTTAAGTTTTGAAATATTTTTAAATTATCAATTTATAATTATTTTTTGACAAAGTTTCATTCTCTTGAAAATTATTTTTGAAGGACTGAATAATATGAGAAATAATGGCATAATATTAATTTTAATTTTAATTTTTGACATAATATAATACTTAAAAATATTTCGGTACTTACATAAATATTTCTTTACATAAATATTTCTACAACACCGCAATTTCTTATTAACACTTTTGACATTTGATTTAAATATCGTAGCTTTGACATTTATTATGTAATTTATGTTTTGTAATTTAAATTTAGATCAATTTTATTAAATAACGTTAAATGCAATAAAGAAAATAGTACACCTATATCCTGTAACAAGAAATTATAATAATTATAAAAACTTCTTTTCAATTCAAGATTTAATTACTGAATGAGGCTATGGATGTCGTAGAAACTGATATATTTGCTCTTTTTTATTGTAAGTTAACAGTGATAAGTATTGATGTGATAAACTCACTTCATAAACATTCGTCAGTATCTCTAACGTTTAGGAATATAAAGCGTTGTGAACCACCGACTTATATCTGATCGAGTTATATCTGATCGAGAGATAAAAGAGAGACATTTGCATTTGACAATGCAACACGTATGCTTAAGATATTATAAAGAAACATAATGAAAATTCTCCTAGGCAATGTAAAGATGTAATTTCTATTTTTATCGCCTTATGTAAGCACTATACATACTTCATTTTTGCGATTATCTTCACCTTAATCACCTCCATCACGCTTAATTATAATTATTTTCTACTAAAGTGGTTCCGGTAACATTATATAAACACTCTGTCTTCTCTTTTATTCTTTTCAAAATATAATTCATATGTGTATATTACGAATAGTAATTAATTTTTCAATGCTGTATATTTATGTATAATGTGCCGATTATACAGGATGTCTAAAAGTTTGATCCATGCTTTATATCTTGGAAACAATTATAATATGGAAAAATATTTCATACGAAAGTTGTGTAAAGAAAGACTTAAGATCAGTGATCTGGTATTGCAACATATAATATCAGATCACTGATCTCAGAGGAAAGATTCAAGGAGTTAGAAATGTAACTGCCAAAGATTAAATGGGAGTTAGCGAGGTGAGAAAACGCAGAGAAAATTTGATAACATTAAGATCTCGGATCACAAATTTTATCTATAGGGAAAGAAAACGAATCAGTAGGAGGAATAAGTTTCTTTATTCATAAGAAGTTTTCAGATGATATATCAGCTATAAAACAAGTTTCTACTAGAGTTGCATACCTGATTTTAAAATTAAATAGCAGATATAATTTAAAAATTATTCAAGCGTATGATCCCAACTATGGGATCACACAAACGGAGAAGAAATGGAGATTTTTTTTTTACGATGACTAAAAGCAATGGAAAAAGATTCTTTCCATTTTTCACAATTACATGCGGAGATTTCAATGCAAAAATTGATTTAGAAACAGACTCAATGAAAACAGCATTAGAAACTTTGGGACAGAAAATAGAAACGAAAGAGGCAAACAACTATTATTTCTATTGGAAAATGGACAATACCAAATGAATAGTTTTTTCTTCAAGAAAAAATACAGATGGGAAAGCCCAAACGGAAGAACTAAAAATTAAATAGATCATTTTATATCTGACAAAAAAGAAATATTTCAAGATGTTACAGTATTAAATCAGTTTACTACCAGCAGTGACTATGATAAGAACTACATTAAATATATTATTAGAATAAGAGATACAAAATGAAAAACACATAAAAGATTACGGAATAACCCACAAAATATGGAAAAGTTCCAAAACTATATTAGTACAGTTAGAGAACAAACTAAAAAGAGGAGATTTTATATAGCATAAATACACTAAATAATACAATATAGCATAAATACACTAAATAATACAATGGAAACCACACCTACAAGAAGCTTAAAAGAAATACTGCCCAGGAAAGAAAATAAGTCAGAACACACGAAAGCTTATAGAAACAAGAAACTTCTGAAGAGTAACAAAGAAGCAAATAAAATAGAACTCAAAGAGATAAACAAAAGAACAATCAAAGCAATCAGGGAGGATCTTCGACAATATAAATTAGAAAAAACCAGACAAACTATAGAAGAGAACAGAAGTCTCAAAGTATTAAAAGAAATCTGGCTAAGGGCAAAACTGAAATAGTGAAGCTCCAGAACAGAAACAATGAAATAGAACACAACAGGGACAAATTAATTAAAATAGTGGAGAAATTCTATGAAAAACTGTATAGAAGGTGCAGAAACGAAAATTCAACACTATTATTCATAACAGCAGAAAAAGAAGTATTGAACCAAGAATCCGAAGACATGCCCGAAATAACTAGGGGAGAAATCCAGCACGCTCTTAGAAAAATGAAAAATAATAGATCACCAAGCGACGATGAGATCGTCATAGAGGCTATTAAAATTGAAAGAGAAATAATAATGAAAAAAATAGAAGCATTTTTTAATCTATGTCTCCAGGATACCACCATTCCTTATAGGTGGAATAATGCGGTGATGATTCTACTCCATAAAAAAGGCGATAAAATGAATCTAAAGAATTATCGGCCGATTACCCTATTGAATCATCTTTACAAACTACTTTTTACTAGAATTATAATAACAAGAATGAAGAACAAGTTAGGTTTATACCAGCCAAGAAAGCAAGCTGGATTCTATTCAAATTTTAGAACCAACGACAGAATCTGAAGGTATTAATAGAAAAATCAGTGGAATATAATAAACCATTGGTGTTGTTATTTGTAGATTTTCAAAAAGCTTTCGATACAATAGAACATAATAAAATACTAAAAGCACTAAAGGAATATCGAATCGATATATAAAAATTATCTATATTTATTAACAAGCAACAACAACAGTAAAATTACACATCAATAGTAAACACAAAAATTGGACGAAGAATTAGACAGGATCCAATGTCACTAAATTATTCAACACCGTTCTGGAATACGCATTTAAAACATTAGAGTGACATAATAAAGGAATAAAAATCGATGGAGAATATTTAAGCACACAACCTCCGCTCGCCGATGATATTGTTATTATAGCCGATGATTTGAGAAAAGGAAGAAAAATGACTGTGGAACAACAGCAACAGAAAAAGTTAGTTTGAACATGAATACTGGCAAAACAAAAATGATGACGAACCTAGTTCTTAGTCAAAATATCACTATTAAAACAACAAGAAATAAAAATAATTGAAAAATATATATACATCTTGATCATGAAATCAAAATCAGCAAAGACAATCAAACATATGAATTGCAGAGAAGAATATCTTTGGGCTGGAGCATATGAAAAGCTTAGAAAAATATTTAAAAGCAAACTACCGGTATGTTTGAAAAGAAAAATATTTGATCGGTGCACCCTGCCAGTGCTAACATACGGAGCAGAAACTCTGACATTAATTAAGTCATCGGCAACTAAATTAAAAACACAACGTAGAATGGAACGCTCAATGTTAGGGGTAACTATGCGGGAGAGTGAGAAATGAAGATCTGAGACAAAGAACTATGATTAGAGATATTATATATAGAGCATGTAACAAAACAAAAATGGGCTGTACATAGCCAGAATGAAAAATGGACGAAAAGGCTCTTGGAATGGAGGCCAAGAATGGAGGACAAGCGAAGTGAAAGACAATTAACTCGATCGACCGACGACCTGAAAAAAATAGCAACAAATTGGATTGGCAGGATAGAAAAAGATGAACAAACATTAGAGGAGGCAATCCGTAGGACTGCCTATCAGCAGTGGACGAAACAAAAGACTGGATGATGATGATTCGAAAAATTTACATCTTTTCTTAAAATTTTTCATATAAGAGTGAATTCTGAAATATTCTGGAATTTCTTATCCTATAATTTTTAAAAAATAATTTTAAGATTTTAGATTTTTAGATTTAAATAACATTTCATCAGAGATTATATTTAAAAAGCTTAGAAATCTTCGATTATATTTCATAATTAATATATAAAATATTATGTAATATAAAAAATTCTGAGAAAAAAGATGTTGATTTTCTGAGAAATGTTCCAATTTGTATAAAAAATGTGACAAAGTTATAAAATATGTAGAAATTCTGAAAAATTATATAGAAATTCTGAAAAAGTATATGAAAAATTCTGAAAAAAATGTTCACCAGGATCTGTTATCAATTTTGTTAAAACTACTACCCTGCATACAAAAATTGGCTCAAATCGTCTCATGTCGCAACTCTGATTAGAGGGTCTCTAGGTAATACTAATGGTGGTACTATACTCTCAATCCTCACAATTTGAAAAGTTCTTAATGAAAATTAACTTTTTTTTTATAATATTTTGAAAAATTTTTTGAGTGAACTACAAGAATATGCAATAAAAAATAGGGGATTTTTCCATTTATGAAAACATCAGTCATGTTGACCTAGTCTTGAAAAGGTCAAGTTCATATTTTCATCATTCCCATTAATATCCTATAAAATTCATGTTTTCATATGAAACATTTTTCCATATCTATAATATTTAGACAAATGTTCGTGCCTATTTTAAGAGAAATTATTCTGCCATCGTGCAGTTACTTTTGCGTACTTTTTATTCGAAAGTTAATTTTAGTGTCTCTCTTGACAAATTTGCCATTTTGTTAAAATAAATGTAGAAATTAAAATCACATGTTTCAATATTACAATCGCACATATGTATATGTAGTTTATTTTATTTAAATTGATTGCAACTTTATTATGACACGACAAGTATGAAAAATATTTCTTTTGCTATAATAAAAAATGCAAATCATCGCAAGTGATACAGAAATGTGAAAAAGCAGATACGAACAAATTTTACAATTTGTTCAAAAATTATATAAAACTCTCGTTGTCAATAATATTTTATTTGAAATTGAATTTTTTATCGTTTAACTCACATATTCAATCGTAATTACAATTCTATATGGTACCGTCAGTATTACTAAAAAACAAACGTTACTGAATTATTACCTTTTATAGTATAAATAGACTTTAATTATGAGGTCCAAGTATGTATATACAACTTTTTAAATTTAGATCATAGAAACTATTGTCTTCATTCAACTTCAAACTGTGCGAAACTGTTTTCCCAAATGCAAATCTTTTCTTGTAATTAAAACGAATTCCAAATGTAATTAAAAAGATCAAAAAGCCTTCAAACAAAATAATTTTTTTTATCGAAAATTGTATAGTGTTTTAATAAAATCATATTCGCGGTATCGCAAATATATATTTATGCGAATATGATGCGAACATTAGGTGATGCAAAAATTCAGTTATTATCGTACCAACGCGGCTCAATGACGTTACATTTAACCGGCGGTAAAGTAATTGGCATGGTTGGCGGTAAACATGTAGGTAAGAATTCTCCAGGCCATAGATGAAGAGTGTCTATGAATAATAATCCAACTAGGATACCACGTAGAAGGGGCACAAGGACATTCGAGAGTCGACTCCGGCTAGTTTTTTGCGGCCAAACAAACACAAGCCGAGAATCACCTATAATAGAAAGTTTCTATTTTTTATTTATTCATTTTGAGAAAAACATCAATTTACGTATTCACTACGTATTCACATATTTTATCTCGTCAAAAATAAGAAGAGACAAAACATAGATACTGTACAAATAACATGTATATTTCCCATTTCAAACAAACTATTTGCAGATTGAATTATGGAAATCACCTCTATTTATTCAAAATAAAAGTCGTAACAATTGCGTTTAACATTCGACCTGTATTACGACGAATGACTGACGAAGTAACATGACGCGGACAGACGCCAGCTGGTGCGCTGAAGACTCCATCGCCAAAGTGAGTCCTTCTCTTTCGATAGCTGAAAACACGACCTCGGCCCTGTAATGAATGACAGGCGAATTTCTCTTCCCAATTTGTGTAGACTGACCCAGTGAAAGTGCTGCCTGTGCTCTGGAGGGAAACGCTTGTTACAGTTACCAGAGAGAAGTCGTCATCATCTCGCCGCGTTGTCGGCTCCTCCAGTTTACTGTGAGAATGTTAATTCTTTAAAGACAAATCTTTCTATCTTTTAATGTTTTAGGAATAATAAAAATGTCCCATGTAATTATTCAAGAATAACAGACATTTTTTTTTAATGTTTCGTTTGCAATATCACTTGCAATAATACAATTATACAAAACGTGAGTCAGTTGCGCATCTGCTTATTACAAGAAATTAGTTACAACGAAAATTCCTAAATCATTTGATATGTAGCTCAATAAGAATCATAACTTGTTCTCATAAAACTTTTGAGAATGAATAAAGTACTTAACTTTATACTTTGTGCTTGTCTTTACTACACAGATAGCTTCTTACTAGTAATAAGATTTATAAAAAATCGTAGATATATTTATATCTACTATTTCATATAAATAATAACTATATGTTTTAAGGTATATATAGAATTATACAGCTCTAAACATTACGATTTTATTTAAAAATAATCCAATAAATTTATACTTCTGAATGAGCCGAGTGATAACATTGTGGCTCGTTTGGCCGTACGTGGCCTGCTCCAGATTTCAGATATCTCGATAATCTTTGTCCTCGGCTTTCACAATTACTAAATAATCAGTAAACATTTATATCATTCTGCATATCGTTAATAAAAATTGCCATAATATGTATTAACTGAGAGAAGTGAAGTTAGTTAATGAAAATACCGGGAAATTTGTTGAGAGACTGAGAGTACGAATGTCAGAATTGTGTTTTGTTTTGTATATTCATTTCAATGTATATACAAAGGTCGATCAATATTTAATTCGTGACAGAAAATATCTATTTTATATCACGATATTTATATTATGCGTTATATTCTGCAGACACAAAACGCGTCAACATTTACCGCGCGATGGAAATTGTCGCGAGAGCCAATTTATTGCTTTTCCAATAAAAGCATAAAGACCATTCTACATTGGTCGAATCGTAGCGTCATAAGCATCATGCGACTTTAAAATTGAAGCATCGGATTGGCTGAAGCAACAAGTTTGTGACTTGCGATGTCTATGATACGATCAATGTAGAATGGCCTTAAAACCGTTATAATGCCTGTTCTACAATAACCATAAAGCGCAGCTATAAGTAATTGTAGTTGTAAGAATTGACCAATCACTCAATCAAATATTCTCCTTACATTTGACTTGATTGGTTAATTCTTACAACCATTTATAATTACGCTTATGATTATTGTAGAATGGACTTACGACTATGGTAAATGGGCTTTACATTTGTCATATGACAAAGATTTTAAGTTCATTGATTGATTATAGAACAGAGATCCGATAATTTCTCTTTCTTATTCTTAGTCAATTAATATAATAGGCTTGAAATGTGTTGTCGACAAATATAATATTAGGATAGAGAGGTTCTCGGTTCTCTCTATCTCATAGCCAAATAAACAAGCTCAAAAAATTTGTCGTACGACAAAAATGCACAAATGAAATATCACTTATTAGATAATAAAATATTTATTTTCGATTACGAGTACCATACTGATATTGTCGGCAAAAGCCATGCAACAAATTTCATCTACCTATCTCCAAAACTCTTATCAATGCCGTTCTCCGGCAAAAGCAACTAGCTATTTCCATTCTTTTGCAATCTAATTCAAAAGTCTCAAGTAAAAAATACAGTCCTCGGATCATCGACATCCGTGCGACTAATTTCATCTTCATATATTTCAACTGTAATCATAGAATCATCAAAATGTCGACCAAAACCAGTAAGTAACCTTCAATTAACGTTAATTTATTGTCTAAGATAAATCTTTATTGCCAAAGATAAATAAATAGTCCCATTCAAAATTAAAAATTTACTTTAGTTTGATCAATTTAATTAAAAATATTCCAGTAAAATTTTAGTAATTATGTAATATAAAGAACTACCCTCTAATAATCTTGACTTTGACATATATTGTTAAGGCCATGACTTCGAATGATTTTGAACAAATTTTAGCCATTGCTCGTTATTCGTTAAAAGATTATTAACAAAAAAAGTTTATTAAAAAAATGTAGTTTTAAAGCAAAGAATTTTTGTAAAGCAGACATTCCTAGAAAAAGAACTGAATATATTATCACACAGCAGTTGATTGGACTAACTTTTGTAGAGAGGATAATTCATGTAATTTAATAATTTGGTAAAACTACATAAATGGGAAACAATCTGAATTGTTTATAAAGCAGAAAATTTGTGTTTTTGAAATAAAATATTTATATTTTTGAAACAGAAAATTTTAAAAATTCTTTACTTTAATAAATATTCAATTACATCAATCTGCCTTCTCAGCTCATGAATCAATGGTTAACAAACAACCAAAATCAAATTGGTGGAGGAATTATTGTTGAAATCTAGGCAAAATTATATAAAAAAAAATTATATAAGTAATTATAAGAAAATATTTTGCTCTTTTAAAGCAGGGAATTTGTTTCATTGAAGCGCAGTTGTGTCCAAAAATTAGGTTTATTGATGAATTTTTTTGTTAATAACTTTTTAAAAAACAATGAACGGCTAAAATTTGTCGAAGGTCACAACCTTGACAACACACGTCAAGGTCAAGATTATTACAGGTAGACCCCTATACTGCATAATTAATAAAATTTTTTTTTAATAAAAGAGATATAAATAAATTTCTTTTATGAAAGCTGTTGAGTCGCCGTTGGCGAACATAACATCCGAGATCGAGGAACGTCAATGCAATCTGATTAACCGTCAGCTGCAGCTGAAGAACAAAGTCATTACGATAGAACGCTCCATCCCGGCTATGATGGCATACAACATGTGGAAAGCAAAGCAAGATTGTTATGATGGGTCATACGACAAAGTACGAGAAATCATGAATATATTCGCACCACAGTCAGATCCTGCCGACAAACTCGTCGCCGAATTGAAAAGTGTGGTCCACAACCTCCACCAGGAAACGACACAGTTGCATGTACGACATGATTGACATTCGACGATAAGAATCCGGGTAAATCTTGCCAGTGTGCTTTTTTTTAACGAAAGAATGATGATTTGTGTTCGTAATACATTATCAGTTGTTATGCTTCACGGAAGACTGGAGCATAGACTACAAAAATATTTAAACTCCTAAAAATATTATAATATTATTTTCTTGCTTGAATATGTAAATATGAATAGGAAGATAGGTCAAACATGAACTTAAAAAATAAGAAGAATATAAATATTTATTAAGACATTTAATCTATATTATAAAAGATTTAAGAATTTTTTTATAATAAATGGAACGTTTTGACTTTACTTATTGTTAGTCATCTTCAGCCATTAAAATAATAAGTTATATAAGATTAAAAAGTTATTAACAAATTACTAAAAAATAAAATTAAATATTGGAAAGAATATAGAAAAATAGTCAACAAAATCATATCAAAGGTTGGACAACATACCATAATAAATAAAAAATATTAAAAATTAAAAATTAAATCTTCTTACAAAATGTATCAAAGCTTTCTTTATTTAAAGTAAGACAAAATCTTTCTACAGAATCTATTTACACAGAATTTATTTCTCAAAAAATTAAATAAGATTTAGACATTTTGATTTCTTTTTCAGTGTAATACTTTTAATTTATTTATATTTATACATAGATATATCTCAAGATTTTTAACTATCAGATTCTTATTGACCATTAACTTTATAAAATTATCTCAAAAATACGTCCTTAAAATATAATTCAGTTGTGAGACACCCTATATATATGAATGCTTTATTCAAGAATATATATGTACGCTGACCTATTACATATAAAAGAGAGCATTGTTAGTTATCTTCCCAGATAGCCAAATAAGGTTGCCATTTTGCTGTCACTTATTCCATTTCAGCAAACTAAAGCCAAGTTTTCATAAACTGTTGTTCTGATATCACGTAAAGTCTTCTTTAGAATTCAGCAAATTGCTGGTAAGTTGTCATCATGCGTGCATCAGTTTGCTGTCAACGTGACGAGTTTATTATTTCTCGATGTATATTCTTACAATTTCGTAAACTCATGAAATCTATTTGCCCTCCTGACGCTAACACAATTCACATTAGATTCCAATGACAGCAAATTGTCGACAAGTTGAAAACATGCAGTACATCAATTTGTTCCATACGCTAAATCTCGCTTGGCTATCT
>Ga0157364_1004852_pt1 | contig 13542 bp, 11 predicted proteins | sample AttsexASBM2_FD_111476 | JGI IMG/M metagenome (GOLD analysis project Ga0157364, IMG submission 111476) | Fungus gardens microbial communities from leaf cutter ant in Ribeirão Preto, State of São Paulo, Brazil - Atta sexdens ASBM2 | ecosystem: Host-associated > Fungi > Mycelium > Unclassified ... | reverse complement strand
GTTATGTTGACAGATGCCCAAGTTTATTGTATGACGTCTATGATCTATTTATTTCGACCACCACTTATCGCTAAAGCCATCTATAGGAAAACGGCGGAAGCAAAGTTGTACACCTAATAATAACGGAACTATTAATAAATGGAACCGTTTAATGACGATGTGGAGACACCGATTGCTGTACACCGCTATAATCAACTATATCTTCGTTAATATTGAGAATTTCACTTTCAGATAAAAAATTTTATATTCTTCTAAACTATTTAAGCAAAAAAAATTTCGATTTTTAAAAGTTTCCGGATGAAATAATACCTTAATGAACTTGGTTATGATTGATAAGTAATAAATATTACAAGCGCGATAGCGCAGACAAAATTAGAGAAATTTTTGTAAAAATGAGAAATTAGATGATAAATGTATGCGGCAAGTATTACTCATAATATTTAAATTACTCTCTAAATCTCATGAAGTAAAATCTCACGCAAAGAAACTGAAAATTTAGCCTGTCTTAAATAAAGAGTGAAAATACGGCCACTCTTGTTCAAGAGTAGTAAATTTTCACTCTTTTTAAAGTGAGATTTACTTTTTTGGAGATTCATTCCGAAGAAGTAAAATCTCAATCTCTTTTTTGAAGTGAGGTTCCATTTATACTGGTATTATACTCCAGAAAGAGGATTGAGATTTCAGTCCTTTGAATTTCAAAAGAGTAAATCTCAAGAGTAACTCTTCTAAAAAGAGTGAAAATCTGCCTTGAATAAGAGTGGCTATATTTTCACTTTTTTTTCAAGACAGGTTAAATTTTCAGTCTCTTTGAGATTTCATTTCATGAGATGTAGACAGTATGTGAATACAGAATAAGCAAAAATGATTACTCTTCTTTCTTAAAAAAATTCCTTAAAAAAATGTGACGACGATGCAAGCAGCAGTTAATACATATATATTATAGAAATTTGTAAAAAAAATATATATATATATATAAACCTAGTATAAGAGAAATCATTCCAATTTCCAATAATGTTGTAGTAAAATTACAAATGTTGACTGTTGCTGCAAACTTTCGTGCTGTATAGGAAAGAATAGAAATTGCGTTAAATAAATATATCTAAATATTTGCGTTTTAGGGCAATTTATTAATTGCATTTGCTACAATGAATTGATAAATCCTTTTTTGGACATTGAACGAAATAGTTTTTAGACAAACATCATTACATTTAACGATGCTATATATCTATTATATCTGCTTTTTTTAAGGAACATTTCAATGATTGTTTACTTCATTGGTGGGTTGGCCTTCATGAGAAATGTAGACGGTTTGAACATAAACATTAGGCACGGAAAGAGCATTGGTAGTCAAAGGTCTATCCAACGGGTAGCCAAGAGGTTTACCATCGAGAGAAATAGCGCCACCAATGATTTCAGAAATATGCTTATTTTGATAGTATTTATTGACATTTGCGTCCTGTGTTTTTTGTCCCTGACCTAGGATGCCTTGGAAACCACCGGCATGGTATTGTCCGCTACCGGTATATCCTACACTAAGTCCTTGGTGTTGTTGGCTTTGTCCTTGATAAGTGAAATGATATTTGCTTTGAATTCCAGACTGAATGCTGTTGAAGAGACCTTGATTTCCCTTTATTCCAGAATATTGTATGTTGCCATGTTCACTTTGTACATCTTGGACACCATGGACACCTTGTATGCTTGATTGTACTCCATGAATACCCTGTTGCGAATGTACACCAGCTGGTACTTCACCTTGGAATCCTACCGTACTTTGTTGACTCTGTTGATATTGTTGATACTGTCCCTGTTGTTCTTGGTAAATACTTTGAGGTTGACTCAATTGTTGGTGTTCTTGGATGTTTTGTCCTTGTTGCCTATATTGCCATTGTTGTCCGTAGTACTGGTTTTGGACACCGTAGACGTTCTGTCCCTGTCTCTGTCCTTGACCTACTTGATATTGGGAGTACGTGTACGGGTATTGCCCATATTGAGTATAAAGATTAGCATAATGATTCTTTATATCTGCAAAAAAAGAATTGCTTATTATTTTATGTTATTCAATGGCAAAACGACTTTGTCTCTTCAATATCAATAGTACTTTGATTTTCTTGCTGATTGATTGACAGAGTTTCTGGTACAACCTCCACAGTCTGTTTCGCACCAATTACTTTGGCATCTTGATACTGGATTTGTTGATAGTCCTCAGTACCAACTACTTGATATTCGTCCTGTTGGTAAGTTTGATATTGTTCTGGAACCACTGGACCATAGAGTACATTTTGTGATCCTAATTGAGAGATCACAAATAATAGCTGAAATGGCAATCCTTGACCAGGTTGACCTTTAGGAAGAGCTAGTCTTGATGGGAAACCGAAAATCTGATGCGACTGAAAAATTATTAACATTTAATTACTTATTACAATATTCATTATTGCAAACATCTACACAAACAGAAAAAGAAAAAAATAATTACTTCAGTGATGTAATATGGTTCTTGAGCATTAGTGGCACTATTGACAGCCTGCTTGATTTCTTGAGCAGATGGGTAATCGAAACTTTGGCCTGGTGCCTGTTGAGATTGTCTTACAATGGTATTTTGTCCTTGATGAACTGTAAAACAAACAGATAGTGTATTTAATTAAAAAATCATATGTGTGTGTATATTTGTATCGTTGGTGATCCTGAAAAGTAATCTCAAATACATACGATCAGTTGTGAATTGGTCGAGTTCCACGAATTGATGCCTATGTTGAGAGATGCTGATGGGTTTGCCATAGTGATCGTATTTCGGTCCCAAGTAGACTCGGACAACGACACTAGGGACGTTCTGCATGCTCTGAACTGTGATTTGATACTCGTATGGTTTATGATCTAATCTCTTCACTTGAGCCTTGATGCGTTGTTGTTGGATTTGCTGTTGTTGATCAACTTGTTGTTGCGCAGCTCCCTCGAGATCGACATAATAATCGTTAAAGAGAGTCACTAATGGACTGATTTGAACGTTCTGGATAGTAACGCCAGGCAAAAGAATATCGTTATATTGGTAAGCGGGCAAAGAGTTCTGATACTGTGTGAACAATTGGATAACATTCTTATTAAGTTGATAGAAAACTGGATCACGAACAGCTACTTGTCCCAATTCCAGAACAGAAGGAGTATAATCATAAATATTCTGCATTTCGGGAGCATTGCCGAGAAGTTGACGTGCGGCGGCTTGAAGACTGCCATAGTATCTATAATAGAAAACGTATTGTTATAAGTATTACAATACATTAATTAGTACATTAATTAGTTGAAAATTGACCTTGGATTAACACTTCTGCCAATTCCTTGGATGAGTTCTCCAAGAATGTTTAAACCTTGCGGTTGATAAAGAGAGAGGAAAGCGCCTTGCGGAGTAATGACATGTCCAGAATCAATAGCTTCAATCAATCTTTGCTCAATCTTCCTAACAGTCTGAATAAGATTATTCTTTTTGGGACTGAATTGGAGATTCTGAGGACGTCCAGGTAATTCGAGCCCATTTGTACTACGAAGATGCGGTTGATATGGTACTTGTACGTTGACGTAATCAGTATTTTGGATTGGGCCCAATCCGTTCGACAAACGATTTAGTTCATAACGAGCCAGTAATTGTTGATGAAGATAATAGTAAACGGATCCCTGACCAATTTGATCTTCCTGAATGTCTTGTTGGTACTGCGCAGGTGTTTGCTGTCCTTGCTAAAGTTATATTATATTTAAAATGTTGATACAGGAGCGAATTTTAATATAAATTAATATTTTTAATAAAATAATTATTAATAAAATAAATTAATATTTTTCTTTCTCTTTTTATATGAGAAATTGTTTTGTAATTATATGTTTGCGTTATTTGAGAATATATTTACCTGCTCCAATAAATATTCAGCGAGATTTACAAAGCCATAATAATTAGCGAGACCGATATCTTGCGTGAAATAGGAAAGTTGTTGTTCACTGCTAGACAGTTGGGCGGAATAATTAACAGGGATTACAACTTGGTTGTAACGAACACCTTGTGCAACATTCTGTACAATGTTCTGTGCTTCTTGAATGATCCTAGCATCAAAATAGTACTGAGGAATGATTTCATACAGAGGCGGCAGAATGATACTTTGCGTTTCTGGATGCTGAAGAACGGCTTCGAAAAAAGCTTTGATGAACTGTTCCTCGTTAACATGGACACGGGCCCATGCGGCAGTTGCCAAGAATGTCTGATAGTTTTTGGCGCTTAATAAGATTCTTTGGAGGAGGGAAACTTCCTTACGAAGCTGGCTGATGGAGTTCGAATAGGCAGTGCCTTTTGGTTGAACCAGACCGTCTCGTACAGCATCCACATAGTATTTGACGAGGATTGGATTTTCATATTGATGGTAGTTGTTTTGAATGTCATAATTAGTACCAAGGATCTGCAATTGCTCGTTCGGGATTTCTTGGGTTATCTGTTGCAGTAACAGTAAACAGTCTTGTTGCTTCTTTAGAAGATTTTGATCAGCTGATAATGACAAAGAAATAAATTTAGTTCAGTTGTATTCTATATAGTTTTTGAATTAAACTCTATATAAATATTAATATTTATTTTGTTTATTGAACAAGTATTTATGTACAGAGTGTCCATCAGTGACTATATAAAAATTAAATTGAAAAGATTAAACTGAATCAAAAAGTCTTGTAATAATTTTATCATTTTTACAGTTAATGAGATATTAATTTCTAAAGATTGCCCAATGAATACGTATTCGCCCGGCTTATTATATAAATATAAGCGCACAGCAAAATATAATCTCCGAGTATTGCAAGTCGTTAAGCGCATAGAGAGTTGTTTACTACAAATGGCAACACACGAGCGACAAAAGAAAACGTCTTCCCGTGTTGTATTACGCTTGTATTTGGTAAATACATGTTCATTCGATGATTTTTAGAAATTAATATCTCGTTAATTATTGCGAAAATTGTAAAATAATACAGAAATTTTCGAATCAGTTTAATCTGCTCTACTTGCTCATAACATATTATTTTCTACCGGATCATTACCGGACCCAGTACATAAAACGCTTAATAGCTCTAAATCTAATATTAAAAATATAGAAATAGTAGAAAGAGGGATAACTTTTTCAAGTACTTTGTAGAGACTATACAGCACTTTTTGATCGAGAAATGGAGAGAGAGAGAGAGAGAGAGAGAGAGATGAACAAATAGAGAAAGAAAAATATAGAGAGATAATGATAACTTGAATAGAATAGCAATTACTTACCAGCACGTTGTTTCAGCTGTTGTTGGGGTAGAGCTGCCCCAAAAGCTGCCAGAGCCAGTAGAACGATCGTGCACCTCATTGTGATGGTGTTAATGTCGTTTACTACATACTGTTTATCGAGTTATGCGAGCCTTTTATACCAAAATCGTATCGACAAAGACATTATCGGTAGTGACCCATTGACCTACCGTGCAAGATTTCGCTGTCTACTCGTGATATTCCATGTTATTTCGAATGGATCGAAGTTAATCGAAGGTTAATGATAATGATTCTTCTGGGCGAGATAAAGTTGCATCATCAATTACAGGATTAAAGTCTTATAATTGCCTTATAAAATTTTGCCAATTTCTTTCTCTTTAATTCTACTACTAACTTCATTTTTATATGCAAATATCATTTTTCCAATGGTGCAAATATAAGTTTGCTTTTGATTTAACTTTGTACATTCTTCTGTGAAAGTGAGATCTCTTCACTTAAATAAAAAAAAAAGATACAAAAGACTAAAAAAAGATTCGATTTCTTTACATAAATGTCTTTGAAATTTTTCTTCAAATACGTATCTTTATATCTTCTAATACATATATATATATATATGTATATATATATATATATATATATATATATATATATATATATATGATTCATATATATATATTTTTGAATAATATAAAAAAATTAATCAATTCAAATTAATTTCAAGAAATTCAGTTTTATTTTGTAATTTCTATTATTTAAATAATGGATTGATTTTTTATCTCCTAATATATTTTATAACAATTGAAATAAATAATTCACAAATTAAAGACATTCAAAGTAATTCTATAAGTCATACAAAGTCCTGCGCGCAATTTTCGGTTTTGTGCATTAGATTTTATATATTAAATATTTATAGCTTTAGGGTTCTGCTGCACATGCTTTCTGTGACTTTAGAATTTACGTACCGAAAGAATTAATTAATCACACAATCTAGAATTATTAAAAACTCTCTGCCCTGATTGATTAATTCTTAAGGTATGTCTTACGATTACCGTTACAGAATGTGTGTGCGGGGCCTCTTATATGTATAATGAATCATTATTAAATTTTTAAATCGATCTATTTTTAGTTGAGAAACAATGTCATTAAATTAGCGGTAGATTAATTTATGAAATAAATATTAATAAGCTTTGATTGGATGTGTTACTTATAATGCCAATAATTACTTATAATGCCATTTCCGTTTTCGTTATTTCTTTTTAATAACGATTGATATTTTTGTCTGTAATATTGTTAAATTTTCATAATAATAATAATAATAATGGTAACAAATTCATTACTTTTATCGTTTATCTTAATCTTTTATTATTTTTATAACTATATATATATTCAGGTAGCACTATATAAAAAAATAGGCTAAAAATATTTTATAATCGAAATTTAAATAACAAAAATGTTTCATATTTTATATTTTAAGCTGCATTCCGAGTTACTGCTGAGTTAGAATTACTGCTGATATTGTTAAAAATCTGTAACATAGAGGAAAGCCCCCTATTGTGACATAAGCATCTAATATGAGATAACACGGCGTTTCTGCTAAACTAATAAACGCTACTCTCTAAATCTAAATCAATGATAGTCTCTAATTACTCAGTGGCATACTTTGCATTGGATAATTAATGAAGTTCAACTAAAAAAGGAAGAATGTTTGAATATTATACTAAACTAAAATGCTGATATTTGCACATTGATTTCAATCTTTCAATACCATATTTATAGAATTTATGTATTAAAACAACGTTAATTAGATCACATAATAAAGATTTGCTAGATTAGCAATTTCACATTTCATTCACTGATTACCAGTGGCATACTTGGCACTGATATCAGTGATTATGATTTAGATTTAGAGAGTATCTATTGATTCCATCAAATGAATTTATTGCTCTTGGAAACTATTTAGTGGGAAATTCATTATTAAATCATGCCTGTAGTCATTGTAAAAAAGATTTTAGAATTTGAATGTCTTCAAGTTTTATTGAGATGAGCTTTTAAATCTTATTTATTATTTAATAAGTAAACCTTTTACAATAAATTCTTCATGTGATAGAGATCGTACTAATAGAAAAATATGGAATATATTGAATTGCTTAATTACATAAGTTAGATTTGATGATCGTAAAATCTTAAGGCGTGGAAATAATATGAGATACCCAGAGTATTTTTAATATAAAACAACCTATGCTTCTATGTCATAGACATAGAAAATCGTTGCTAAAGTATAAATGTTATTGCACAGTAATAATAAAGACAAAATAGGAATAAACATCGAATGCCTGTTCTGCGATGCTTAATTCCAACTACCTGAAGATGAGAAGGGTACAATGCATGCTTATTTTGCGCACATATTGGCTGTGTCTGTTTGTATTTTAGAAACATTACATAAAATATAATACAGATTTTGTAAAAATATAATTTGTAAAAATTTAATACAGATTTAAGGGGGCTATTTTGGAGTCAGCGCGGTAAGAGGTGCGCAATCTACATTTATATAATCGTTAATAATATAATGTGTATTAGAAGGTGTTAGTTTGAACGTTTCGACTATTGGATTTAGCCATCTTCAGCAAATACATTAATACATTATATATAATTAATACATTAACAAATTAATACATTAACTTCTGTCCAATCAGAAAGTGAAAAAAGCATAAACATAGTACAAAGTGGCCTTCTTGGTTAACAAGTGATTGCGTTCTAATAAAATTATTAAGAATTAAAAATTATGTAAAAATAACATTGAAATTGTACAAAGAAAGAACTTATCTCAATCTCAATATAACACTGCAGTTAAGTATATTACAATACTGAGTAAATGAAAAAGATTTATATAAAACATGTTGTGATGAAATTTAAAAAATCAAGAGGTATCGAATGTTTTAACTGTTTCACGTCTAAGAATGTAATAAACAAAATTTTTAAGATACTGAAAGGACATAGAACGGTGTTGTCATTATGTAAATTGAATCTAAATTTATTTACATTTATTAAGAATGTCATTATATGTTCGATCTAAACCATCTGTTTTTTTGAAGATTGAAATCATTTGTTTGTTTTATATTTATGATTTCTGAAATCAACTATTTGATAAAACTTCTTTCTTCGTCCAGAATTTTTGTATTGTCCCAATCAATTTTGTGACTGTGATGCAAAGCGTATTCAGTGATAACAGAATAAGAATTAAGACCTTTACGTTAAATTACTTTTATGTTCTGTTACTTTTATAATTAATTTTGTTTTTGTTAGGATGCATCACAATCCTTCGTTTATTTTATAAACGACGTTTTTTTTTGTTCTTTGAGCATCAGATCTTTATGAACTTTTACAAATTTACAATATTTAATTTATTTAAATTGAAAAAGATCGTTTTATGTACATCGCCATGAATTTTTGAATTTATCTGAAATGGCTTGCACATATGGAATAGAGAACTATCTTTTTTGAATCTTTTCTGTTACTTATTCTTGTTAGTCAACGAATTTGTTTTTTTAATTAAATGTTTAAGTCTATTAATTATTGTCTTGAGGATAAAATCTATAGGATAATCATTGTCTGTTAAAATTTTAATTATGAACGTCAAATTTTTTTCATGAAAATCTGGATGTGAAAAAAGAAACATTCTGTCAATTAAACTTAAAATTGTGCCCTTCTTCTGAGATATCAGATGCTGAGAATGGAAATTGAGAAATTTCCCAAAAAAAGTGGGTTTTTGAAACCAATCAATTTTTAGAAAATCTTCAGCCATAATCAAAGTGACATCCAAAAAATCAATTTTCCTCCTTTTTTTAAAGTAAATTAGAGTCTGGGATGGTATGAATTAAATAATTGTAATATTTTATTGGATTCAGACGAAGGGATGCAAATAAGGAAAGGTATCATTTACGTATCTAAAAAAGAAGAGAACATGAAAGTTCAATTTTTTTAATGTCCAATTCTCCAATTCTTATATCACCAAATCAGCATATCACCAAATCATCATATTGATGATAATAGAGAACCCATGGGAGTGCCAAATTTTTACCTATAAAGTTAATCATCAAAACAGAAATAATTCGAATCTAATTTTAACACTAATTTTACTGCTCCCAAGAATTCTTTTTTAGGAAGTTTGCAATTTTTTGAAATTAAATCCCATCTTTTGTCAAGAGCTGTAATAACTAAAGTAGTCGGAATGTTAGTAAATAAAGCTATAACGTCTAATGAAATCAGAATCATAATAATCTTGATCTATTGGGAGTTCGGTCCATTCAAAAATGCATTTATTTCAAAACAAAATGAATGAACAGATTAATTAAAGTATTGTCCATCGCTGCCTACTACTTTTTCCCATCTCTCAAGCAATTTTCGAATTCCATCTCGAAAAAATGACTTGTCTTTTGGAGGCAATCCAATTTTGGAGCCAATTTTCGATTTCTGCGAAAGAAGTGAACCGGTGATTTGCTGCATCCTTCAGAACAACCAGTAATCAGAAGGAGCAATGGCGAAGAATACAGCGGATGCGGCAAAACATCCCATTTGAGCGTTTCCAAATATTTTTTTACGACTTTAGCGACATGAGGCCGAGCGTTGTCATGAAGAAGAATAACTTTATCATATCTTTACTCGTATTCCGGCCGTTTTTCTCACAATGCACAACTCAAACGAATCAATTGTAGCCGATACCGATCGCCTGTAATGGACTCGCCATGTTCCCTTTCAGCAGCTCACAAGACCCTTTTGATCCCACCAGATACAGAACATGATCTTCGAATCATGAATATTCGGCCGTGATGTTGATGCTGAGGTCGATGGCAACAATTGACCGGGCTTAGCGTAGTATTTTTATTTCTTAGGGTTGTCATAGAATATCCACTTCTCATCTCCAGTCACAATCCGATGCAAAAAAACTTTTTCTCTGTTGTCTTTGAATCAGCTGTTCGCAAGTGAAAAATCGCCTTTCAACATCTCTCGGTTTCAGTTCATAAGGCACCTAATTTCCTTGTTTTGGAATCATTCATAGCTCTCAATCGTACAGAAACGGCTTGTTGAGTTACCCCCAATGATTCTGCAAGCTCCTCTTGCGTTTGACTCTGATCTTCTTCGAGTAATGCCTCTAACTCTTTGTCTTCGAATTTTTTTGGCTGTCCAGAGCGAGGCTTGTCTTCAACGCTGAAATCTCCATCCTTGAAACGTCGAAACCATTCCCTACATACAAAAATTCTGGATGAAGAAAAATATTTTAACAAACGATGATTTCAGAAATCATAAATATAAAACGGCAAACAAATGGTTTCAATCTTCAAAACGACACAGATGGTTTAGACCGAACATATAATGACATTCTTAATAAATGTAAATAAATTTAGATCCAACTTACACAATGATAACATCGTTTTATGTTCCTTTCAATATCTATCTTAAAAACATCTTGAAAAATCTTGTTTATTATATTCAAAATTATCTTGTTTATTACATTCTTAGACGTGAAATAGTTAAGAACATTCGATACATCTTGACGATTTTTAAGTTTCATCACAATATGTTTTATATAAATCTTTTTCATTTACTCAATATTATAATATACTTAACTGCAGTATTATATGAGATTGAAGTAAGCATTTTCTTTGTATAATTTCGATGTTAACTTTACGTAATTTTAACTCTTAATAACTTTATTAAAACGCAATTATTTGTTAATCAAGAAGACATAGAACTTCTTTGTACAACTTCTTTGTGTTTTTTCACTTTCCGACTAGATAGAAGATATTCTTTGTTAATGTATTAATTATGTATTTGCTGAAGATGGCTAAATCCGAAAGTTCAAACTAACATCTTTTATATACATTATACTATTAATGATTATATAAATGTAGATTGCACATCTTTTACCGCGTTGACTCCAAAGTAGCCCCCTTAAATCTGTATTATATTTTTACAATTATTAGGAGTCCTATTTTATATATATATTCTTTATTCTAAATTGTCATAAAGTTTTTTAATTACAATACTGGTACACTTTATTATTGATTTCTCAGGACATCTCATATTAGAAACACAATTTCTTGATTTTGCGATTCGCTCACTTTTTACATTTTTTTAATTAAGAAAAAAATAGAATTTGAATTAAATTGGATATAACATTATCTTAAAGCTTACTGAATTCTCTTCAAAATATTATTTTTTTTAATTCTTCTCATAGATTTCTAGCATTTATTCAAAATGAACTCGGTATCTTATAATATTTAGGGACCTTTCCTTTATAAGGACATAAATCTTAAAAGTGAATATTTGGAATGCATTTTTAATAACAATATTAATGTTTCAAAACAATATTTAATAAACATTTTAAATAAAATAAATGTATTTGTAAATTACAACCTAATTTCATTAAAAATAAGCATATATTAAAAAGTTAAAATATTAATGTAGAATAATTGCGATATACTGCCGCACTTATCAAAAACTTAATTTATTAAATATTATTTATTATTATGTTTATAATAAACGAACTATATCAGTAAAAACTTTGTCTACTATGAAAAAAATATTAGAAATCCAAAGTATTTATTTTTCATATTAAAGAATAAATATTAGTTGTAATAGTTTAGGCTCATTACAAATGAATCAATCCCTAAGTTGATGCCTTTCAGAGCCAAACATAGAATGCGTAATAAGGTTTATTAGTTCCAATGTCTTATATATACGTTTCGATCCAGTTTCGAATCCTTTTGCAAACTGAACGAACGTGAGTTTCCCGACACACTGTATAAATATAATCAATATCTCATTGTTAATATAATTATAAAAATATAGTGAATCAGACAGGAAGTTCTCCCTCAAAACCAGAATTAGCGAACATAGAAAGCATCAATTGAAATACAGAACCACAATACCAAAGATCAGTTATCACAAAACATCGACGAGAACAAGCACACGATTTTGACTGGGACAATGTTAAGATATTAGATCAAAAAAAAATATTAAACAAAAGACTCATATCAGAAATGATTTTCATCCGCAAACAGAAAAATAGTTTAAATATACAATCAGACACGATTCATTAAACGAAGCATATGACTTTTTATTTAAAAATAACTGAGTTTTTCCCTATATCTCTGTTGCTTGTATTTTAACTCGTTATTTGTTTAGCTTAGCATTGTTTAGATATATCATAATGTCTGTACAGATAACACGTATATTTTATAAGCTTAACGAATATTATGTAAGTTTTTCAAATTAGTAGTTGTTCACTTTAATATATTAGATTATTATTTATTATCAACATTTTATTAATTTTTTTTTAATTATATTAACAATGATATCGATTATATTTGTACAGTGCGTCGGGAAACTCAATGAGTTCGTTCAATTTGCATTAAAAAAGGATTTGAAGCTGGATCGAAACGTATGTATAAGACATTGGAACTAATAAATCTTATTACGCATCGACATCCTGTGTTGGCTCCAAAATCAACTTATAGACTGATTAAAAAATAAACTTTTTGAAACCTTTGCATTTTTACCCCATATTCCAAAGAGGTGGGATATATGGCTACTCATAGGAGGAGGTATATATGGTTCATGAAAAATATACAAATAATGCATATAAATAAAATGTATAATGACACAATAATTTATAAAATGTGTTTATAAAGTTTTATTAAGGAATAAGAATGATAAATATGTATATGACGTAATAAATAATAATTACAATCTTCCTACATATACTAGTGTTATGACATGAGGTACATATTTCATATAATGCGTTTATTGCATTTAGTGCACTGAATTCTGCGCACTTTGTATGCTTTGGATACTTTTGGACATAAATCCCGCTCGCTAAAAATGTTGTATATCTCAAACAGGTGGGATATACAAAACAACAAATTAAACAAAGGATTCGAAAACAAAGCATTTATATTTTGCTTTACTATTCCACTATATGTGTGTATCACGAGATAACTACTAAGTCTTTTACACGCCCTGCGATAATCATTGTATGTAGATTATAATTTATGATGACGTTACTTATTACAACAATGACAAATCGATTCAATATTTTTTTTTTTTAATATTAACAGTAAGAAACTGAAATCATAACACAATACATAATACAATAATACAATAATATATTAGGTGTACAACTTTGCTTCCGCCGTTTTTTTCCGAAATTCGAGACTTTATTGTAAAAAACTGGTTATACATTTATGATTCAAAGTATTGTCCATCGCTGGCCACTACTTTCTCCCATC
>Ga0157364_1004851_pt1 | contig 13543 bp, 9 predicted proteins | sample AttsexASBM2_FD_111476 | JGI IMG/M metagenome (GOLD analysis project Ga0157364, IMG submission 111476) | Fungus gardens microbial communities from leaf cutter ant in Ribeirão Preto, State of São Paulo, Brazil - Atta sexdens ASBM2 | ecosystem: Host-associated > Fungi > Mycelium > Unclassified ... | reverse complement strand
GTGTGTGTGTGTGTGTGTGTGTGTGTGTGTGTGTGTGTGTGTGTGTGTGTGTGTGTGTGTGTGTGTGTGTGTGTGTGTGTGTGTGTGTGTGTGTGTGTGTGTGTACACATATATATATATGTATATGTATATGTATATCGCTCGTTTCACTTCAGAATTTATCTTCTTCTTTTCTTCCTTTGCTTCTTTGTATCACAAATAATATTACAATTATTCCTTCTAAGATAAAATTTTTTGTTTCCCTTTCATACACAGTTGTAGATTATAAGCGTTTGGTTTACATTTCAATATCTCTCTTATTATATCTAAGCGGTACTTTTTGGCTGTATCCGTCTGTTTTAATGTAAAGACCAACCTTGATATCAAGGAGTATCGAAACGGTCTCGAAAGTCTCACAAAAAAGAAAATTAGGCTTTACGATACTTTTCTTCTGAAGTGTGAACTTGTCATTCTTTTTATTATTTTTTTAAAACATTATTTAAGATTCTAAATAAAATGTTCTCGGAGATAATCTTTTTTTTTTACATTTGTCGCTATGCACTATGTATGTACAAAGAATCTTTTTTTTTACGCTCAATAACTTCGTCTCTGAATACATAGTTACTATTTAAAAATGATTACATCTAATTTATCGTATTCTATGCTGTGTGGGGAGACGTGACGGCTATTTTCAATATGTACTCAATTTATATGATGTGTATATATACATGTATATATACACACAATACATATATATGTATACATACACATAATACATATATATATTATACATATATGTATATACTTTTTTTTCTACGCAAACTAATATTATATATACATCGTATTTTTCTATGTAATATTATTATTATACAATTTTCTTGATCTTTGCTAGTTCTCCCTGATGTAGTAAGAGAATCACTTGTTAATATTATTACATTTGTCGTAGCGAAAATTTGCCTCTCTTACACTTATAAAATACAATGAGAACGATGACGACAATAATGACAGCAAAGATGACGAATAAATTTTCGTATTAATATGAAAAAAATTAATATAAAATATACATATATAAATCAGTAATTATTACAAATTTCATGATAATGCCATAACTATTAATTTAATCGCTAACAATAAACTGTATGCGAGATATTGGATCTGAATCACCGGTTTCACGACCGTACAGATATATTAAATATGATAAAGTGACAGTAAATATGACGCCATATAAAATGTATCACTGAATGCAATGTGATGTGTTCTTTGTTACATTATATTAGATACTAAAGTCTTACAAGTGTTCTCATTTTAATCTCGCTCGATGCGAGTATAAAAATATTTCTCTTCACGAAATTGTCAACCCGTTTACAATAAATCAAATAAAAATTTACATGAAAAGCAGCTACAAAAATATATTAATATCAAAATAATAAAAATGTAGATTTTATGTGGATCGTGTACATAGTTGAATGAGTTAATTAATTCATGTAGCAACATAAATAAAAAAAAAACATGTAGCAACACAAATAAAAAAAAAATAAAACATGTAGCAACACAGTTCTTTTTTTTTTTACATTTATGAGAGAACACTTGTTTTACATGTCCATGCTCAATTTTCGCGAAAAAGAAAAGAGAATATTCAATTTTCGCTTATAGTACTGACTTATTCGTCTTGCTATATTTATGCATTCGATTTTGACTGCCATAATTTTATAGATTTCAAATTCGACAGCATTAAATACAATATGCCCTGTTTGCATATTCCTGCGTACATGATGTTGTTAAGAAAATCTATAATATCTTTAGATTTTTACAAAATGAGTAAAAAAAGCAAACATCTTTATTTTTTATCATTGTTCTTCAATAGTAATATTGTGAGTTATTCTATAAATTCAAAATTTAAAAAAATTTTGCATTTTATATCTTGCCTTTATATTAAGTCGAAAAGGCCACTGTTCAAGGCCACACAGGCCAAAAAAGTTAAATTCAATTACGAAGAAAAATATTTATTACTTCATTTAACTTTCTTTCGTTATTTATCTTTTTTTTTTATAATTCTCAGAAACAATTTTTTAATAGCATTTTCATTTAAACATCTTGTACATTGGAAGATATTTTTTCCGAGCATATTGATTCTAAACTTGATATCTGGAAAATTAATATAATTGTTTTCACATTTTCATACTTATACTTTCATGTTCCAGATACGTATAAAATAATACAAGGAGCAATCACAAAATATCTTATGATCGCACGACTCCGAATTCATCGTTAAATAAGAAAGTCGATTTATATGTATTAGAACAGAAAAAATAGAATATTAAATCAACAAACAATATATTATATTTTAATATTTTAAATTTGATCTATTTATGGTGTTACATCGATTACTCTTTTCCCTATAAATTCTGATTGCGATGTAACTTCGTTATGTTACATATAGACTGATTTTATCGCATGAGGATGTTTTGCTCCTTTATTAACTAGAACATACCTTACCAACTAGTAAGGCTATCTTCAGTCATAAATGGATTTATATTACTTAGTTTCTTACATTATTGCCCATTATTCGGTGCATCTAATTAAAGCCGGATCTTAGTGTGATATAATGTAAATACAATCTACTTCCATATTAGTCTATGCTCATAAACTCACCGGAGTTTCACGTAACTCGATGAAGATTACACTTAGGTATGTACTGATTTGTGTCGAGGTGCCAGCCTTTCGTCAGCGCGCATGGATAATGCGAGACAGCTTTACAACCACGTTTTACGCAACCGATATTCGCGCCTGTCAAGCCGCAGGAGTCACATACTGATTTAGCGGCGTCCCACACAGCCTCTTGCAATCCTGTCACTCTACCACCTGCCAAACACAATCCCAATTTTCATTATTACATATTACTTTTGAACTATACAATTCCACCGCTTTTCTTGTCTTTCCACTTTTATCATTCTGATGACTTACCTGCCATATATACCCCGGCTGCCCAAACCGCGCATTGTTCGTGAAGCCACACCTCCCATCGTTGTTCCTCCCCGCCGGGATGCAGAGTCATACCCGTAAAAATGACGTTTGTGTTACTTTCAACGGAATTTCGCTTCTTTTTGCCCATTTTCGCGGAGAACTGGTCGGCTAAACCAGCGTACCTCAAGCTCCTCTTGTTTTTGCCGCCTTTCTTCTGTTCTGTCGTAATTTCCTGTTCATCGGCCGATAAAATGCCATCCTCTAATCGCTCTTTGCCAATTAAATATGGACCAAATAAGTCACTTAACACGCCAGCTGGAACCTATCGCAAGCATTTACCGTATATTATTCATAACGTTAATACATAATTACTCGCTTCTAAAACTGTTTCTGCACTAATCGTATCGCAGCATTGAGATTCAAGTAGAATCGCTAGCTATATATAGCTTAACATTGATTGCACCACAACGTTTGCAACACGCTTATGACGCTACGATGCAATTAATATAGAACAGTTTAATAGCCCATTGCGTTTAGTATTAAATATTTACTTGCCTGAAATTAAATATATCGAGTTACTTGAAGCATTACACATAAGTAATTCAGAGAGAATATATATTTACCGTGTAAGTTCCAGTCGCGATATGCGGTCCGGCCAAATTCGGATGTGGCCTGGACGAATCGCCAGGTATAACAGAATGAGGACCCTGTTTGCAAAATACGCAGATCCAGGTTGAATCCGTAGTGTGCGCATCGTATCGCGAGGATAATGTTGAACTGAAGAGACCTGCTCTGCTGACTTTACCTGTAGATAACAAGAATGAGCGATAAATTAAATCTCGTTTTAAAATGAACACCTACAGAAACAATTTTTCATTTCACAGGCGTACCTCTATAATCTAAATCGTTTTGATGACTAAGCCTTTTGCTTCGGCCTCCGTTCCCATTGCCGACGCTTTTCCGTTTCTCCTTGCTCTTTTCCTCTTCTTCTTCCCGAGGTGCATTAACTACTTGGATACTCAACGGACTGTCCCTTGGCCCCTCCACGTGAACCACTGGTCCTCGGGACCTAATCGAACTCGCGTTCGAACCAGAATCATACGCCATCTCCCTCAAACCATCAATCTTGGTGTTTTTCTTTGTTTTCTTCGAAGCTTGATCCTGTTTCTTCGAGCCTTTGGACATCCGTCTCTTCTTCACCTCTTTCGGAGAATCGTCTGTCGTACCAAAAATGTTCTCCGTCGACCTGGAGATTTTTCTCTTTCCACTCTGCATTTTACCCTTCTTACCTCTTTTCCCTGACAATTTTGTGTCCACTGTAGAAGAAACGTCAATGGGATTGCTCTGAATGTTTTGAGAATCTGTTATCGGTAGTATACTATTTTCGAGACCTTCGAATTTCACAGCGGCGTTGTCACCTTGGATTTGCGCGTTTGCGAGTTCCACTTTTAATTCTTCATTTTTGACCTCCGGGTCCGCTTCCACGATTCCGGCAAACATTTTTGCTAGTTCCGACTCAACCTCGACGAAAGGATTTGTTGCCGTTGTCGTATTACTCGTGTCCTTTGGGCTCATTATCTTCGGGAACTCGGACGATGCATCCTCACTGGATTTTCTTCGTGTCCTCTGATTTATTGATATCAAGTTACTAGTCGTAGTATCCTCGCTACTACTCCGTCTTCGAACCAATTGACTTTCTTCTACTCTTTCCTCCGTGATTTCGTCTATTGCTGCCTTATTTGATATTCTTTCCTCCGCTTCTCTGGTAATCTGTTCCTCTGTTGTCTTGATCTCGGCTGCCAATGTAGAACTAGTCGTCTCTTCCAACAACGGGTCAATAGTCCTCGGTTCCGTAGGTTCTGTGGGTTCAAGTTCCATGTCCTCGACCTCTGTTTTCGAGTCTTTGCTCAGCCTCACAGGTTTCTCCAGTTTTCGTTTCCTACGTTGCTTAGTATTATCATTTGAGTCGTCGTTGCTGAAAGCTGGCGATACTACTTCATCCTCCCGAGTCGGCGATTTAGACTTCTGTCGTTCCGGCGACATACTTTTAACGCTGGACGTGTCCTTTTCCTCTACCGGCATCACGATCACCGAACCAATATTCTCAGTATTCCCAAGTTTCTTATTCCCTCCTTCCAATTTCTCTAACAAAGAATCAACACCTTTTTTGCCCCTTTTCGGCAAATTCTTAGGTGACCTCACACTTGTCTCCTCATGTTTCTTGTCCCTTTCAGAAGAGGATTCTCGCTTAGGACTGTCCGTAACGTCTTTCTCCATCTTAGATGTAAGATTGACTATAACAGGTAAGACATTCCTTGGCACTTGCGCGATAACACTCAACGTATCCTTAGCTTTCGAAACTTCAGACTCCTTTTTTTCCGTAACCACCCTCTCTATCGTTACACTAGGCGGCAAATTTATCACTTTCTGCGTAAAATTATCTACATTCATTTCTTTAATCTTATCATGAAGATTGGCGACTCCCTTTAGATTACTTTCAAAGTTTTTCACCGTTATCTTAGGAGTGGTCATCTCCTTCGTCGATAGCGAAACTGGTTCGCTGACCGAGTTCGGCGTCGGTACAGACGAACTGATTCCGCTATCTGACGAAGTCTCTCCGTTAAGCGGTATGGGTGGTGAGATTATATTTCCGTTTCGATTGCCCTTATCCACGTTTCTTGCGGTCAAACTGATGGGAATATCCTGAGGTATCCGAGAGTAATTCTCCGCCATAATTTCCGATGTAGATGAAAGATCTAAGGTGTTTTGGGAGCCAGGCGAACTTCTATATTGATTTTGATTTTGCCGATTGTCCACCAACATTTGTAAACTGAACAAAGGATTGCCCGGCGTGTTCGCCGGTGTGACGCTCTTCGAGGGAACCGTGGGTGTATGCCATGTCGGTGGTGCTTGTGTGTGAGCAAGTTGTGGAGTGAGTTGAGACGGTAGATGGGACGCTCGCGCTATGGATGGATGTGTGTAGAATCCAGCTGTTCCCAATGAAGCACCAGACAACGTCGGATGGATATTGAGAGCTGAAAGCGCAATGATCGCGATTAATTTATTATGAGGTTGAAAAAATACCTACCATTAAATATCTGGAATTTAAAATTACCTTGACCCGGCGGCATCAGATGATTCCAGACAGTTTGTGGTGGAGGTGTGCCAACCGGTGGTCGGCTATGACCTGGATACTGCCCTGACATTTCGAAACACGCCCAATTGCTTAATCTTGGATTACAGGCAGTCACTAGATCGATATTTTCTGATTTGTGTGCCTCTTCCTCACTACAGCATTCTTTCTTAATATTATTACATTTGACATTCAACTGTAAATGTGTCCAAGCTAATGATTTCGATTTACAATCACTTAAGCGTGATGATAATATATGCGTGATGTATTTGTCCAGATACACACTCTCTTGTTTCAAATTATTGTTTGTTATAACCGTTCCATTTATTTCATCACTATCAACATGCAATTTACCGATAGTTTTCAGTAATTCTTCGCCTTTTTTCGAGTTACATGACAATTCATTTAAATCAGAAAGCTTCAATAAACCATAATCTACTTTCTTGTACTTTACATTATAAAAACTTTGTACATTAGGGGAATGATTTAATTGTCTTAAAATGGCACCATCTACTGAAAGTGTCTCTTTATTGACACCTGATGAATGTGGACAATTGCAGAGTTGATTTTTCGTCTCACTATAAGTATGACTGCATTGTGAACATTTTTTTGAATTTATTACTAAATTAAGTGGCTCATTATCTGCTACAGAAGTGATGCAATTAGAGTCGCAAGTTTCTTTACTGTGCTGAATATTATCCGATGTCACTTTCAATCCGATATTTTGCGTGTCGATCGAATGTTTTGACACACAATTAAACAGACCAATATTAGCGTCGTAACAAATTTCTCTCTGCGATTCAGATGAAACTTTGATTTTATCTTTTGTGAACGAATACGTAAGCTCCGTTGTTTTACTGATATTTAGCGAATTAGAGTCTGTTTCCTCATCGAAATCCTTCTGGCAGCTAGCTAGCCTATTCTTTCGTTCCTCCTGCAGGTTTCCCGTTTTTATGGATAGTGATTCATTAACTGTACCAATCAGTACATTAGAATTCACTATCCTATCATCGTGTCGTGCCGTTGGTAATAACTTTGCAGAATATATCAAGTTTAAATTAATAGATTCCGTGGTATCTTTTGTTTTGTAATACAAGTCATCTATATTCTGCGCGGTATTATGTGCTACCAATGCTTGCAGATCAATCCACTGCATAAAATTGTTTGATAGCGCCCATTGTGGCGCAACGTCAAATATGTGTAGTCCTAGAAACAAAAAATTTATCGTAATTTACATTTACTACAAATTTTATTGCGTTATGAGGCGAAATAATACATGCTAGTATAATTTAAAATGTCAGGAAGCAACAGATCGATAGACAACAATATTGGTATCAAAATTTATTTTACAATTAGAAATAAATGACGCTGTAATTTACATTATAACATAAAAATATTTAATTTTATGATCGTTTTGGTCGCGATTAAAGAACTTATACAGAATAAAACATACAAAAAAGTATATACAAAATAAAATAGCACAATAATTATATTTTACCATTGCAGGAAACAATAGAAGAGTCGTGATAACTCACACCATATTGTAGATCTGGACTACTTTTATTTCTCTCATTTGTACTCTGACAATAGTAATAATATCGCTCTATATCCAGAAACTTATCAAATTTTTCTTCTGGCGATATATGTTTAGACGTTTGTAGAGATTCTGTAATCATATAACAGAAACATTTCTCTTACTGATCTAGATATATTGCAAAAACTGTTAAACTATAGGTCTGTTTTTATAATTAAACTAATACACACTTTTTGTACTTGAAGTGAAATAGATGTAGGTTTAAAATTTGACAAAAATTCTAGTGTCTTCTTCAGTCAAGAGAAATGCAGCAATAAAAAAACAATATAATTCTCAGAAAAATCTATAATTTACATAAAAACCTTATAATTCTTCACAATATTTATACGATATTACAAATGCTAACTTGAGCAAGCTGCTAATATAATATTTGACATAAGAATACAGGAATTTAAGCGGTAAATAAAATATTGTAGCCTGTGAGTTTGAAATTTTTATTTAGAAAATAAATATTTTCGCCAATGTGAGACAAAACAAAACAGATCACAACTTAGCAGCTTGCAATCTAAGTACAGATGAAGAATTAACTCGAATGAAACGCAGCAAAACATTTATGCTCTCCAGGCAAATACTTCAAGGCACGCAGCAAATATTTCATAGGACAAGTTAAAGAACCGCGAGTAGATAAGAATAAGAAACGCAGGATAACGTTTTCTCGTCTCAATCTTTTGTTCTAATGTGAATTTGATTATTTGTACTACTTGTAGCAAATATAGATTAACTTTAATCTTGGTTCAACTTACTCTTCATCTTTTTCTTATTCTTAAAATTAGAAAAAGATGAAGAGTTAGTTATGAGCACTAGTGCTGTCACTTACAAATTGATTAAAGATATGTGTTCAATATAATTATAAAAGCAGAAATCCCCTATACATTCTACTGTATTATCAAGTAAAATCAGTCTCTACTCTGATTAACTTGAAAATTTAAGATACAAGTTGATAAAATAATGAAATATCTAATTTAATTAGTAAAGTTTGATTACTAAATTATATATTCATTATCCCCTGGCATTGGGTCTAAAAAGATTAATTTCAGAAAAATCAGAAAAATTAAAAGTTAATAGTTACCGATAAAACTAATTTAACTAAATTAAGTTAAAAAGTTAAGAGTCTACAATGAAATACTAAGTTAAATTAAAATTAATTAACATTACAATCTTTTAACTTAACTTTTAACTTTTAACCCTGAATAAAATATATATGTTATAATTAAAAATATTTGAATTTCATTTTTATATTCATTTTTACATTCAAATTAAATCAATATACAATAACGGCTTTAATGCAATTAGTGCGCTCTAGTACGAATTTGCTATTAAATTAATATATATTAAAGGCTGCTTTATATAAAGTATCTAAATGTAACATAATATAATTAACTTTGACAATAAAATAATACATGTATATTCTGTTAATAGATAACGTAATAACATCATTACTGGGTATTTAATTGTTTAAGACGTTTAAAGCTCGATTGCATCAACATTACTTTGAACATGACTTTAAGTGAGGCTTAAAACTCTTTCCCTGTCTTTTTCTTCTCTTCTCTTTAAGAAAGAGAAAAAGAGAGTTTTAAGCCTTGCTTAACGCAAGTAACAAAATATAACAAAATAACGTTGATGTAATCAGACCTAAATACTTTTACATTTAACTTCATCATGCTAATTTCACGAACAGCAGTTTTCAGTATAATGCAAGTGACCGAATTCGCTATTAAATACACACACAGACACACACGCCTCACGCTTCCACCTTCCGTCAAGAACATTCACTTTGCTTTTATTCATACGACCCATTGACACCGACTATCAAAACAGCTATATCCACTACGTGTATCGGCGAATCGTCAGCTCGTATGTACACTTTCGAGCATAACCACGATGAAAGATTGACGCGTCCATTGCGATTTGCCACTTTATCGGATATTTCTTTTTTTTCAAATCGTATCATCACATCGCAAAAATGCGTCAAACCATCGACTCATCGGCATTCGTGAAGAAGTAACGTGGCGATTGTATTATCAACGTTGACGCTTGGAAAAGGAGAAAAAGAGGTGAGGACAGAAGATGAGATTTTGAAAAAGAATGGAAAAAATCGTGATGTTCCTAATCGTTCCTAACGGTCCACTGCGAGCTTTGGCTTCCACGTTGTCATCGTTGTCCTCGCGCGAAGGACATCAATATCGCTATTGTGGTGACATTCATGAGAGGAGACGTACAGCACGCACAAAGCTTGCAGCGCAACATTGCTGCAACGTTGCTAAAACGAATGATCTGTGCTGTACATATAATATGATCAGCCCGGTGTCACATGCTCCGAGAATCGGCTCGCAATTCCGATGGCACGCACCGCGCGTTTACAGGGTAGGAGAAAAACGGAGTAGAAAGAACGGAGTACAACATGCATACACGAAAGGCTATAGCGACGACAGTGGTGCCGAACACGTTTATCCCGTGCATACATTTACTGTGCAGATACACGTATATGTACTGTACACTCACGCGGCCGTACACATCGATAGCGTGTCGTGCGGACACCTATGCACGCGCGGGTAAGACGTGTCATGAACGAACAAGAGCGAGAGAGCGAGAGAGAGAGAGAGGAGTGGAGGAGGGAGGAGGGACAGACAAAGAAGAGAGAGAAAAAGAGGGGGAGACGCAGAAAGGAGGCCCGTGGTCCACGCACCCCGTATCGATGAACGTTTTTGAAGGAGCACCGGCCATGTGTCACCACTGACCGAGACGTCCACGATGGAACACGATAACCGCCGCGAGTATATATGTATATCGCGAGTAGTCACCGTAAATCACAGCGATCACAGCGAATCACAAGACGGGATAAACCGGCGACGGTAACAGCAGCAACAGCGAATCCACGTATCAGACATACACACACATATGCAGCGCGCGCACACACGCACACATACGTACATACATACATACACACGCACGCACGCAGCATACACGATGCGCGAAAGATCAACGTAACGCACGTACGTTACACACGGCGTCGTATTGCCCACCGGTGGCAACGATGACGATTACGATGGGTGGGAAAGAAGGAATAAATTTGACGAGCAGAAAGGAGGAAGAAAAAACGAAGCAACACGTAATAATACGCACGTTTTGATCGCACTGACACGAGTCACATGAGCACACAAATAGTAAACGCGTTCGGTGTGTACGGTACGGAATTGCGCGCCGATCGCGCCAGCGAAAAACCACACAGCGACGCACACACGAAGAGAGAGAGAGAAAGAGAGGGAGAGAGAGAGAGAGACGACAGAGTAGCGAGAGCGCGCCGGAACGGAACGGAACGCCGTGGCGCGACGCGGCGCGATCCGCCTCTACTCCCCTTAGCCCCTTGGCCCTTCACGCGATTATCGCGCGGGCACACAATATAATATTCACTTGCGTTTTCCCGATCTGACAACGGGATCTCGTCACTGCACTACCACCGAGACGCCAACGTTGTCGACGATGATCACACGACGAAGGAAGGCACGAAAGGTGCGTGGACTAATCATCGTCGGCCCCAATCACTCGGCACAGAAAATGGATTATGGAACGGCAGAAAAGATACATACACACAACCGCGAATATAACAACAGACTTTCATGCACCTACCGCAACGAAACCCTATCGCCACGGACGATTTTACGATTTTCAGCCCCAAAATCGTCGGGGCATCAACCAAATCAGTATTTCAACAATGGTGGCCATCCATACAGCGAGCCAGACCGTCATGCGCCGGTCTGACATCTAGCGGTGGCGGCATGAATCACGTTTTTGTTTCTCAAGCAAGCCGATGCGTCGCAACTAGAAAGCCTGAAAAGGTAAAGTCACTAGATTTCTTAAATATGACCGGTATTCATAGTCAGTTCTTATTTCAAGACTGTCTTAAGTAATATCTTAAGACGCGAACGCGGCCCTCTGATTGGTTCGTTTGGCATTTTAAGACTGTACTTAAGACGATCTTGAATATAAAAATCGACTATGAACTGCAATATGTACTGCAAATGATTTCAGATATGTCACGTCAAAATGACCGAAGTGCACATAGTACGGTTTCAAACATGTGGTGATTGATGGTTCATCTTTTAAAGAGTTCACTCTTGTCCTTTCATGCACTTTCATGCACTAAACTTCTCTACAACAAATAAACCTGTATTAAACTAAATAATACAAGCATTTATATATTTTTGTTAGTCATAAATAAATTAATTACAATTAAAAAACATTCATTTACGTACTTAACACCTTTATTTTTCAAAATAAAAGTACGTATATAGAAATGCATAAATTTGAAATGGCCGCGTTTTGCGTCAAAATAGATGCGAGTTTGCGGTATTTTAGAAATCTAGTGACTTACTCCAGGGAAGATTGACAAATTGCACGTGTTTGCCCGTGTCCAATCAGAATGGGGGTCACGTGACCAGTTTTCTTCAATCTTTCCATGTCTATAGAGCTTTGATACTCGCATCCAATCAAAAGAGACGAGTCACATTAAGCCGGTTCTACATTAGTTGCTAATCGCAAATTGTTGTGACAGCCAATCTGAAGCTTGCATTTTGAAATCAACGCTTCATATTGGCTGTTGCAACAAACTTGCGATCGGCTTGCAACTATGTAGAACCGGCTTTATGCTCTCTCCCTTTGAATAGAATCCTATTCAGGCCCGTATTCAGGATATTAATCATGAAATTTTATCCCTAGGATGAAAAGTAAAAAGTGAAAAATTTCTCCATTAATTTCAATAGTAAAAATTTTCACTTTTCACTTTTCATCCTAGGGATAAAATTTCATGATTGATATCCACAACGCGCTTATAATGATGTCATAACATGCTATAATTTACGTTATGCATACTATAGAATTTTAGAGACGAATACTCGTATTCATAGTCAGGCCTTATATTTAAGTTTTCCTTTAATTTATTTTTAGATACTCTACGATACTCTACGAATTATTTCATTGGCTGCTGAGCATCTAAAGGAGCATTTAATAAATTTAAGGAAGCCTTAAGTACAAGTTTTGACTATGAATACGAGCAAAAAGCGCATTTTGAAATACAAACCTATATTTATAATGGATTTTTTACAATAAGCCATTAGTCATAAATCAGAAGTCAAAAGCTAAACATTGGTGACTGTGATTGGTCAATTTTTAGCTTCTGACTTCTGATTTATAACTAATGACCCAGCAAATGAGAATGGATTGAAATGGATTAAAATGGATTCAGATTTTTAGAAATAAAGATTCATGAATATTAAAATGAATCCTTTTCAATCATGAATGAATTTTTATTCATTTATAGGAATTGCATGAAATAAATACCTATTCCTTTTCAATCTTGAATGCATTTTTATTCATTTATAAGAATGGAAAATATTTCTATGTAAATTTCTATGAAAATTTTTCAATCTAGAAATAATATTATAGTATTATAGTATTTTGTATGCAACGCGAATACTGCTTAATTTAAAATTCTAAATAGGAAATGAAAGTTTTTCATTCCAGTTGAATCTAAAAATAATATCAGCCATTTCTGTGCATTGTGAATACTGCTAAATTCAAAATTCTGAATAGGAAGTGCAGTTTCTTAATCCATGAATAAAAAAAAGTTTTTCTTTTATTGACCCATTTTCTTAAATAGGCCAAGAATACTATTCAAAATTGTGAGTAGAAAAATTGTTTCATTTAAAAATGCATCATGTATACTATTTTATTCAGAATTATAAATAAGAAATTTTTCGTTTTAATTCAACTAAGTTAAAAAAAAGTTGTACCGTAAAAATATACCATGAGAGAGAGAGAGAGAGAGAGAGAGAGAGAGAAAGAGAGAGAGAGAGAGAAAGAATTCTACTTGTAAT
>Ga0157364_1004850_pt1 | contig 13544 bp, 11 predicted proteins | sample AttsexASBM2_FD_111476 | JGI IMG/M metagenome (GOLD analysis project Ga0157364, IMG submission 111476) | Fungus gardens microbial communities from leaf cutter ant in Ribeirão Preto, State of São Paulo, Brazil - Atta sexdens ASBM2 | ecosystem: Host-associated > Fungi > Mycelium > Unclassified ... | reverse complement strand
GATGAAGAATTAATTGAATCAAGATTAAAATTAACTACACTGGCAGAAACGGGTATTAGAGGGAAAAAGTTACATGATTGCTACCACCCAGCACGAGCGGGTACGCTCACCTTTCTGTCGCGATCGGAAATTGCGATCGCGCGTCCAGATATTCCAGATATCTTATCTCGCTCGTTCTCTCGCGCAGGAACGTTCCGGCCACCGCTTCCAGATAAGCGCGCTGACGTCATTGGACCGTCTGCCGGACAGGACTACGTGGATTCAGATCGTGGGTCTGGGAATCGACCGTTTGCCCGCGTACGCGTTCTTCCGTTTTGGCAACAGCCTGCGCAGTCTGGATCTGCGCGATTGCTCGATCGGCGCGATCGAGCCGGGCGCGTTCGCCGGTCTGCATCAGCTGCAACGGCTCACGCTCGTCGGCAACCGGCTACCCGCGGTTGCCGCCCATTGGTTCAGTGATCTCGTTGCGCTCCGCCAATTGGTGCTCGCGCGCAACGACATCGAGCACATTGAGCCTGGTGCTTTGCGCCCACTCATCGGCAACTTGCGCCATCTGGACGTGCGGTACAATCGACTACGTTGCCTGCCGTTGGACGAACTGACACATCTGAGGCACCTTGAACGACTCGACATCATCGGGAACCCGTGGTATTGCGAATGCCGCAGGAACCTGGAGAAATACCTGATGGACCATAACGTGGGATTTGACATCACTCATGCTGATCGCTGTTACGAAGAGAACGAAGTTATTGAACCGACCGACGGATGGCAGCACCCGCAAGTAAGCAGCGGACGTAGCGATATTCGAAAGAAAAGATTTTAATTTTTCTGAAGATGGATCAAAATTTTTTATTCTCAGATATATTTAGAAACACTTGGAAACATTATCTAAATTGTTCCATGTATCATTTTATTCTTCTTTAATATTTGATGAGGATAAAATAAAGGCAATTCGGATAATATTTCCATGTAGCTTCGAAAGAGAAGACGAACCCTGATGAAAATAAAAATCGGAGCATAAGTCGAATGTAATGGGAGAGTAATAGAAGCGTAAATGAAGCTTCTAGCAGGCGAAAATTGAAACAACGGAAATAAACGTTTCTTTATGTTTCATTGTTGTTTCAATTTTCATTAAACTTCTAATAGAAGTTTGATCGTTTACGCTTCTATTATTCTCTCATTACATTCGACTTACGCTCCGATTTTTATTTTCACCAAGAAATTCTTTTTTGAGTTTATTTTTTATGTGCTGCTCTTTTACGCATTTATTTTTTTAAATTGCATTTTACTTTCTTTCGAATATAATGAGTGATAAAAATAAAATAAAGTTTAGATCCATATATTCATAGTCATATCACATAGTCATCAATCCACGATTGATTTTCATGTAAAGCGAATTATTTTTAAATCAAAGTTTGAATTAATTAGATTTATTAAATCTTGATTTAAGAAGTATTTTTCAAATGAAAGACTGATTCAAATCTAGCTCAAATCTCAGGTTGATTCATAGCCTTCGACTAAGAGCTGTAATCGAGTTGCTGCTACGAATGCTTCAAAGCATTTGATTGACCAATCAGAAGAAAGAATTTTTACTAGTCAATCAATCAAAAAATGCTTCGAAGCATTCATAACGACAACTCGACTGCACCTTATGCGTGCGTGTGTGCGTGCGTGCGTTTGTGTGTGTGTGTGTGTGTGTGTGTGTGTGTGTGTGTGTGTGTGTGTGTGTGTGTGTGTGTGTGTGTGTGTGTATCAAAATGCACTCTTTATGGAATATTAGATTTGTCGCGTTGCATGCTTCAACATGTTCCAACATGTTCCTATCATAGCATCTGTTCATCCCAATGCGCTTAGGGTAAGATTAGATGTGGTAGGAGCATGTTACCCTTGTAGAAATTTAACTCTTACCGATACAAGGTCGGGTCACTAGTGACCGAGTGACTTCTGTTCGTGCAAGTTTCTTTCAGAGATTATAAATTATACTACATTTTATTATTTTCCAAAATAAAGTTTCTCAATATTTATTCTAGAAAATTGAAAGTATATTGGTGAATTTTTAAAGATTTTTTGAACAGATGAAAAAAACAAACGGATATATTGTAGTGACTCATATTTGGACGAGGCACCAAATTGTACCTTGTATTGTAAGGATTAATACTAATACTGGCCAATTGATCGCTTGATTTTCAGTATTAACTTGATGTTATTTATTTTATTTCGTTTTATTTTGTTATTATTTTTTATTATTTTATTTTGTTTTTTTATTTGTTTTATTAATTTGTTGTTAACAATACTTTTAACTGGAAGTTATAAGATAAAATATTATTATGGAACATCCATTTTGATCGAATATGGCCTCTTTCGCTTAATTCTCGGTTTTTTATTTCTCGATTTTCACTTATTATTATTAAATTAATTAGTAAATTAAAGATAAAATTTCCATATAAATTTATTTGCGTCATTTAATTATTTTATGAAACTTTTGTTAAATATTAAGACAATCAAATTTGAATTTCATTGAAACCGATTTCGTATTTGTTTTCTTTATAAAAAAATGATTGTCGGAAATTCATTCTGAAAAATCTTAATATTTGCTGAAAATAAATCAAACGAATTTTATTTACTGATGAGAAGTAAAGTAGGAAATTCGAGATGGCTTCTTGGACATTTCTATAGTCCTTTAAGCATTCTTAATTCCGAGAAGTGTTAGCTCCGTATAAAAGCAGCTGATTCATATTTACGAAACACTTTTCTCAAATTCAGATTGCATTCCTGAGATTTGTCTCATATTGACTTTTCAACATTGCTACTTACTTAGGAAACAACATTTTCTTATATTAATTTAATCAAATTTAAGAAATTTTCTTAAAAATTATAAAATTATATAGAAATTCTAAAAAATTATATGAAGAATTCTGAAAAAAATGTCATTAAAGTGATATTAAAGATTTACTAAATAGCTAGTCTCTCAATATAATTGTGATTTATTTTGATGCGCTCTTCAGATATTGGAACTAACATTATATAGATTTAAGCTTGACGATGTATGCAGTCGACTTTTAAGGTGGCCACTTGTTGCGTATTTGCGCATTATCTCGATTGATTAGCAAAATTTAAATGAATCACAATTATGCTGAGAGAATCACAATTATACAATTATACTATTTGTTTAATCTCTAATACTACCTCTGTTAAAAATTTTTCTTAGAATTCACATAATTATTTAGAATTTTTATGTAAAGTTTAGAATTTTTTCTTCTTCTATATGATACATATTATAATTTATTAACTTCTATATGATACATATTATAATTAACTAAACTATAATTAACTAAACTTCTATATGATACATATTATAATTTAATATTCTTGAAGCTTCCATGCTTTCTGTATAAAGATTATGCATTTCGCGTGTTTTTTCCGTGTCCAGATCCATTTTTGGATTCCAACATTTCGTAAACTTTGCAGTCCACTTCATCAGGGCGAGGAGTAGCCTGATACTAGTATCAGGTATATACAGTATTAGACTGCTAAACCCGCAAAACACACAATCTTTATATATTATAATTTTATAATTTATTTTATAATTCATTATTTTATTTTACAATTATTAAAAATAATTTCTTAGATTATTCATACAAATTGCAACAATTTTTAGAAAGTCTAAAAATCTTTTCCAGAATTCTTTATATATTCTAAAATATTCTAAGATTTCTAATTCTTTTATATAATTTTATATAATTTTAATTTCTAAAGAAAATTCATCATCTCAAGAAAAATTTATAATATTTTTTCAGAAAATTATTTCTTCATAAATTTTAAATGTAATAAATTCTTAAAAATCTTGTAAGATGTTTATGAGAATTTTATTTATCAAAATTATTAAATATATCTAATCTCTTTTTAGGTAATGCACGGCCACGTGCATTGGACCACTTTCGAGGACACTCTGAGCCAAAGAAACATCACTGTAATAAGACCGAGCACTCAAGTTCCCACAGAGAAACCGCAGGTTCATAGGGGTACTTGCGTGCGAGACAAGACTCAAATGTCGCGGCAGGTTTTCACCTGTAGCGGCATCACCTCGCTCACCGAGCTGAATGTCTTACCTCATTCAGTTCACGCCATTCGCATCGTCCTTTCGAATCTGAAGACGATTCCAACGCGAGCATTTGCTCGTTTCGACGGCTGGCTATCCCAGCTAGAATTACGTGATTCCAATATCGAGACAATCGAGCATCGCGCCTTCATCGATCTGTATAATCTGGAACGCTTATCACTGCACAGTAATCAGTTGAATTCGGTAACATCCGAGGCATTGGAGGGCCTGACAAATCTTCGATACCTGGACCTCTCGCGCAATCACATCTATCGTATTCCCAACGAGGTCTTCGATATATTGCCGCAGCTGCACATTCTTGATGTATCCGAGAATTACATGAACTGCCTCGGCGTGGAGCATATGGCACGCAAAATGCCGCATCTGTATTCTCTCAAAGTATCGGGCAATCCATGGAGTTGCTTGTGCGGTACCAAGCTGGCCAGTTTCCTGGACTCCCGCAAGATACCGTATAATCGGGACTCCCTATTCGACGTGAATGATGACTGTTATGTTACCATATTGCCGACGACGCCTCCCACAACGGCAGTAACTTCTTACACCCCATTACAGGGGACTACTACGACTACCGAGCCACCCTCGATAGGTTTCTACAACGAGACTTTGGAAGGTTCTTGCTTTAAAATTCCTGAGTCTACGGAACCACGATATCGCTGCGTGGGTGGCAATTTAATATTGCTGAAAAACATACCACACAACGCTGTTTACATCGAATTCTACGAGGGTCATTTGCCCGTCCTCCCGGTCAACGCTCTCTACAATTTTCGAAACTTGCATGAGTTAATTATTAGGAATTGCGGTCTGAGAACGATCTCGCCTGGCGCTTTTCGGGGTCTGGACTTTTTGGAACGGCTCACCATTCAGGGTAACCCACTGACGTCGATTGAGGCGAATTGGTTCAACATAGAACGTCTCGAACGACTGGATCTGCGCGGTAATTCAATCCGCTATATCGCACCGGGCGCTTTCCGCCATCTGCGCAAGCTGGTTTATCTAAATCTCGAGGGCAACGATCTGCAATGCATCTACACCAGTGATTTTCAGGATATGCCAAATCTACATATCGTTGAGTTTGCTGGCAACCCGTTGAAGTGGCGCTGTCGCATGGATCTAGAGCAATTTCTCGAGACTCAGAAGATTAAGTTCATTAAAGTAGAGAATTCGTGCGAGGGAAAGAAGATCATGAGAAATCTTCTTTATCAGAATCGGACTGTCGAACTGGAATGTCCACCGGGCTGTTCGATGGCGAATAATATCGAGCTGAAAAAGAGTTCAACGTTGGCATTTGTATTATTCTTCGCGATATGGATGTATTAGTTGTTCGGCATAAGAACAAAAGTAAGACCAGAGTTAAGATACTCAAAGACTTTGTTTTATCAACGAGTGAAATAGTTTTTGAGATTCAATCATCATTGGAAGAATTAGGAAAATTATTATACATTCGGATATTATTAAGCAATAATATTAAATATATCGGTACAATTCACGAAACACGAACTAATAGTGTAGTAACATTACATTAAAATTAATAAAAATAATTTTCCACTTATAATATAAATGTAATATAAATATATATATATAACAAATAGTTATATATAACAAATAGTTACATTATATTGAATAAGAAATTATAATGTATTGATTGATTAATATATCACTGTTAATTTGTGTTTCGCGAAAATATATAGATGCAGTAGTGATTTTGATAATCAATGGAGTTCTGAAAGTAAAGTTGTCTTTGCAGTAAGCGAGGATAAATTTGGTATTGTTAATGTTGTCATTCAATGTGTTCATACCGTGAAAGCGCTTATAAACTAATAAATACGTATATTTATTTTATTTTTTGGAACGCATATATATTTATAACTTATAACTTTAAACCCTTCGAAATCCTCCTCGTAATATTGCGTATTACATAATATCATACGTTGTATATAAGATAACGCTTCTCGATCTCTAGATATTTTGTTAGATTGCTTAGATTGTTAGTACCTGTTTGTCGCACGCTGTACAATTATGGACATATCAGAAATTTTATTGCAATAAAAATGCAATAAAGTATCGACGAAAAAATGCAAAATAGACTTAGAACAACTTCAATCAAACTTTGTTTAACTTAATTAGATTAATTTAATTGGCAGAATAACTGCTTGGAATACAATTTCTAACTGTATAATTTAATGTTTTGTTCCATTCCTAATGAAAAGAAATTCTCATAATATTTTTAAGAATTTTTTTAAATATTTTCAATAACCTTATAAATAATTTTATTTTAATATCTTAAATATCTTAAATATCTTAGATTTTATAAGTTTTCTTCGGAAATTATAAAATTGAGAAATTAACACAGAATATGTAAAAAAATTCATTTATAGAAAGAATTCTTGAAAATATTAAGATTTTCTCAACAGTTGAAATGTTTCAATTTGAATAAGTATCTGAGAAGTTTTCTAAAATCATATAATAGAAATTCTGAAAAATTATACAAAAAATTCCAAGAAAAATTATCGCTAAGGGTTAGGAACAAGAAAAAAATTAATAAAATTCATATTACGAAACATAAATATCTAAAACATAAATATACTAACTAAATTTATCATTGATTAAAGTAACAAAACAATAAAAAATTTTAACAATAAAATTCTAACAATAAAAAATTTATAATTCTAACCGTATTTACTAAGTTAGCATGAATATTACGTGATAAATTGATTAAATCAATCGGCAGAATTGTTCGAATTAAAATTTTTAACTGCATAATTCGCTTTTCCTAATCTAATCCTTTTTTTCTATTATCCTTTTTTCTTTACACAATAAAAAATGTACAATATCCATATTAATTAATTATTAAGTTAATCAGAGTTTGGTTGCTCATCCATACTGCCGATAGGGACCATCAATAAATGACTATCCCGAACAAAGAAAGTGTAAACAAAGAAAGTCACATTTGTAAACGCGTATAATTTATTATATCAACAACAACAAACATATTCATGTGCCATAAAAATCCGTACTAGTGCGACACTAAAAACTTATTTGTACTTATTTGTGTTCATTTTAATATAAAAAAAACGATTGTACATAATATATTTACTATCAAGATTGTAACGAGCTATTTGTTACTAAGATGTAATGAGCTTTAATAAAGATTTATTTTGTGCAACAATTTCATTTTCGTCTTTTTTATTTTAACTGGTTTTTTTATCTATAATTATTTATGTTATCGTTTATGCTTTCAATATCACAGTATAAGAAATTATTCAAGTATTGATTATTATTGTTTACTCATACCTTTATATATCTATTAAGTGAAACTGCTATCAAGTAGCCCGGCTAGCTCAGTCGGTAGAGCATGAGACTCTTAATCTCAGGGTCGTGGGTTCGAGCCCCACGTTGGGCGAAAATTTTTTTATATTATTTACAATAAAATGAATGCTTAGAATATTTCTCGGTTACGAATTGTTAAATAAGACAAAAATACTAAATATAGTTTTTTATAAATATAAAAGAATACAGGGTGTTCCACTTTAATAGAAACAACTGCATATCCTAGATAAATTTGAAATTGTATAAAAAAATGTTTCATATAAAAGTTGAATTATTTTAAGAGAGACAAATAATGATAAAATTAATCTTTCAAGTTGCCATTTTTTTAATAGTGTAATTATTTTTTATTGAAAATCTAATATAATATACTCTGTAAATAAATAAAAAAATCACACAAAATATATATGATAAAAAGCTGATATGCAAATAAAAGAATGTAAATAAAAAATATAAATACAAAAACAATAGTTCACTAGCAGAACGTGGTTTCGATCCACGGACCTCTGGGTTATGGGCCCAGCACGCTTCCACTGCGCCACTCTGCTTTCTTCTAGAACTCGACGTTGTTTCTGTTTAACTACTTTTTAACCCTATTTATTAATTTCATCAACACTAAATTTTCATATAAATAAATTTTCGTATAATTTAATTATATTTACTTGATTTTTATTGTTAAGACTATTAATATAATTAATTTAATATTTTTATATTTAATGTAATATTTTTTATAACTATTTTAATAGATTTTTATTATTAATATTTTTTTATAGATATCTTTTTATTATTTCGTTTGTTCACTTCTTTAATTAAAAAATATATTATTGTTTACGATGAAAGAAACTTTTCGAAAAATCTATTTCTAAAACATTTAAAATTTTTTAACACAAAAGACATTATATATTTCGGGAACATTGAAGAAATAAGATTAAAGAGATCTTAAGATAAATGTGGAATGTAAAATGACATTAAACTGATAAGAAAGTAACTTTGATACACGCAATATATAACTTCTTAATTGAAAATCTAAAGAAGACGTAGGATTTCTCAGTTCAGGGATCCTTTTTTTGGACATTTCATTTCTCCGTTTATTTAAATAGTATTAGCTCTGACTCATTGTTTGCTGCATAGAAGGGCATGGTTATTCTATTCTATAGAAGGACAATCGCTAACCGAAAGCAATCGTCAGGTAGAATTTCAAGAGACTGAGCAATCCTATCAGTATAAGTCACCAGGTCCGTGACTCACGGACCATTGAGTTGGAGGCGACGATGAGGCTTTAACGCGACTCAACAAGCACGAACCTGCACGGTTTAGTCTAGGCTGGCTGGGGAATGCCTGGGGAATGCCCGACACCGGATGCCACGTGTGTCCGTGTATTGCTCGCCTCGACTCGGACAATCGATAAAAAGAACGCTAACAAAACCGCGAAGGCCGCTTGCAAACGTAAAGTACACACGTTAGATACGTCTTCCTTATGATTATACATATAATGTTCTAGGAAACAGCGACGATGGATCCAGAGAGGATATAGAAGTCATAATAATATTATAAGGATCATTTGTTATTGTGACCTTATTTTGTCAATTTTAGATGACAAGTGAAGTCATAATGACGTTCTATGATATCATATTATTATATGATATCCGCAGAACATAAACTAACGATATAACCTTGCACGTCAAATATTATAATTTTCTACTCAATAATGCAATTGTTATGTACAATATGTGTTATATTACTAAGGTCAATATAATATGGTGTAGCTAACATTTATTATTATAGCGAATTCGACTCGACGTATTTACTATTTACTATTTAGTGCACACTGGTGCATACATTAAAGCCGCCATACACAAATTAATGTAAAGAGATGTGTGCTTAATATACATGTAAAAATAGATTAAACCGTGAAATCCTCAATACATTTTAATGTGCTGTTAAATAAAATATATTTTATAATTTGAAATATATACATGTCACTTTTATTTATCAGATTAAAATCAGTGTACAACGGTTTTAATATGACGGTTATAACTAATTGTAACCGAATAATTAACAAAACATAAAACAAGTTTTCCAAAAAATAAGTTTAAATATTTCGAATCATTAAAATTTTGTAGTTTTAATGTTAAAATACAATTTCGATGTAATAATCTAATTGTAGAGGAATAAAAGTATTAAGTAGTTAGCTATATAGTAATTTTAAATTATATTTTTTCTCCAACATATATACAAAATTATAATTTTTTTAATTATGTTGTTATTGTAGCAAATGAGCGATATATATGCGCGACAAATAATTCACGATTCGCACATATAAGATTACACAAGCGTTTTATCGTGTTTGTTTTCCTATTATCGTTCTATTGCAAAAAAAAGAACTAGACATTGAGATGAATATAGTGAATTATCAATATGAATGTGAAAAAGTACGACTTACGTCTCATTTTCGTCACAATTAGAAGGCATTTTCGTTTGTCAGTAACATTGGAATTTAAACTTAGAGAAATTATATAACGATTTGTATCTGCGATTCTGTTTTTCAAGAATCGAGCGACGTCTAGATTCGCGCATCCTTTGCGCGAACCCTTCGAATCTGCTCAACCAATAAGAAATCAAGCTGAATAACCGAAAATTGTCCACTTGTAAATTTGCAAACGGACAAGTCTAAATATGGACAGATCGTGCGATCACGTTTATTTATTCATAACGTGAATGCCAACTTCAATAACGTTAAACATGGATGTAAAAAAAGATGCGAGTGATAGTACGACATTGATATAAAGGATTTATAACATAGTATGCCACATTTGCTTATGGAAAATAAATAACGCATTAGTCTTTTCTTTCTATCTTAGTCAATAAAGCACAGGTGGCGCTGACAGTGCCGTTCGATACGCTTGCACAGGAAGTTGAACTGGAAGACGTGCGGATTATTGATTAACTATTGAGAATTATTTCGAATTCTTCTCAGAAGAAATCTGCAAAACATTTTTTTGAACAAGAATCATTCTCATCATTTTTCTTAGTTCTTTTGTCGTGATCGAAACGCTATAATCGTCGCGTGATTCGCAGCTTGATTCACGTAGTGCGACCTAACAGTCGGTTCGCGACTGGCGGCGACCATCTTTTCCGAGAGAATGACGCAATCGATGACACATTCAACGTTGCACATCGTTCGATTTAACGAACGGGTGCAGACAGGTTTTCCGGGTGGCGATCGTTCGTTTTCCACGCATCGAGATCGAAGTCCGAAGCTCTGGCGGATCAGCGACACGGCGCTATTTCCTTGGGAGTGTGCGTTTCCACGGACTTTAATCCGTGGGTCGAGCGAAAGTCGCCAGCTGGTGAGAGCTATTTTGAACAGCGCGATGCGACGTTGCCACGTCTCCGATTGCCGTTGCGATCGAACAAGTTCAAACACGTGCGCCCCTCCGCGTTTTGCTCGCTTGGCATAGAGATAACTGCCTTGGCGAAACGACGGTACGTTCAACACTTTTCATCCGATCGCTGCAATTCGTTCTCAACGTTTTTAAGATCTTTCATAATACTGTACCAATGGGGTCACACCGTTTCGCTAACAAAATTTCAATCTCCCTCCGCCGAAGGACCGTTGGAAACGGAAGGGATCATGCGGGGAGGGAACAAGCCGAAAGCAGCATATCATACATCATGAGAAATCTGAGTTTCGAATTTCTAGGCACGCTGGAATTGCTGGAATATCTCTGGAAATTGGCGGAGCTCGAGATTAGACGTAAATGAGATAATTATACGATTTTCGATTTGAATTCCAAAATCGCGGGAGAGCTCTGGACAATTTTTCATTAGGCGCGTCATCTTTCGCGACGATAGAGCTGGACAAGAAATCAGGTTGCTACCTCGCGGCATAACGGCGAGAGAGCATAGAGACAGACAGAGAAAGAAAGAGTGAGAGAGGGGGGGAGGAAGGGAGGGAGACGGAGAGATTGAAGAGAAAGGAAGTGCGGCAACGTAGCATCTCCGTGACTGCGTGAGCGGAGATGCGCGGCATGAATATAGCGGCGGAGTTTAACGAGCCAGCGCATCGACGGGGTAACGGCGGGACGTCGGGCTACCGCGGGGTGGGACGCGGTGGAGCAGGCAGGAACGCAAATGCGCGCGGGGTAAAGAGGTGCGGAAAGTTTCCGCGGCGGTGGGGATCCGTGATGCAGGAGGTGGTAGGGAAAGGGGAACGTGCCGCCGGCTGGTCGCAGCCGCTCCGCGCGTGCGATACGATACCACCAAGGTAACGTGTTACTTGAGTAGATTGTAGAAAGAATGCTTTTTGGAAATTTCACAAAACGTCCGTTTCCTAGTGTTCTTCCCTTCTTCGAGCGCTCCGGCATGCTAACGTTCACTTCTATATGTAGATTAACTTTAATTTTCGTTTAATTTACTCTTTACTTTTTTCTAATACTTAATATTTATAAGAAAAATTAGAAAAATGTAAAAAGTAAGCCGAGAATAAAATTAATCTACATGGAGAAAATTGAATATTAAGTTTTAATACAATTTTAAATTATATTTTATTATTATTATTTTATTATTTATTATTATTTATGTCTTGTATTTTCGATAGACCATCACAACATGATTCCGACATTCTTTTACTTTTATTATGATAATACTAATTTTATCACATAAATAAAGTAATTTTTGTTAAAAGCCAGTACTTAAGCCATATTTTAACATGAAAAACAATTAATTTTTACTATGGTACGCAAACAAAATTTGCTAGGTATATATTTTTTACTTATCTTTACAATACTAACTTTTATTCAACAAGTTTTGATTTTATAATAAAAAATTTTTACTACGAAAAAGTGTAAAAATTACGTTGCATTATTGTTTTTAAAAAAATAGCATTTAAATTTATAATTGTTATGATAGTCCGCAGCTTCTACAAGATTATAGTAATTTAAATATAAAATTTTTTCCATGTACATTGGCAAAAATATACATAAAGAGAATAATGTGTCTATTCTACCAATGGTTTATTTAACTCTGGATTAGATTTACTCCACTTTTTTCTAATGTTTAAAAAAAGATTAAAGGTAAGTTAAAAAAAGATTAAAATTAATTTACAATGATAAAAATAGATATGAAGAGAATAATATTCATTTCCACTTATTTAGATTAATTTTAATCTCGATTTAATTTACTCTTTATTTTTTTTAATGCATAGAATTTTAGGAAAAAAGATAAAAGATAAGTTGAATCGAGATTAAAATTAATCTACTTGGAAATGGATATAATATGTATGAAATGGATATTTATGTTTAACTTTACATTTCTCGCGTAATGTTTTTAACATCATTACTCGTATTTCTTATTTTTCAACATTATATCTTAATTTTCATTGTTTTCTTTGATAACTTACAATTAAATAAAGATTTATATTTAATACATTCTTTAGATAAAAATAAATGCAACAAATTTTTTTTAATTGTAAAATAATTTACACTAAATATAATAACGTATACAAATAGCATGACATTTTTTAAATGAATTTATAAAACCATGGTATCCTGAATGTCCCACGTGAATAATAAAGAGTTAATACTTAACCTTAAACGTAACTCGCGTCTCGAATCGAATAGCGCGACTAGCTCGACTAGCGGCGCACTTCATGCTCGCTATCTTTCTCTTTGAGAAAAGACAAGATACTTACCTATATGTATACATTTAAGAGAGAAAAAAATGTAGCTGAAAAAAATGGCTCTGGTTTCGACATTCGATCTAATTGAAAGATATCAGTCTATATGCTAAAATTTTGCCTGAAGGTCGATTCTTTTCTTATCACATGAAAGCCAAATATTTTGAATTAAAAAAAAAACAACAAAGAAATAGATTGCGACAAGTGAACTTATCGATAGGTGAGAGTGTTCTTTCGAGGGGCGACGCGCCTCGACGATGATTCGAAATAAAGATTGAAAGCTATGCTTAATCGGTAGATAAATAATTATCGCGGGTAAATCAATTCTGAGAGATATGAGTGTTGCGTGCATAACATAATTTTTTTTCTTTTTGCCGATACAAAAATTGATTTATATCTAAATAACACAAAGTCCAAAATCGG
>Ga0157364_1004849_pt1 | contig 13545 bp, 6 predicted proteins | sample AttsexASBM2_FD_111476 | JGI IMG/M metagenome (GOLD analysis project Ga0157364, IMG submission 111476) | Fungus gardens microbial communities from leaf cutter ant in Ribeirão Preto, State of São Paulo, Brazil - Atta sexdens ASBM2 | ecosystem: Host-associated > Fungi > Mycelium > Unclassified ... | reverse complement strand
CGCACGTAATGAAGTGGCCTTCAAGTTTTGGCACAATATGTTAACTACTGTTCAACGTGTCCTCGTAATGTCTTAACTATATTACTCTCAATTTTATAGACAAATATACCTTCTCAACTTTTCCATTACGAATTAAAGCAGCTTTGCGCATTTCATATTTGTGGAACTCACATAATTGCTATTATCTAATAGAAAAGATTACAACACTGTTTTCTTTCTTATCAACAATTTGACGTTAATCACTAACGCTGTTTCCCTCGTGAATTCTTACAATCTCTCATAATACATATATTTACAAAATTTTTTCATATTTCATATTTATGAAAATTTCTGAAAAATATTTTAAACTTATTGAAATTTTATAAATTTTCTCTTTAGAAATTGTAGAATAGAAATATCTTAGAACTCTATGTTTTAGAATTTATAAAGAAAGATGCAGATTTTCTCAATATTTTTGAAAAATGTTCCAATTTAAATATACTATAACAAATCTGAAATTTTTTTTAACAAGTTATAAAATTATATAGAAATTCTAAAAAATTCTGAATTTATATAAAAATTTTGAAAAATTATATGAAGAATTTTAAGACTTTTAACAATTTTCGTCAGGAAAATAATTATGAGACAAAAAAATTATAACTTCTTTTTTCTTATTAACAATTTAACATTCATTTAGTCACATATTGTTTTTTATTAATTACATCAATTTCAACAGATACGGGACCATAATTTAAATCAACTATGGCAGGGGCAATTCAGGCATTCAAGGACAATTCAATTCCGAAACCCGCAGAGCAGTTCAAGTATGTCATTCTTGTATAAAATCTTATTCGCAAAATAGTTATGTAAAACAATGAATCTCAAATTAGAATATGCTTTAGAAGTGTTACAGTTTTATTTTAAATATCGTAAATGAAGTTATTAATAAAAAGTGTAAAATAACGAATATATTCTTCTTCTCAGAGATATATTTTAATATAAAAAAATCATGTATATAAACAATCGTTTATGTAATATAAGTTTGCATTTATCTTCCAGACTTATACCAAAAATTATAAACGGAGGCATTGCCGGAATTATTGGAGTATCCGTGGTTTTTCCGCTTGATTTGGTGAAAACAAGATTGCAGAATCAAGTTATTGGCCCGCATGGCGAACGCATGTATAAGTCAATGCAAGTATTTTATTTAAAAAATTGATAACTATTAAAAATATAATTATTATACAGTGCATATTATTATATAATTAAAAATAAAATATCCTAATTATTCAAAAAAGCTTTGAAATATTATGTATATAAATTATGTATTATGTATTATGTATTAACCTATTGATAATCACAAATTATATGCAAATTTAAAGAGGAGAGAGATTGTTATATTATTATATATAATAAATTTCTTAATTTCACTTACAGTTTCTTGTTTTTTTTTCATTTAATGTGAAATAAATGTATGGAATGTAAGAAATACAAAAAAAAGAGATTATCATAATCGAATATATTAAATTATTTTTTAGGTTTGACTGCTTTAAAAAGACTTACAAAGCAGAAGGTTACTTTGGAATGTATAAAGGATCCGCTGTAAATATACTGTTGATTACACCTGAGAAAGCAATCAAACTTACTGCCAATGATACATTTAGGCATTATCTTTCGCTTGGACCTGGGTATGTTGCAAATAATATATTGCTGAATGTCTTTTTCATATTGTCAATGATATGAGCTTATGGTATGTGCTCCTCTTTGCATAACATTGTCAAAGCGGAAGTTAACTTGTGAGAGGTGGCATGAGAATTGTTTAGTCGCATAATGTAGGTACAATGCCAAAATATTTTTATAGATAGTCATTAAAGATATTCATAGTGATCATTTATTAACAATTTATTTCTCTAAATTTTATAGATTTTAATTAGATTCAAATCTTTAGCATCCTACGAGTATGTACATAACTTAACAATCCTTTCATTCTTTTAAAACTTATTTTTCAGATAATTACTTCTTCCTTTTCTTGTGTGTGTCATTTTTCCATTTCCATTCAAAGCCCTAATTCCCCAATTATCTTCTTATTACATTAAATATTTAGTATTTAAAGGGGTTTATTCAAAGTTTATGGCAAGTAGGTTTCAGCATGAAATATGTTTCAAAAAATAAAATTTCTTGAATTAATAATGTAAAATTTTTGTAGAACGCATGGGCTTTCCAATTAGCTGTTTATAACATCGATTTCTCAGTTTATTTTATAATTTATAATAAAGAGAAATGTTTATTAAATCATTGTATTATAAACTGAGATAATATAAGCGTTTATAAAGTGTTACAAAACTTATAATCAACATCACGTTAAATTAAACATTTCGAGTTTTTTTTCTGATTAATGGAGGATATGAATTAGTGTAGTTATGAAGCTACAGCAAGTTTAAATTAAGTCAACAGCAAAGCGAGAAACCAAAGAGTATTGATCGAGCCAAGTTGTCTACTGTGTATAATTTGGCTCAATCAATACACAGATATGAAAATTATTAAAATAAAAATTTGGAAATGTTACATCTTTTTAGTTTCTTTGTGAAGAAAATTATATATGTATAATAAATAATATGTTACAGTTCTTCTTTAACATATCCAATTTGCATTCATTCTGGCAATTAGGTTTTTATTATTTCAATAGATTTTAAATGTTATCTCTAATATCAAAAAATATTACCATCGCAGAAGTATTAGTTAATATAAAATTTAATTAAATGATTTTGTTTAATCAGGAAAATATATAACAATATGCAGCAATATATTTCTTTAAAAAAAAAAATCGTAATTGGAAAGCTCCAAAAATTAGTAATGTAGTGCTGTATTGTTTGATCAGCAGAGCATCATAGCATTTTGTTTAGAATACTTTATAGTATATCTATCCTGTTGCTAATCACTGTTATTTATTTGTTTCAATAACTGCTTGCACTTAACATCGACACTGTCTTCCAAGTAAATTACACATAAAGTATATGTATATCTATTTGGTATACCAAAAAATTATCAGTAACTAGAAAAAAAGTTTTATATTGTTATGAATCAACGATATTTGAAAACAATCCAGCGATATTCGAAATAAGATTTATTTGAAGTTCAAGAATATGCAAATGGCATTGCATTTTTCTTGTATTTTTTAAATATTAATTTTGAGTTTATGTCTCACTTTTTGCTGATTAAATTTTACAGAGTTATTGTGTATTACTTTTGATAATATATATATATATATATATTCTCAAAATTAATTTCCTTAATAAAAATTGATTATTTTAAGTTATTATTTATTATTTTCATAGATACTGTAATTCTATAATTCTAATTCTAAATAGATTAAAGTATTATTAAATTTTAAGATAACGAGCATAGCTCATTCTGTACATTTTTATACAACAAAAAAGACGAGGGAACGAAGTTGAGCTCGCACTATTATGCCAGAATTTTATATTGTTGTAAAACACATTGAAATATATTATTTTGTAATTCTAGACAACTGAAGATACCCGTTTGAATGTAATTTCTGAGTTAAATGACCTGGCAAACGGTGCAAGCAACCATAACTAGCTAACCAAGTCGCAAGCAATCGACGAGAGCAGGGTAATTTTTGCTTTCCCCTTTTCATCCTTACGAAATGGTTTTTTTAAAACAATTTAAGAGTAATGACATATTAGAAACTATATAAAATTATAATTAGTTAATAATAGTCTGATTGAGAAAGAGATTGAGAGAGAGATAGAGAATTGCTGAAAATTTATTAAATGTCAGCTAGCATTGTGTACAATGCAGTGTAATTATTAATTTTCTACTTTACAATTATAAATTGTAGCTTATCTCATTTGCTTTTTTTATTTTAAAGTTATTTTCTAATATAATGAATAATTTCGATTATTTATAGCTTTTATTAGTATACGTCAACGCGTGTTACATCACGCTCTATTGGAATTACACATAAATTGCGAATTATGAAGTTAACAATTTGCTTCGTTTACGTTTTTTGCCAATGTATTTTGATGCTCTGCGGTCCGTTAAGATAGTTAACATATTGCTTATCATGCCAACTAGCGTTGAATGATCTCCCTTAACTGGTACACCATGATGAACAGAACATTTTATACATATCCTTAAAAACTTTGAGAAGTTAATTTTTTTTTTAATCAATTTGAATATTTATCTAATAATACACGATTGAATCGCTATACTGATAATTATGCTTGAATAATAATGAATGACCGAAATGATAATTGAAAATTGCTTTTGAGATATCGATTTTGATCGATTTTAGATTAATGCCCGAACTTGTTTTTAATTGGAAAACATTGATCTCAATCAAACTTATTTGTTACCACTAGTCAAACAATTTTCTGAAATTTAAAACACTTTTTTTCTCCTCGGTTTTTTGAAGTCAGTCGTGTGCCAGTCTTATTTATAAGTATTAAAATTTTTTACAATACTCCGTGATCCCAGGACTCTCTTAATCTGTTGTCCAGACAACAATTACCAATAGAACGTGAAATGCTCGCTGGCGGCTTGGCAGGAGCATGCCAAATAGTTATTACCACTCCGATGGAACTGCTTAAAATACAAATGCAAGACGCTGGCAGAGTCGCCATGGCAGCTAAAGAAGGTGACGAAAGCAGTCAATAACTTCTTAAAATCCTCCTTTCATGACTTGTCGAATCCAACAAGATTATTCGCGACTATCATGCGCGGAACTATTCTATCTAAGTTCCTTATAATTATTGCATTGTTAATAAACTTGCAATTTTGAGCAACAGTCGCGCAATTCTTATTTATTGTATCTTTTATGATATCGATTAATTGCCATGGATGCTATATATTTTCAATTAAAATTAGAAATATAATAATTAATAAATATAATTCGTTCGACTCATACGATTCGCTCTTTAAAACGTGAAAATAAATCCATTTTAGAATTATTATACTTGTCCAGGCTTCTAACAATAAATTGCATATCGTATTACTGTTACAGCGGGCAAAGTTGTGCCAAAGATATCCGCTTGGTCATTAACGGTAGATCTACTTAAGAAACGAGGTATACTGGGGTTGTACCAAGGAACTGGCGCTACAGCACTCAGAGACGTAACGTTCTCTGTTATTTATTTTCCACTGTTCGCTAGACTGAATGATCTTGGGCCAAAGCGAGAAGACGGTTCATGTAAGTAGCGATATAATTATATTATCATACGATCGATCCTAAACGAAAATATATTAAACAATAAATGTCGCTGTTAATTATAGCTGTATTCTGGTGTTCATTCCTTGCTGGATGCGCCGCCGGATCGACGGCCGCATTAATGGTAAATCCATTCGATGTAATCAAAACTAGACTACAAGTTATCAAAAAAGCACCTGGTGATCCAACGTACACTGGAGTGTTAGATTGTATACTGTAAGTTCCTCGGAATTAAACATTCTCCTTATTCAGTTATTATTAAGTTTACAGAGTAAGTTTATTACCTGGGGAAACCTGGAAAATCAAAAATTTTCAGGAGATTTCTTTTTTATTTTTGAAAATCAGGGATTTTCATGAATTTTCATGAAATTTTATCTTTAATTTTAATTTTAATTATAAATAAAAATCTAGTTTTATAATCATTATTTTCGACTTGTAGGAAGACATTTAAGAACGAGGGACTGACGGCATTCTTCAAAGGCGGCGCTTGCCGAATGATAGTCATAGCGCCATTATTCGGAATTGCACAAACCGTCTATTATCTCGGTGTAGCTGAGTGGCTGTTGGGATTGAAGTGAAATCGCCATATCGCCGATTCGTGCCGTTCAAATACTCTGGGAAAACTTGACAATAATCGTTGTAGATCGTAGTTGTATTTTTGCTTGAAATTTTTGCTCTTCAATATTACAATAAGAATCTTGTTAAACGGGATCTCGCGATCGCTTATATACAAAGAAAAGTAAAAAAGTATTAATTGAAATTGCCGTAATTCTTGCAAGTCGCAAATTATAATGGATTCGTATATTGAATGGAAATATATCTATGTTTTACCATATCCGCAAAGTGCATTAAAATTTTTAATCAAATATTGTACATTGAATCGATATAATATTCATCTGATGCATTGTATTCTTGCAACGTAAAATATATCGATGGATATATTGAAAGATCAAATCATTAGGAAAACATATGATTACAAATATTTCACAACTGTACAATTACGTGTTTATTCAATATTTAGATTGTTTATGCGTCTTTCCATATAATAATAGCATTTCTTCATCTCTTCCTCATATTTTATAGACTCCATAAAATATATGCGAGATCCTGCCCACGAATCATGCTCATTGTTAAACTATGAGTGTATCGGGATCTTAATTATTATAAATATCTACTAAACTAGCCAATTATAGTCAATTATACATGTATATTAAAGACATTAAACAGATTCAACGTAATATTTTTTAAACGTTTTTCATTAGGCATAATAAAATATTTTGGCATAATAGAATATTTTGTTAAAGCTATCTAGGTTTCTTATTTTTATCTTATTTTTATCTCTGTAAAGAATTAGCAATCTTTATGGCTAAATATGTAAACGGAAATATTACAGAATTTTCTTTAAAATAATTGCAGCTGTGGTTCTTTTCTCATTATTTTTTCTTATCCCTTTAGTTTTCGACACCGTTCTCTAGTCCCGAACTGTGGCAATTTCTTTGAATTATCATGTGATTAAAAAGAATCGATTATTAATATGATTGCAAATGTATTAAGATGAATATATTAGAAATATATTAGATTTTTTAAATTATATTAAGAAAAAAATTTGTTTTTTTAATTTCACATGTTCAAGAAAAATCTGCTCGGGAACGGTTAAAAAATAATAGCGAAAATTCGTATGTTAGAAATTGAGGAAGATATGCATAATGAGAGGAAAAGGTACAAATTAAAATAAATTATTAAGCTTCAAACATTCATTAATCATGTAGAAATTATCATACATGTTTCAATCGTACACCTCGTCTATGTTAATAAAAAAAAAAAACGAGATTTGTGTCAAAATATTTTTGTTTGAATTTCTTGTTTTGTTTTTCATAAACTGCCATGCAAACATCACATTAGTCTTCTTTATATAATAAATCCTACAGCCTCGCTATGGTAGCGAGATGAATCGCACACATTTAAATTTAATAATCATGAATAATAATCACGTCAATATAATCAAACTTATAATTATATTTATGCTACTCTTTTTCATTTAATGGTGGGTGCAACGTTATTGTCTGTCGTACCTCGTTAACAACAATATAATTTGTTTACGCTTTAATTTGTAATACAAGAGTATTGATATACGATGACACAGATTGTTTGTAATCTAATGCTATTATAAGCTCTTTATAATACCTCACCCTAGTTTTAAAAAGACCATTTGGTTTACTACTAATGACGCATAATACAGTTTATAATAAATAATCATGGGCGTGCCTGATTAAAAAAAAAGTATTTCCCTTAAAAACTTTTCTTGAAAAATTATTACCTCCAAATATTTTGAGAAAAATATGCTTTCCTAATTAATTTCGATATGAAATTCTTATATGTTACAAAAATTCTTTTCCTTACCATTTCTAGTCATTTATGGGGACATAATAAAAATTTTAATTTCCTACATTTATTTTACTTATATTAATTATATCTTCATAATGATATTCATGATGATACTAGCGATAGTAACATTTAATAATATACAACATTATGTTTTTATTATACACAACATAATAAAACAATGTATATTATCATGTATTATTATTGATTTCTTGTATTATACTTATTTATTATATTTATTTATCTCATCGATCAAAATTCCTCAAAAAATTTAGAGTCAGGCACGCTCTATATCCTTATTCAATAATAATAGAGAGTTTCATTTATTAATCGTTATCACATACGTCAATAATATAATATCAATATAATGTAGATATAATTGCCATACAAATTAAAAGTGTTCTTTCTATAATTTGCTTAAAGAATAAGCGGTAAATATTGTAAACTGTTAAACATTCATTGATATTTATGTTGACGTTTTTCGCAATAAGTTTATAAAATTGCTTTCTCTTTTTTATCCATCTGGCGTTATTAATATTTCCAGCAAATATGTGTGAAAGTATAACTAATATAACTGTACAGATTTTACCTGTGTATAATGGACTGAGTATTGTTACGTTACATTGCACTTACTCATCTGCCTTTAAGATTTATTCTACATTATTCTTATTAAACGTACGCGCGTATTTTATGTATCACCATTAAAAATAAGCTTTAAACTCACTTTCATGATACATAAATATATGATAAGATTTCTACTTACATATTGAAAAAGATAATCTTTAGCACATTATCTTTCTTGTTATAATAAAAAAAATTCTCTATTTCGTAAAATTTCTTCGTGTATTTAAGTACTTCGTTAAGTAAAAAAAAACGTTTCATTTCGTTGGTGTCATGGTATTTCTATAACCAAAATTTAATTTTTTTAAAAGGCACATATTCTTCGTAATATTATGTATTAGCTAACGCACAACTTCGTTTCTTCTTTTATTTATGTTTACGACATTACACGATTCATTCCTCTGCACACTCCAATAAATTCGATAATTTATCCTAATATAATTAGTCTTGCATCAGGATACACGTTAACTGTAACATATAACAACATTCCTACTGAGCTACATTTGATGGGATTCAAAAATACTAAATAAAGAAAGAGTGCAAAAATAAAAAAACCGATTTGTATCGCATAATTAACATCGCATGTTATTTCTAATTAACAGGAGAATCTTTTTTTAATTCTTCCATATTCCAAGATTTATATTTTGCGCTTTTAAAAATATTAATGCCCGTGCAAAGGACAAGATCATTTTACGTTGTTAAAATATGAGCGAGATTATCGCTGCATTCTTCAGTTTTCTCTTCCGAGTGAATTCTTCTCTATTTACGCCTATACTCACCTCATATTGTAATGATGGACCGGCTTTCGGTAGAGTTCGAAAGCGCTTCCTCTTTGCTCTCGGCTACCAGCCAAGTCCAGACCGCTGGGTTCCCTATTGTGTCCAGGATTAGCGGAGGGATAGAGCGGACCTGCGGGAGCGTGGTTATTACCGTGCATATATCCATTGTGATTCGTACTGTTCCGGTTATGAGGCAAACCGAGACTGATTTGGCCGGTACTGTTGCTGTGGGAATGCGTGGTGGTTACTGGAGGGCTTGAGTGAGAATGCGTATGACTGAGGCTGTGGCTGTGTGTCGGCGACGTAAGATGACTTAAATTGTGATGTGAATTCACAATATTGCCATCGTTGTGACGACCAGGTGGCGGGATGTTGTAGTAATACTGACCGCTGTTGCGCTGCATGTTACTGTTGCTTTCTACCTAAATAGAAAAATTTACATAAAATCGCAACGATCCCGTGATACATAATAGGTACACATTTTGGTATTCATTCGCGAATCACAGCAGACATTGATAACAATGATAAGAAAGAAAGAATTATTAATTATTTTTACAATATTTAAAATAATAATTACCCCATTATGTACATGCGACGTAGCAATAGAGTAACTCTTTGAGTGTTGATATGAATTACTCCCATCGTTTCCGTTGTTCTCCGTTTGTGCAAGTGACGCTTGAGGTGGCCTGTAATTCTTCGGCTTTGGAGGTGGAATCGGTTTATAAGTGCCTGGTGGTTTGTTTTGTGAAATTGGTATCGATTTGTAGTCGGTAGATCGGCTGAAAGAAATGATCTTGTATTAGAACTTACAAACTTACACTGACACTTAGACATTACAGATGATATAAAAAATTTCATTAAAAAAATAAAAAAAATAATATCAATTATAATTATTATTCTGTAAAAAAGATGATTTCAAGATATTAAAAAAATTCTTTAAAATATTCTTATCTTAAAGAAAGAGATATAAGTATAAAAAGTTCTTTCTAAATTCTTAATTAAACATCAATATATCAAAAAATAAGTTTCTAATATTTAAAAAAGATGTATATATAAAATAAATGTATATATTTTAGTTTATTGATTATATTAAATACACACCTATATTTGGCATAATCAGTTCGCGTTTGAGCATCGTGCGTGGAACCAGGCTGAACCGTAGATCTAGTGAATCTATACGGATCGTGCGCTCTCGCTGGTATGTTGCTGCTTTTGAGATCATCAGGTACATTTGGGCCCAAACGACCTGTCGATGTGTTCAAATTCGCCATCCCGTAGTTCGCGTTCCCATTAGTATTGTTGTACGAATCATAGGAAGACATACTGTCGTAACTTCCCTATGTAAGAGAACATAAATGTATCTTACAGTTGAATAGCGCGATTTATTTGAAATTATGGTACGCACATCAAGAAAGAAGAAATATCGCTTACCGCTTTCGGTTGAGCTCGTTCCAAAGATGATGTAGCATTTGCTTTGTGAGGAGTCGCATTGATGTAATTCCCCATATCTAGAACTGAGTCAGTTTTATTCACTCCTAGACGTTCCTGAGCGGATCGCCCTATTGTCCCCCGTGGCGTTTGATTAATCGGCTTCGCATTTCGATCAACTCGTGGTGGAAGGTCCGGTGGACTATGATGAGGAGATCTAGGCTCGAAGGAGCTGCCCAGATATTCCGGCGAACCGGACTGATTGCTCCTTTGACCGGACAAGGAGAAGCCATATTTGCTATCGCCTACTCCTTGGGATCTTCTCTTCTGCTGTTCGAACGATTGCTAGAAGTGAAGAAATCTATTAGAGATATTATATGTACATTTTTACCTCGAAAAGAAAAAAAATAGTGCAAGAAGAGCAAACTAAATAAAAAATTGTAAAATAATTTGATACATTAGATTTTTATTTTAATTAAAAAGTTTACTCTCCCTGCACACGAGTGTTACATCAATTATTAGATATATTGTATATTGAATATTTTTATCAAATTCCTAGTACACTTATAATAAAAAAATTTTATCGAACGCATTCAATATGCTCTAAATAAGAAATAAATTTTTTTTTATTTACAAGATGTAAATCAAGTCTAGGTAAGTCACTATTTTTAGATGTAACTGAAAATATTATACCTGATAATTCGTCGAATACGGTGGCGGTGCAGTAGTATCGTCTTGAGTAGCAATACTCGGATCGGAACTACTTTTTAATCGCGATGGTGGACCCAAAGTACCAGGAATAACGGGCGCTGGGCTCAGCTCCAAATCGCTCTCCGGAGAGGAAGCGTAGGAGAGGCGAGAAGTCATCGGGAATAGGAAGTCATCCGAGAGAGCTTCTTCCGGCTATGAGCGCAGATCACAAAGGACATCACGTTAGGCAAACGATACATATGGTATGTGAATTAATATCCAACAACACAATGAATATACGTTATTCGGATATCAACGAAGTACCATGAGTTATATTTTTATGGATACTTTGTATAAAAATTAAATTTATAATATGCTTTCTTAGAACAATAATATATCTCTAACTGTTCTTTCTAAGCATACTACAAATTAAACGATTTGCGAAGGAAGCAAAGTAGAAGTATGATAGCACGATAAGCATTCACAGACATATAAAACATATATAAAAAACTATTTTCTTCAGCAAGCTTGCGCAAAAAAGTAAAATATTTATAAATATTAGCCATGATAAAAACAAGAGAAAATTTTAGCAATTTTATAATAAACATTTTTAGTTATTTTGCTAATTAGTTCAATAAAAAGGATTAACAATTTTGCTATTTAGCAAAATAACTTTAGCCTCATCTTTAAATTATATTACTACGTTTTCTTTTTTTTTATTTTTATTACAATAAAACTGAAAAACTTTATATTCTCGAACGGCTAGAGTTGAGAGTTTCAACATTTCTTTCCAAATTGACAAATTTGGAAAGAGAAAATAGATTATTAAGATAGATATAGCCATGCAAAGTGAAAAAATGCATACTTAAAACATGCTGAATTAACCTTTTAACTGTTTAAACAAATATACTCGAATATTAACTTAATTATTATTTTTAATATGTTTGAATAGTCAAATCAATTTAATTGTTTCTTTAACGATTAACTGATATACATACACCGTGTTTCTGTATGAAATACTGCAACAACTGATTTAGCTCAACAAAGAGCACGTTAAACGCTAAAATATTATTGTAAAATATTGTACTAAATTTTACAGTTAAAGAGTTAAAGCAAGCAATATTTATATATAGCCGAAAAATTGCTCACGGATGACGCCCGAATTTGGAGGCGATTGCGGAAGTGGCGGGAATTTTCCTATGAAAGATGATATTGATTGATGATGTGACAGAAGCATGTCATGGTTCTTGTTCTCATCGTAATACACGTTACCGTTGGGAAGCGGAGGAGGTGAGAGGATGGGAGGTGGAGTGTGAGCGTATACAGGCAGATGCGATAGGTCCCACACCGTGTATCGGCTATATATCGGCTACAATGAAGACCCAAATTATGCCTAAGATCGCCGTACAACACAGTATATTACGTCGAGCAATGAGAAAAATCCGTGATATTCGTGAGAAAAGTGAAAGTAGAGAATGGAAAGAGAAAAAGGGAATAAAAAAAACCATCCCATAGTTATATTTTCAGTAACTTCATTCTTACTAACATTTTTATACTTAATTAAAATAAAACAGGGCAAACAGCACGCATATTCTGCAAATACAACTTGTTAAATTGCTTTACCTTGGTTTGACTCATCCACAGCGAACTTTGCTGTTGGCGATCGATGAGCTCTCTTAGCTTCCGGTACCAAGCTTCCGGTGCATTGAGAGTGATCACCGCGCTGAATACGTGTCCCCAGATCTTGTCAAGCTTTTGACACTGCTCCAAAAGTTTTTTACTGCTTTTGTGCGCTGATCTGTAATATATACATACGTTGCATATAGAATTTTGGAAAGGAAAAGTACAGATCTCATCTTGCTATTATTGTTACTTTGGTATGCCAGCTCTCATCTCTTTGATGACTTGCTTCGTCTCGGCCTTTAGAAAAATGACGATCGGATAAAATTGAGCGTAATTTAAACGATCTACGGCATTCGGAGTAATGTCAAGCAACGCGTGCTTGCCCCTATCCATCACTTCCCTGATAGCGCTCAGGCGAATGATGCCGGATGTTTTGGTGTTCTTCCCCGTACCATCTTCCATTTGACTTTCCATTTCTACAAAATATTCAATATTCAGCAATATCTGCTTCGAAAATATAATAATATAGTTTATTCAGTAAACAGTTAATGCAAAGTATATTGTTTACTTACGTGGCGAAGTGAACTTATCAGGGAAATCTTTTAAAAGCTTTTCCCTAGCAAGATCGGCTACAGGTCCAAAGAGAACGACAGGCCTGACAAATCCAGGATGTCTTAAGATCACACGTTCGTAAGCCGGAAATTTGCTTACGCTATCAGAAAACACTACGTCATCCCAATGGTCCTAAAAAATGTAGAAGAAACATGAAAATTAATCTAATCAACTATTAATGTAGATACAAAGTTATTTAAT
>Ga0157364_1004848_pt1 | contig 13548 bp, 8 predicted proteins | sample AttsexASBM2_FD_111476 | JGI IMG/M metagenome (GOLD analysis project Ga0157364, IMG submission 111476) | Fungus gardens microbial communities from leaf cutter ant in Ribeirão Preto, State of São Paulo, Brazil - Atta sexdens ASBM2 | ecosystem: Host-associated > Fungi > Mycelium > Unclassified ... | reverse complement strand
TAGTATAAAATAAGCATTCAATATGACTTACTTCTGGTTATATGAATAAATTAAATCTTCACAATATCCACATTATTTAATTCATAATTATATCCAATTTGAGCTATTTTTAATTCTCTATAACTCGCCATTACTCCATTTTAGTTAAATATACTATCAATTTGACTAAAACAATGGAGTTGAATAATTTAACTAAAAAATATATTGTATATATGTAAATTTGATTCAAATTTAGTTTACTAAATATATACTTTAATATGAATAATGTTTACTTTGAAACTAACTGTAGAAATGGATTAATTTACATATGGAAATTAAAAATAACAAAATGTTATTTTACTTAAAGAATTGGGTTACCATTGCTCCTTTAACATCTAAGTAAATATTGAAAATGTTCTATATTTTCAATTAAGGTTCAGAAATATTTTCTATTTTGATTGTAACTATCAATTTTAATATTGGGATCAACAAAAATCACAACGCTTAGAAATGATTTAGAAAAGTCACAGGTAAAGTTATTTTATGCATCTTATTTTCTTCATTTTACGTATTTTCTATCATTCCGATTGCAATAATGAGTATAATAAGCATGTTATTTAATATGCCCATTACATAAATAATTACAATTATTCATGACAAGCATTTTGATACTGAAAGAGAGGCGAAGAATAACGGTAATATGTGGTAAAAGTGATGGCGGAGACCAAACGATAGCACTCAAGCTGAATATGTAGGGTAATGGGCTCTTTTTTATGATACAATTAACGAGCTAAACTCTCTTCCGTATTATTTGCTAACGTGAAATCGCACTCGACCGCAAAGTTTATACTTTCTATCCGATGTAATCCGGAACTGCCATCTGAAGAATCGTCTAATTGCGTTGAAAACCTTTAAGAATCTAAAACGGGGAAAACAAGTTGATCTTTCGAAAGGAGAAACTTGATCATATGTGGCTTGCGGACATATATATAACGCAAATCAATGATTCGTGTACAAGCATTAGTTGTTACCAATTATCCGTCGCTCGGAATAGCTATGACAGCGCAACATGGTGTACTTGTTGAACGCCTTTTATTTCTATGTGTGAGGCTTTGCCGCATATTAATCGAAATAGAAAGCAAGTATGTGCAATTGGCATAAGTTCGATCAACGTTCACTCTCTAGAAGTTTCGAATGCTCGATACGCATAAACTGATAACTAAACAGCGTGATCCTCATAAACGGATACGTCAGTTAGTAAAAGCTAGATTTCGCTGAGTAATGTTGTTCCCGTGCTCAGGGAAATTAAGGGTACAATGTAGGCAGCGAGTTAAGAGCGATTAAAGCCGATGATAAGCGTAGAAAGGGTACAAGGTACACAGACAGAGCGTTGTTGGATACATATTTTCTGTCATGATTGGTAATATTGGCAGAGAATGTAGGAGAACAGGCTATACATTTTCTTTCTAGTGAATAACGAATAGTATTTTCAACGCAGAAAAATATAATCGAGGAAGTCAACGTTCAGAGCGACGCAATGAGTGCGGTTAGGCGAGATTGATACTTCCAATCGCTGAAAACGATGTAACTTCATCTCGCGAGAAGAAACGCAGGACGTCGATGGTAACCAATTGCGATTTCTCACTCAAGATGGTCGCATCCTGAAACACGGTAAAACATCTTCAATGGTTATGACCGCAGAAACGGAATCGTTCAATTTGGCGAAATCCATCTGACAGCGCGTCTACTTTACACTTCTCGAAAGGATATGATCTGCGAGCGAACACTAACACCTCAGACGATACCTTCGTTTACAATAGTATTTATCGTAAATCGTCTACTGATCTAGTTTTCTCTTCGCAAGCATAGCCGATCTTTATCAGCTCGCTGTAATTGAAGCATCGGCGAAATAGAATTGTCGAGTTAATCCGGCTTTATCGAATTTCGAACGTTTTCTAATACAACGAAACCTATCAGGAAAAAAAGTGGTTTTCTCAAATAAAAAAATAAGTTTATTAACTCTGCAATAGTGATTTCAGATTACAGTGTAAAAGATTTTGAGATTTATAGATTTTGTGAATATAAAAAATTTTAGTTAAAGAATTATGTATTATATTCAATACGAAATAATTTATTCTATTTTATATTATTTTATCATTTTTCATATCATATTTATATCATATTTATTTCCTTGAAAAAAATCGATGATCCAAACACATAGCTCTTTCTATACAAGATATGTTAATACGACTATCGTTTTCTTTTTTTTTTTGTGTAATCCGCAAGAGAGGAATGAAATGTCTTTTCAGCTTTGGTGGCATCGAGTTATCGAGTCTCTCTAAATTCTACCTATTTCGATATCTATCTTTTTACACGTTCGATCCCACGAGCGTTTAATCAACCTACGATAACCGTGGGTTCGGAACAACGAAATGTCTTTAAAAATATTCGATCGCCCGATCGATTCGTTCGCTCACCGTTCGAGGTCATCGAATGCCGGTGACCACCTCGAAAGTTTTCGAGAGAAGTGAAGATAAGTGTCGTGATGTGTATTCGAACGGATATGAGTACGGTTCAGAATTATTCAATTTCACGAAAGGTGTCCAGCGACACGTTTATCTCACGCTCGTTGAAAGGGTTAAGCTATGGATGACTATATGGCACGGCGACGCCTCACATTCCGAAGCGAGAAGTAAAGATAATGCGAGGTACGGCGTTGTGAACGGTGAGACTCCTGGGGCTCGATGGAAAGGAACGTCTGCGTGACGAGAGTGACGATAAGGCTTTACGAGATACTGCGGGGTGGGAATGGACGGATGTGAGCAACGAACTGCATTATTTTTACGAGTATTGGTCTTCCTCGTTGATTGTTTTACTCAAATCTACTGCATAGGAATTCGCACTATCTTCTATTCTTTTTAGAGAAACAGTTACTTGTCTAAGAGAATTGAAAGAATTTATGTTCACAGTAAAAAACTAGATTTTCTTTTCTTTAAACACTTTTTATCACTCGGTTAGTCATGGAAACGATCAAGACAAAACTTATGATTATCATAAAATCATATGAAATACTTTCTTTAAAAATACATCGCTCTCGTGAATGAATTAAAGTTATAATCACAGAAACTTGAGAAAAAGTAGAACATAAATAAATAAAATCTACAAAAACTTGCAGTAAATTACCGAATACTTTTTGTTTATTCGAAAATCAATATATCTCTATGATCTCATCGTTGTTCTTAACTTTGACGTTGAATTACTAACGCACGATAGTTTTCGACACATAAATGTATCGATACATTCCCTTTGCTTTCAACTTTATATCCCACGCTTTCCCAAGCCTCTATGTTGTTGGGAACATTCTCAATGTCTTAGCGATCTCGTAGACAACGTAGAGCCTACAGCAAGAAAAGTGTTCCGCTCAAGTGGCTGTTTCGAGCGCGAGAGAACTGTCGTAAAATCGGTGCAAGATCATTCCGCGTAAGGTTCTATAAACCGTTGACACAGCACGCTGGCTCGTAAATCAACGAGGGACTTTTGAGCTTCGGCATAAAGACGTATCCGACTTCCCTTCAGCGCAGAAAGCTCCTTCATGTGTATACGCATTCTACGAGATAGACACGCATCGTGCGTTACTCTTTCTATACATCATGAAAATTTAAAGCCTGTAGTGTGGTCATATCACGCTTATACATATTGAGTATAGGCATATATTGTACAATGATTCTAATAAGCTGATCTTGCGCGACAGGATATGAGCACATGCGTGCGAAAGTACAAAGAAAAATACACAGCTACGGACACAGAAAAATATTCTATTGCTAAGGAAAGTGATTGTTTAATTTATTTGTTTTCTTTTAAGTAACGATTATTTTTAACAAAGAATATTTTCTTGATAATAGCCTTACTTATTGTAATTTTTAGAATTTATATGTACTAAAAAAAAAACAAGAATTTAATTTTTTTTAAGAGTCAAATTTTATCGAAGAAGGGGCTTTATGTATTAAGTAAATCATTTTAGTTTTAACTGAAATATTAAACTTATTTATAGGATTTAAAATATATTTGAAATAAATTTCATGCTTGTGATGAACTTGTGATGAATTTATGGATATGAACTTTTGAAATTTAAAACAAATATTTAAATATAGTATGTTTTTCTCTGTGCAAAAGTGATTTTGACAAAAAAAAATAAAGAATGTCAAAGTAATATTTGTATTTAATCATTATTTTATGCTCTTTAAATTCTTTGGAAATCTCATTCTAAAAAATGAAATTAAAAAAAATTCTGCCATTCTTTTTCGAGAGTGGCAGAATTTTCATTATTTAAAATGAGATTCCACACTAAAGAATTTAGAAAGTTGTATTCTCGAGTTTCAAATAAACGAGTATTCATTCGGGCTTGATATTAATAAGTTTTTTTCGCTATTTTGTATTTTACTTGCTGGAAGGTGAATGATTTTTCGGCAAAAATTATTACATTATTGCAGTCTCGACTAAGCCTCGGTTAATATTAACCGACATATACATAACATTAACCAATTTCAAACATATTTTTGCTTATATATAAATTTATTATAAAAAGTCTCTCAATCAATATATTTTTTTCAAATCCAAATCATCATGGGATCAAAATTTCGTTGGTTGTTATTACAAGTGAAACCTCATTACTAAGCAATGAAAAAGTTTTCCTAGCTGTTGAACGTTCGTTCTAATGCTAAGATGAATCATTATTCCGTTTACGATGTCTATATTCGTGACCAATGAAACGAACGAGAGAGAATGGAGGGCTTCACTAACGGGAAAACATCCGAATTGAAATTCGACGAGCGTGCTCACTTATTCCGACCAGACGTCGTCGTCGAGAAAAGATGACACGCGCGTTCCGGAGACGATGCGGACGATCGGTATTCCGACGTATTCGCGCGACTGAACCCCGACGAGTACTGTTAAGAACGATTTACGATAGTAATAGACGCTTCTCTCGGCGGCCGACTATGAATGCTAATATGCGTTACACGTGGGCGCAATGTGGCACTGCGTGGCAAATCCAATCAAAGTTCTACTATGCACATTCGGGCTTTGTATCGCGTTGTATTGTCTGCGGTCAGCTCGGGTCCACCTTTGTCGTCTTCCTGTTCCATTCGCCTTCTTTAGTACGTTCGCTTCTCTTCCGTACCGCGACTTTGAAAGCTAACAACTCTTTTCCGCATCATGACATCGCACAGATAGAGTATTACATAAATATTATGATAGAATTGAATACAATCGAATAAGTAATATGCACACGTTGTTATCTTATCGTTCGGTATGTGCGAAATATTTATTATACCTTTTGCACGTGAAGATTAATAATGTAACATGTTAATAGGGTATTACATATGTATATTTAAATGTGCAGATTGGTACATGATTTATATTAAGTTCGCTGCTTTGAAAGGTAATTGTGCACGTTAATTACAGAGGATTAATCAAATATCGAAAACGTTAGTAAACATTTCGCGTATGTAATATTATTGAGAATCATTTTGCGATAAAATATGGCAAGTATTTTACATGATGACATGAGTGTAAACACACGTTGTTAAAATACTGGCTCGTGTCATCTACCTTGAATCGTCGAGTTCGTTCTTCACCGCGGAAATCCCTTTTCATGAGCAATGTTTATCTTTCTCAATTTCTAGCTTTGTGCTCCACATCAAAGAGTTGCAGTACAAAGCAAGGGTGAGAGAAATCAAACGATACGTGAATTGGAAGTAAATAAAACACCAACATAAGCAAATAATTTCACGCTCATAAAATGATGATTAATTTCAGACATTTTCTATGTAAAATGATTCATTAGAACACTTATACGAATATAATATTAGAAAAAAAACTGTAAAATCTTTGATTGAATTTTTCCTGTTCATCAACACACACAGTCTAATTATTATTTTTTAAATCTCTATTTTTATAAAATATAATTTTGAATTAAGTTTTTTATGTAGCATGAAATATTCATTTGAATAAATAAAAAACTTTATCAAGTTACAAAATTCTATTAATTAAGCTCGGTGTTATAGTACATAATCACATGTAAACGTTCTTAATTTTCAACGTTTTGCACGCAAGGTGTCAAATGTCATCTTGTATAATTTCTCAAGCAAATTGAAGCCGTGAAATATCACATTTCTTGTTATCGGCAAAACGATGCATCCAGCTGGATGCACGCCAATCAGTGGCTCGCAAACAGCTGTCTTATTAAAAGCTGCGGCTTGAGAATTTCTTGCGTCTACGAGGTCACTAATTCGGGGTTAACAACCGAGGTAAAGAGTCGAACGGAGGGAAAGCAGACGGCAGAGACACGAGCGAGGAAAGTAAGAACCGTAGCGGAAGCACCGCCAATCGGACGATAGACGAAAACATTGAAAGATACAAAAGGAGGCGCTAAGAGAAGAACAGGGAGAGCGAGTGAAAGAACAGAAAAAGTAATGGACAAAGGATCGGGCAGGAGCAAGACAGTGAAAGAGAGGAGAAGGAGCCAAGGCGATCCAATAAACATGAGAGTTTATCGAGCTGTTATGCCAGTCGTGGCCGCTTATCTCCTGGACACCCACTTAAACCTCGACCGGAATCGTCCCGATGAACCGCGTGAAAAACCTCACACGTCGCGCCTGCCTGGTTCCTCTGCGTAAACGCATAGGTGCGAACCCCCTATCTCCATGCGGTGCAAAGCGCGTGAGTGCGCGAATAAACTTGGCATCTCGTTGCGAATCGGTGTGTGCATCAGGCCCCGGGGCACACATGCGGACGTTGAATTTATTACACGCCCGCTGGCCCTGAGACGATTTTTCCGACGGCCGTAAGGCCGCATGGACGCGTCCTTGCTGGATAATGTAGAGCATTGGTTCTTATTCTTATAATATATTTCCATTGTTTCTCTCAGAAAAGAATACGATAAATTGCCTTTAATACACGAGCTATTGTTCATTTTTTATATACATTTGCTCATAAATGATAACATAATAATAGATTGAAAGTGAATAAAAGAAGATACATATTTATAAAAAATTCACAGAAAACTGTGAAAATTAATAATAAATAAAAACTATAAATGTGAAATGATGTGTGTGTTGCGCGAAGAAAATACAAATTTACTAATTTTATATGATGTTATTAGGCAACTTTGCTTGCTCACAATTAATGAAACATCTTACATATGGATTACGGAAATATTGTAATGAGATCGATTAATTTTAAAAGAAATTAAAAGAAACATAGTTCTTCGTTGACGAGAGAAAATATTTAGTGGATTTTCATTATTTTTTTTTCCAAATTAAATAATCAAAATGTCAATAAATATAAATGGAAAAATCAATGTGAAATAATATGTATACAAAAATTCCTAACAATTGATGCATTTTTATTAAAATTAATTAATTAATTTCTTAAATTCGATTTACGAAAAGAAAAAAAGAAAAAATTAATACACATTTTAACATTGTTTTTTTCTTTCTGTGTTGTATAAATTAGAGTTCATTTTTATTTTGTATAAACGTTCATTGTTTATTACAGATATTAAAAGTTTTGTATTTTTTGTATATCAATATTTAATTATTTTATTTTACTTTTTTCTTTTTTAATTTTTATATATTTAAGCAATTAATTTGAAGCAATTTTAATAAAATTGATACTAAAATGAATTAAATAAAAATATTAATACATTATGCCTTTAGGATCTTAATCTCTATTTCTTAAAAATCTTATATATATTTGGCAAATAACGTGTACATTATTAAGTAATAGATAGAAGTCAATATATAAAGAAGTTATATACTTACATTCTAACAGTATTAAATATTTACTTTCAATTTTATCCCATTCATTTTGAGATAATTTGTGAAACATTATATCCACAAATATTCTCTCATACTGAATAAAAATTTTAATTTTTTGTAATCATATAAATGAATTCAGATAAAAGAATTAGACAAATATTTTATATTACAAAATGAAAATGTAAAATATCTAACTGCTGTGCGCATCTGTTATTATTATAAATTCACATTTTTATATATTAATAATCATTAAAAAACTTCGTTACATCTAATGTAATTTTCACAAGTCTATTAATCACATAAAAAATAATTGAAATAAAAAAATTTCAAACTCACCGACCTGACGCGCAGCAGTGGAGTTTTACGAACGTTGCTCTGTAAAAACGCAAATATTGTATTCAAATTAAAATAATATTAAAAAATAATTAATATTTTTAAAATCATTGTGTGAGTATGAAATTCTATCTTTAAACGGACATTTTATAAAAGAATTTTAAGAAAAAATCTTTTTTGATGTTTTATAAAATGAACTATAGCTGTGAGTCTAATGAATAACAAATCATAAATAATACTCACCCTATAGTTGCTCCGCCGTTGTCTTCCTCGCCTTCCTCTCCTCCCATTGCTTTAATTAAGGCACTCGCGACATATGAACAATCATTCGCGTGCTAATTATCAAATACGACGATCGCGCGATGCTTTAGCAACGTTACACAGCACTCCCGATGCGAAACATCGTATCATGAGGAAAAAAGAACACGAGAATAGCACGATTATGCGTGCGTATGTAGGTACGATCTGTTCCGATCCTATCCGCTGCGCCGCCATCTTGCCAATGAACGCGTCATTCGAAATTGCGCAGCCAACTTCACGTATCACTCACACATCAGTTTCCACTCGCCGCGATTACCCACGTACGACGCAGTCAAATTAACGGACTAATTAAGACCTGATGGACCGTGAGTACATCATTATCGAAATAAAGCGATTCATTCTCAATAAAGCCACGCTCGGCGATCACCGTTATCTATAATCTCTGTCGAATCTATAATCTCTGTCGAATCTCAAATTAAAACGCGAGAAGTTTCTACTTCGACAAGGTGAACAGCCTTGATATTCACAACAGCCAACACAACAGTCTCGATATTCACATATCTTCGCTCATTTATTTAATCCTTTAGTACATACGTTCGATCATTCTGAATTAATTTTTATCACTATTACAAGTATATAAAAATTATTGAATGATTTTTGCACATATTTGGACATCTTTAGAAAATATTTGTAAAGTTGTATATTTATAATAAATTGTATGACTAAATATAATTAATAAAATGAGAAAAATGTACTTTTTCATACAAAAATGTAGAACTCTGAAACAAAAATGTGTAAAGGAAAAATGTATTTTAATATCTTAAAGTTGACATTCCAAACTACAAAAGAAAAAATAATTCAAGTGTCGGCTGTCCAAAAATTTAGTTATTTAGTAACCTAAAAATGATGTTTTTTAATATGCACGAAAAAATTATAATTGGATGTATATTACATTTACATTTTAAACAATACATTTTATTATTGTATTAAAAAAATATTATATCTAAGAAAATGTTGTTTATAACATTATAGACAACATAATATTACAGATAATATTTAACACAAGCCAAAAATCATCGTATTTATTAAGGGTTAATATATTATTCTAGGATTAAATTCTTTTTTTAATATCGCGTAATATTCTCGCAATGCAAACGAGAATTATTATTGAAAATAAACAAAGAATAAAAATTTTTTTGGTTATAAAAATTCCGTACACACGATGGGTTGTGACCCAGAGGTGAACTTCGGAGTTATTTTAAGATATTAAAGGATATGCACGAATTGAAACCGGCAACAAAACTTGTTTTCAGGAACTTTTTTAGGAATAGAAAAGAGACTGATATTTGACCAGGTACTCTTAGTATTTTAAAGAAAAAAACGCACAGGACAACGAATGACCCAAAGATATATATTAAAGATTAACAGTTAATTGTTCTCATAGGATGAAAGTGATCCGCAGGTAACGACCGTATATAATCTCTAAAAATCTTTGAAGTGGAATCTAACAATAAAAAGTGAAATCTTATTCTTAGAAATTGACAATTGAGCCGCTCTTTTTTTACAATAGCTCATTTGTCACTCTTTGGCACTCTTTAGAATTAAATTGTATTCTAAAAATTTTAGAAAGTAGATATATTTGTGTTACTTGTACATTCAGCATTTTCGCTTCCTTTTTCTTCAACATATTCCGAATATATATGTATACACATTTATTTTGTTTTAAGTGAAAAAATTGGAAAATTTCAAGCAACGTGAGCAAATCTCTTCTTTTTGATACACTTGCCGTGGCCGCGTTTCAAAACATAAATAATACAAATACAATACACGCCGGCGCTCACGCATAATTCTTCCTACGCACATCTCGGCGCGTCGCTTTCGAAGTGTTGATGACACAGCTACCCTTGCATATATACACAATGACGCAGCGTACGTTGTACGATATGTTCGAATACTACATGTCGAGCGCCGCGTGCTTACCGAGTCGACGGTTACACGAATATTCGTTATGCAGGGAAATTGATATGCGCAGACTACACTATTATCACGAACTGACTTTGGTGAGTGGGGGTGGTGACGACACATTCTGTGCTTCATGTCGCAGACTCGTTCGCGTCGCATAAAGTGAAGGTTATTTCCGCGATTGAGAATTACTTTCTCGCGTCGTTTTTTTCTCGCTTGATATAATAAAGCGTCCATCGTATGTACGATTTTATTCATCAGGGTGACGTACGAAGTACTGCGCGATCGTTGTATCTGTTGATTAATACGCGAATGTTCGAAAATTTTAATAGTCATATTTTCGCGAGTGCTAAAAAGAAACGGCAATGCACGGCAAAACGAGAGAGAAGAAGGAGGTTAAGGAGGCATCGGAATTATGATGGCAGAGCAATCACAAGTGAATTTTTTATTATTTTTCTATAAAGTCTATTCTACAATTGCGTAAGCATAGTTATAAGTAATTGTAATTGTAAGAATTGTAACAAGTGACAATCAAATATAAGAATACTACTGTTATAAATGGGCTTTATATGTTACTTACCGGGTTTGATTGTTTATCTTTACCGGTTACATAAGATATTTTTTGCATACCTTAATATTGTGTGTATTATTTATTGTAATGTGTGCAATATTTGTGCATCAAATAATATTATATCGATATTATTTTAAATGAAAATGATTTTTTATTTAATAACACACTGTTAATAAAATAGAATTTTATTAAAACGAGAGCATGGCGTATTTGCTTTATTGTACGAGCGTATTACTGTGCATTAAAAAAATTATTTTCAATTAAAATAATGTTGTATAAATAATTAATTTTTTCAGTATTTACATATTTTTTCACACGTTTAAGACTTATGATTATTTGAATCATTATGTATTTATGTATTTATGTAAAAATTAGATTCTTATTTAAACTTAATAAAAATTCATATTTAAAAAAAACTTATAAATATATGAAAATATATTCATATGTTAAAATAAATAATAGATTTTAAAATTATAAACAGAATTCTATCCTAAAAAATTTGACACGAATTATAAATTATTTTAAAAAAGCTTCATATAATATGTTCTTTGTAACATAAAAATATTTGGGTTAACATAAAACAGAAATATATGAAGTATAAAAAATATATAGCGTATAAAATTATAAATAAAATTCTATCCTAAAAACTGATGCAAATTATGAATTGTTTAAACAGATTTTACATGCTGCCTTGCAAAAAATTTTATGCAGAATATAATGATTACGTAAAATATACAATATAAAAATACATAATAAATTAGAGATCGAATTTTGACGCGTTTTATAGATGATCTAAAATGAATCTTCATGAATTTATAATTTGAATTCTAATTTAAGAATTATACAATTGATTGCTATATATTAAGATACTAAGATATATCATTTACAATTGCTGAACATTAAAAAAAATTCGGCGAAGAAAAATTATAAACTTTGTTGAATATCTTCAAATAATTTTTTATTTATTATTGCATAGACGCATTTTGTAATGTTTTCTTTTTGTCTGTTTCAGGTAAGTGCTAGAGTTGTCACATCTTTTTCCGATTTTCGATAACGGTAAGTCACGGATAGTATCCGATGCTTTTTCCAGCGCTATCGCTTTTATCGCAGATGGTCGCATGACGTTAATGGGGCAGAGATTGGAGAGTAATGGGGAGAGTGGGGGAAAGAGTCGTGGGATATAATTAAACTTGTCGGTGACTATATGAGAGAAGGTCGAATGGGAGGGAAAAGAGTTCGACGTGCCAAAGAGCGAAGAGCAGGATTGGAGAATCCGCCAGCGCAGATTTTTCCTAAAAATATATTCGAGAGAGGTGTGAGAGCAACACGTTGGCGCTTACCTAGCATGTTACGCCAAAGTGAAAAGCGCTAAATCCTGATGAAGCTCGTGATAGGTAAATGTACATTAGATAGGTATAGATCTTTCTCCCGCCTCTTGAAATGCTCGAAAAATCGAAGTTGCTTGCCTCGAGCGATCGCCGGATGCGTTTGTCGGAAGCACCCCCCGTGTTACGATTGCCCGTTGGAAAACAACTCTCGGCGATTTCCGTTTAAAGAGTTTACACTGCAAATCCGTTGGCCATCAGCGCGACGTTTTTATTAGCTGGTACATGTCCGGAATAAAGTTTGCCGTCGGTCTCGTATACGCAGTCGAATCAATTTTGGCCGGATTTTCTCGTATGCTCAGGATATAGAGTTATTTATACGGAAATCGTCCAGTCGATGTTTCTCGATTTTTATTACTGGGATTCGTGAGAGCGATCGGATAACCGCGCTGCAGTTCAACCAGATCATTTTATCTTGAACAACATTCGTTCGTTTTGCAATGGACCTCCCGGCGCGGCTTCGATGTTCGAGCTAAATAAATGCAGCCTTATTTCTCGATTGCGTTACTAGACGATAGTCAAACCGCGATAGCCAACCTTCTCGGATATGTTCGGAAATGTTTATCGAAATTCGCCTTATTATGCACGAAAAGACCGGAGCAGAAGAACCGGGCCCCGAATGGCCATGCGTTGTTGCGTTCTGCTCGCATTGCACCGCCGGATTCTCTCGGTCGTTAGCTCCGTGATTTTATTACATGCTTACGCTTAGGGTAATGTGCTCATCCCGTGACCTCGGCTTAGACCTTGCTATCTGCACACCGCAGTAAGTGCTTGGGCTAACCAGGTTCTAAAACGATGTGTATAGGCGAATTGGTAGCGAAAATATATTTTAAGCGATCCATTTTCTAAATTCTTTGGATTGGAATCTCATTCTAAGAAAATTCAACTAGTTTTGAAAAAAGAATAGATTTTTAATCTTTAAAAGTAAGAATTCAGAATGAGACTTTTCAGAATGAGATTCATTCTAAAAAAATTTTAGAGAGTATATATTTTCCTGTTACAAGATAATTCTATCTAAACACTACAAGTTGAAAAAAAGTTTGGTCCTAAAGTTTTGTGTCTATCAAATTATTAGTAACATATATTTACAAAAAACAAATTTCTAAATGTTTCTGATCTTATTAAATATCAGAAATAATAATTAATATTTAAAATGATCACTATTGGCTTTAATATATTGTCCAGAAAGTTCGTGCCGATGTTGAAGGAAAATTGAAACGCAGAAAATTTAAATTTT
>Ga0157364_1004846_pt1 | contig 13548 bp, 12 predicted proteins | sample AttsexASBM2_FD_111476 | JGI IMG/M metagenome (GOLD analysis project Ga0157364, IMG submission 111476) | Fungus gardens microbial communities from leaf cutter ant in Ribeirão Preto, State of São Paulo, Brazil - Atta sexdens ASBM2 | ecosystem: Host-associated > Fungi > Mycelium > Unclassified ... | reverse complement strand
TCTCTCTTATATATATATATATATATATATATATATATATATATATATATACATGTCTGACACTACGAATTTATCTGTCCAAGGCATTTGCTTTTGATGAGCAACGCGATCACAGCTATCTACAAACGGAGGGATGTCGTTGTATTGCGGAAGTAAGAACAGCTGGTTGTATTTTCTCTCTTTCGGCGCTCTTACTCGTACGTACCACTTACATTCGTACATACGCTCGTGTCCGTATATTGTACTCTGTGTTTTTATCGTTCCACTTTTCTTCTTACATGCACTTCAGAAAATCATAGGTACCGCGCGTATGTAGCTCCCTCGAGTCAGATACAAAACCTAGCTGGCTCCGTAGTCGTGGATTGTAATCCGTTTCTTCGTCCAGCAAGTTGTTCTTGTTAGCAATCCACTTGGGGAATCACAGTACGAGTTAGAACAGTTAAAGAAAGGTATCGAGTAAATAATCGGACTCTTTCTATTCATCGAAGGAGCATCGTTCGAGTAATTAGTACCATTTTTTTTCGAAACAAAATGTCTCGAGTATCGATTATAACAAATGGCATTTAGACAAAGAGAATTTGTTCAAAATTGCAGAAATTTTTTAAACTAATTTCAATAAATTTTTTTTTTATTTTTAAACTAACTTCAACAAATTTCTTTTATTCAAACGGATGTTTGTAACCGCTTTTATACCGTTACAATTTGCGTCATATTTTGCGTTGTAATATTAACAAACATAATTTTGGATATTTAAGAATATTTTATATAATAAAATAATTCGCGATATCTCTCTGTCATACTGAGTATGAAATAATCCACACTTAATTGCACAATTCATAATTATATAACTTTCTTACTTCAAAAGTGATACAATTTAAAAAAAATGTGACTTTAATTATTACGATGAATGAGTTAAATAAATATTACTCTATCAATCATCAAAAGTGAACTATTTTATAAAAAATCGTCATAATTAAAAAATTAATTTTTTTATGAAAAGAAAATGACCAAAAAAACATTTAATCATGTTATAAATATATTCTTTTTGCCGATATTTAATTAATCATTAATTTTCTGTCTTTTTTTTTTAAGAAACTTAATAACTTTAATTGTATCGCTTTTGAAATAAGAGAGCGATATGTAAAAATATAATAAACAATTAATACTGTATATAAATTTGCAAAATTTAAATTAAATAAGAAATTTAGTAAGAGTATTTCGATTTCTCTGCGTGTTTCACTAACTGTAACGTAACATATGCAAGCTGGTTGATCGAATATTGAACTCTACAACGAAAAGGTCAGCAGAAAAATAGACTGCAATATCCATTTTGTATGCACGTTCGAACACGTCGGCCGAGTCGACCCTTGGTTTGATTTCGTTAATCTGCGTGAAACCGCTCGTTGCAGTTCCGTCAGAACATCGAATTTCATTCCGGATTTCAGATTCGCGTCACGCAGCCGTTACCCCGGAGGAATCAGAGCGACGGAAAATGAAAGCAGAGCCGGGATACGATTTAGACAAAGGCGGGGACGCGAAACAACGATATTCTTTTTTTTGGCTATACACCGAGCCTCCAATTTCGCTCTCTTTCTCCGCGAGTACGGGCGCGTCTCTATCTCGCTATCACGAATTCGTTCGCTATACAGAATAAATATTAACATTGCCGAAGCGCTCGTGCTGGTTGCATCCAAGTTAGAAAGTCCATTCACAGTTTCAAACGACTGTATTTTCTTTAACGACTGTAACGTAGTTATTCAGTGACTGTACGAACGATTTAACTGTTTTTAACTGTTCCCTCTTTTTCTCTCGTGGCATTACCATTTTTACATCCTTTTGTTCTATTTTTCAAACAACAAATTGCGATGCTTAATAATTTAGTGGCGCATTAGCACCAGTGTTGAAGATTGCATTACTGCTGTAAACGCGATGCATCACGGATGCACATAATGTTCCTATATAATAGTTTGTAAAACTGTTTATTTCTGTTGTTTTGTAGAACAAATCTGCAGTGTAAAAAAATTCATTAAATGCAATAATGGCACGCAAATTTTTCAAGAAGACAGCTCGTTATTTCGACGTTTGGCGCATTTCCCGAGACCGCAATGTCGCATTTAGTTTTCAGGCCGCAGGACCGATGTAGTTATTCCCGAGCTGCTTTATAATCGCGCCTAGGCAGCTGACGCCAATTTATTTTACACCCGGTATTTATCGGCTCGAACGTAAATCGCGATCATAGTTTTAACCCGGTAATATAATGGTACCAAAACAACGTATGGGCGAATCGATATTCTTCGTTGAGTGTTCCTCGATACAAAACAAATCATCATTTTTTTGTCATAAAATCTCTAGGAAATCTTGACTTAACATATATCCAAGAAGTTTTTCTCAACGGCAGAATGCTTCAACATCATCAAATGCAAATATAATTGTTATTATAAAATACATGATATTTTATAATAAAATTTACAAATTTACATTTCTTTCGGTTGATGCTTTATTTCCGTAAATTAAGACCAGAGTTGCCACAAAACTGGAATTGTCAAAAAAATTAAAAACGATTAAAAAAATTCAGGAAAGAAAGTCAGGAAATTTTATAAAATAATTCTCTGGAAAATTAAAATTCTTGACTTTAAAGTTTAATATACGTACATCATCCCCATTGGGAATATCAATACTATCAATACTTAATAATTAAAAGTGCAAGCAGTCAACAACATTAATAATAATTTATATTACTATGTTAAATTAATCTCTCAAAATATTTATTCGGTTTCCAAATTAGGACGAAAATACATAAAATATTAAAATATTATTACAAGTCGGGAAAAAGTTATGGAATTTTAGAATAAGGAATTTGTAACAATCTTTGAGGGCTCTTATTCGGTAACTTTTAATGACTAGTAATGATATCGTTACATTTATCGTTGCGCAGGCTTTATGATAAAAAAAACTGTGTAACAACAATATAACGATATTGTTACTCTTGAGAGAATTACAGAATAGTGACCTAAGAATCAGTAGATCAAGCTTGACGTGCAAATAATGCTTGTAAATGCTATTCGATTTTATTTTGCACCGATATATAACATATAACATGAGAGAGAGAGAGAGAGAGAGAGCAGAATAAATATCACATTTAATATCTTATTTTCCGTATAAACATCGCATTGCGCATAATAAAAATTCGTTTCTGCAAGAAATATTGTTGCCTTACTGCACGTAATAGCGAAGGAGAAATGCGAAACTCTAAGGTAAAATTTTGACAATACTTTCACGGAAATCTCTGAACGCAATCTCATTACAATGTCCGTTACCGTGTTCCCGCGGTAGGATCACTATTACGCAGGATGTTATTCTCGGGTTGAAATCCTTCCCGTTGTGCAGGGAGTATTATTTTCAAACGTGTTCCTCCTTTGCGCCATTTACCGCAGCACTCGCGACATTATTTTTTCCGGATTTTACAGTCAAGGCAGATGGTAGGAATTACAAGAGTTGCTTTCTTACTTATTTACAAGAACAACAGCGCATAAATATACGCGTTTTCTTACTTTTCCAAATGCACATCGTGTATATAGAATTACCGAAAGGGTTTCTAGAAGAGACACGACACAGCACATATCATCCAATTAATTTCTTCATTAATTCCTCCATTCTGTTATCACCGTTAAAAATGATAATCATCTAATTATCGATTAATGTATTACATCACTACAATCTCTAAATCATGATATGCATTATATCGTCATTACAGATTCGGGGTTTGCAGTAAACTGAAATCTGTGTGATGGAAATGAAGCCTCTATACTATGCGCTTTCCGATCGCATTGCGTATTAGCCTTTTGTCTCCGTCAATTTAATTACATCGAGAACGTGTGTCTCTATTGCGGCATCAAGCGAATCATTGTGAAATCCTGATAATAATATGGATAAATTTACGACGCATAAATGAAGAGAGACAACAAGAGAAAAATAAATAGATATAAGGCATTTATTAATATTCCAAGACAAAAAAAAAGACGGTAATGCAAAATAATATCTACAAAATAAAAATAAAGAAAACAAAGATTAAGAGTAAAAACAAAAATAAGAAGGATAATGAGTGAATTGTAAACAAAAGAAAAATTAAAAAGTTATTAAATTAAAAATTTAAAAAGAGAGGCAGAGAGATTGAGATTTAAAAATTGAGATGTTAATGTTATTACAGGATATTCCAAACGAAATACTAACGGAAACTCAAGTCCAGGTCCAGATAGACGCACTCTGACCTGTCCTTTCTCTCTTCCTTATTCTATACTCTTTGCAACCCTACCTCTAACCCTACCTCATATTCAGACATAAACGGCCGTACTCGCCTCGCTGCGCGCCATTACGATGTCCCGGGGGCCGAAACTTCGCGAAAAATGCTTGAATTTATGCCCGTCTTCGCTCATCTTCCACCTCACCCTTTCTCTCGCTTTCTATGGACCCTCGCAATCCTCCTCGTCCTGCCGCTCATTCCCCATCTCTCCATCCGTCTCTTTTTCCACTTTCTGTTTGGCCGTTCTACGTGAAACTTAACCCGACCACGGCAACGAAGCTGCTCTTTGCGAGTTCGGAAATTATTTGCCGCCGCCCCATTGTTCCACGTCGCTCTTCCTCTTTCCCTTTCCTCCGCTCTCGAGCTATTTATTATTATCCGTTATCGAGCATCGCGTGCCTCTCCATGATCCTCGCTATCCAGTTAAGTGAGCCTGAACTTTGTCTTCTTTCTTATTCCCTGATGCTACACCTAACGATCCAACTTTTGCAAATTTGTCGACGCTCTCAGATTTCCGAAAAAATTTCAGTACAGAATTTACATTTATTTTTTAACTTAAGAAATGAACGCGATCGTTGCTGCTGAATGAAGAAAACTTTGGAAAAAAATATTCAGCGTAGTCAAAGACCAATCGATAAAATCGATCAGTTAACTTGCGCTCTTATTCATAAACCTCAAGTTTATCTAAAGAGAACCATGACGGTCTCACGTGATTACGGTATCTCCTCCACTATCTCTTCGTTTTTCCTGTATTCCCCGGGATCTACATTTTAACGTTCGAGGTAGGTTACGGGGGCGAATCTTCTGACGTTATCGTTTATCGAAATCCATAACAAGGCGACGTGACGCGGATATAGAGGCACGCGGACGGACGCGCGTTCTACATCGCAGGAACGCGGACGGTAAATGGAAAATATCGATGATCGTCTACCGAGAAAGATACCTGTCGGTGTCGTGGCGACTCGGAGAAGAGACGAGGATAGATCGGGGAGCCCGGTTTCAACCCGGCTCATCGCGATCTCGCGGCGTCGTTTAAACGATATCCTGTAATTCGCATATTAATTGCCGCGACATGACAAGCGGGAGAAAGCTTCCGTACGACGCGACGGCTCCCACGGTATCTGAAGCTTTCGTTGATGCAGCGGGATACAGTAAAGTTTCCGCGGGGCGCTGCTTGTACAGACGAATACCACTGTAGCTACCATTGCCGGTTATTACTCATTCGTTAATCCAGGCACGTCCCAAACGATATACTCACCTACCCGTGAATCTACGAACCACGAGAATACGTGTGTCCTATGTGTGTATTCACCTCTCTGTGCCAGGTATGTGTCTAGCCTGATCGACCCCACCAGTAATACGGATGCGCTTTGCTCTATCTAGAGATACATGTTCTACTACATGTATATGTATATATGTATATATGTATGTGTACACCGACGATGTCACCGGTGTGTCATCGATGCGGTTCATGCTGCATCTAGACGTGCTACACGAGAGATTCATCGGTAAGACCGCCGTGCAGACAGGAAGAGGGATCTACGAATTTAACTCGAAAAACGGAAATCAGAATTTTCGTTTTATATTAACATCAAGAATGTCATAATGTTAACTTGAAACGTATAATAATGTAATGTAATGTAATGTCTCGATTTAATATCAAAAGTAAAAATGTTCATGTCAGTCAAATTAATTTTACAAGTCGAAATGTTAATTAATTTTTTCATAATCTTGTTAGCTATCATAATCTGCTATACAGTACGTGAGTCTCATTACTTGAGAATATTACATGCATGTATAGTATTATATGTATTTCAATAATTTTATTTATAACAGCGTGAAATAGAATATAAAAAAGTAAGTATTGATAATATTAATATTCTGAAAAGATACCAAATATTCCAAATATTTTTATTTTATAAAGGCAAAATTCCCTCCCTTCAATTTTCTTTCGAAGAATGAAGACATACATTGCGAAAGACATACATTAGCAACTAATTGAATTTTGAATATTCTTATTACCTCTAATAATATATCAGATCTTTCCAGTTATTTCAAGCAAAGATAGTTATGTGAAAATAGATAAGATGTACAGAAATTGAAATATAGCGCGATGAAGTACAATCCCTAAGAGTAATATTTACCCATTTCCCTCATGCTTCTTGTTTTAGTCTCTTTCGTTTACTTCACCTGTAATGGTCACGTTATCAAGAAAAACACGAATATCTTAAATATATATTATATTTATCTCTATATTATTTATCTCTATATTATATCTCTCTATATTTATATCCCATATTTATATCCCATTTGATAACATCTGATTTGAAAGATTTAAAATTGCTTTCATTAAAGAAGTTTATTTTAAGAAATTATCTTCTACCTTAAAAAAATTTCGTCAATAAAATTCACGGAAAGAAAATATATTTTTGAAGAATTTAAAAAATAGAGAAATCAATAATATTTAACTATTCAACAAAAGTCCTTATTATTCAATTATGCTTATTTAATTTCTATCTTGCGAAATCAACATCCTTAGCAATTTTAACTTCAAATTGATATCCAGTTAAATCCATTAAATTCTAAATACGGATGTATGATAAACCGACAATTTTTATTCACGCATAACGTCGTCTGATAAGTTCTTAATGATGCTTTTTATATGCGAATAATAAATTTTTCAGAATATATACCAGCCATGTGCGTGTGTATATGCATGATGATTCGATCGCAACTTCGTTCTGCGTCGCAGAACGAATCCGCGCTGTTAAATCTCAAAAATCAAAGCGACTAGCGAAGCTCTCGATGGAATTTTTATCGACAAACTTTCTCGCGTAACTCGCTTGGGATCTCATCTCGTACGTATTCGAGAACAAAGTACATCGCTCGACAGGAGAAAGATAAAAAGGGGAGAGAATATGGAGCGATAAGACAGTTGCGAACATCCAGTTCTTCGACGGAAACCACGATGTCTTGCAATAAAGTCGGAAAATATAAACGCAAGTAAAACATAGTCACCATCGCCACATTTGACACAATATCGTGAAGAAAACGAATATGTGTATACACACATATATATATATATATATATTCTTAGCCCAATGTTTCGTAATCATTATTAAATGCTGACAAATTGATACAATTATCTACGAAACACGTCACGAGATAAAGTCAAGACGAAATCCTGCAGACTCGGTGAACACGTAACAAAGTCGTCGCGTCAGCCGATTCAGAGTTTCTTTTTCCTCGCTCTCTTTCCCTTTCTCTTCGTCCGTTAATAAGGCCGAAAGCTTTGAAGCGCCTAAATCCGTATCGTTGCGATGCTGGAACAAATGGTCACGATTGGTCAGAAAGGAAAGGTTCTCTACAAGAGAACGGGACGCGTAGCAAAAGAAGGAACATTCTTAAGAAAAATAAAAGAAAACAGACGGGCGAGCAGGCGATTCCGCACAGCGCGGAGGGAAATCTCGTTTTCATTCCTCCACGAGACCCATATCTCGTATGCCTGCGGGTTGTGTGTATTTTGTCTCCTTTTATATCACGGGATACCCGAGGGACCTCGATTCTATATATTTTCTCTTAGCCCTCCGGCTCGAGTGTACCCGTCCCATCTTCGACGTAGGTGGTCGCATTTTTAGCGAGCGAAATGATCGTTGGATTTTTCTTTATTTCCATTCCCATTCCACCGCCACCTTTTTCTCTCCTCATCCTCCTTGTCCTCATTCTCAGGACGAGAATCCTCCTCGTCCTTTTACTCCCGGGCCTTCTCCGCCGGGGAACTCTTGCTTCGTTTAACCACGACATCACGCTCCATACAACCGCGAATTACGAGCCAAAACAAAATTCGATCCACCCGGCGATACCACAGAATTACAGTGGCTCCCGTATGGATCTTTTTTCATTTTTACCTGTTCGCAAACCGAGTTTCATTTTCTCTTTTTCATATAAATTTTTCACTTTATGTTTGATTGATTTATTTCAGATACTTGTACACGTTTATTGAATTAATTCTAATATTTTATTAAAAAATAATCTAGGTGTATCACATGTACATTTAAAAATTCCAGCAAACGAGAGAGAGAGAGAGAGAGAGAGAGAGAGAGAGAGAGAGAATCCATTTTGTATATTACTACGGATTCTACTCTAGATGCGTCCAACGCGGTTTTCTAATATTTCCTGAAATTCTCGACCCGAGGCATCGCTATCTCTTGCCTCGTATATTTACTATAAATTTGCAGGAGAAACCAAAACTCTCGCACTATGTGCGAACTCATGTGCACGGTGAAAGTATATTTCAGCGACCGGCATATTTGCGTTGTGCCGAAACACTTTTTACGTTTTCCCTACACTCGCCTGTACCATGATTTTTCGATCTTTTCGCTATTTGGTTGTGCAACAAACAGGCGATTTGCTTCCAGACGTGCGGTAATGGTAACCAACATTTTCGCGACGAAAAGAAATGAAAGGCAACAAGACGCTAAGGACCGCCGATTCAGCGGGATAGAAGGAAGGATCTTTTCGTACGATCACAAACGAAGAAAACCGAGAGGAAGGAACATTCGGCAATATTCTTCGTTCCCCGTTACGTGCACACGTCCTACGAATGCGGAAATGCGCGGCACGCAAGAGAAACCCCTTCTCGGTTTAAAGTGATCAGACCCACCCACTTCGCGACACGTACAAAGCGTCGAGAAAGTATACAAAGCCCTGAAGGCTCGAACGAGCGAAGCCGAGCCAGCCAACCGTTCGGGTCCTTTCTTCCTTCCAGTGCAACTTCCTGCTGCAAGCTTCCCCAGCTTGCATCTTCGCGTTGCGTACCGTCGTCGTTGACGACGACGACGACAACGACGACGACGACGACGACGACGACGACGACGACGACGACGACGACGACGACGACGACGATGCTCTGGCGTTCCAGCTTTGTAATCTAACAAATTCAGCTTATTTATATTCAATGTAGTGGCGCCCGCGCTACTCCTACGTGCGATGCACGTACGTATTCCACTAACGCGAAATACCTTCTCCTCTCTTCCCATTCTCTTCTCGTCGTCGTTCTACCTTCTCCTCGTCCCTTCTTTCATTCCTCGCAACCCCGTGCTAGCTGCTTTCACCGGTATGTGCGTACATGTTTTGCCTGAGTTTATTGCTCGCGCAGCATGCGACTCTCTTCGCGTCGCGTCGCATCGGGAGTCGCGCAAAACGGAGAAAGATGTCTTGCGATTTTTCACAATCGTCGCGACGTTCACAAATTTCGAGGGACTGCCTTGAGAAGTATGTTTGACGACGAAAAATCTCGTTCGCTGAATCGACGTCAACGCGAATAAGCGATTTTACATTTCGGAGCGATAGACACCTCCGTCATATGTAACGATTTCGGTAAGTCTTATATGAAACGATTTCTCAAGAAAAAATATAATAAAATAGTTTTTCGTTAAAATTATTTCATTCCGTGCAAATGCACTAAATTATATTTAATATCTATGAAAATTTAGCTTTGCCGGATAAAAAGCTCAGCGATTGTGTAAATTTTTCAGTAAGTCTAAGTCCGCGCTTGAAAATGCACGAGTGAAAAATCTCAAAAGGCGAGGCAAGCGCAAGAATATCCAGAACGTGGATTGGACTTCGTTCGCCGTATTCATCCATTTGGCCGTAGAAAAACTGTGCTGTATACGAGTCGTTGACAAAGTTTTCTCGTATTGTATTTTATTGCACGCACTATTGCGTTCCATCCATTCCATAAAATAGCTACGCATGAAAGTGCACTCCGCTTATCTTGTAGGACAATGTCCTACCCTTTGTTACTCCTACCGATTCTTACCTCTCTCTCCATCGCGACAACGTTTTATACGATTGTCGGACTATTGGCTTGAAAAGATACAAGTATCTATTTATTTTTCTAAGCGAAGTCAACAATAGCTGGTTTCGATACCGTTTATAAACTAAGTCGTGATCTTTTCAATCATTGCAAATTACATGAAGGCCGCTGACTCAATGCACATAAAAACGACATTGCAATTCATCAATAATATTATTGTAAAATGAGATAATTTTGGCCCAAAATTTAATTGATTAACGTAACTAAATTTTAGACGTTAATCTAGAATCGCAATGATTTTGATCATAAGTGACTCATATCATTCTTTTGTGATTTTTAAATAGATGGACATACCAACTAAATAATACACTCTTATTAATACTAAATTATTATAATTTCAAAATTTACATTTGAAACTTAGATGAGTAAAAAATGGCACAGTCACGATTAAGACACATTGAGAAAAATGATCTAATGGATTAAATAATAATTCTAGTGAAAAACGAAGCAGAATTTTCTGGTTAAATCTACTAGAATTTTAGTTGAGTCTAATTAAAATGCTGATTGATATGGTGTAATATAATTGTTATGGTGAAAAGAAGAATTTTAATAGATTTTAGAGAAATATTGTATCACTCAGAATTTCAGTTATCTCAACTAGAATTCTAATAAATTTTACTAGAAAATTCTGATTTGTCTATTTTCAACCAAACATTTTTTCAGTGCGTCTTATATTTTAATTTTGGATATGTACTGTCTGACAAAGGAACATTCCAAATTGCAAAAGCGATATCAAAAAACTAATACTGTCAATCAAAAGATCATATTTGATATAATATTCTTGATAGTCAAATCTTGGGATCCTGTAGCTGCTGTATTCAATTTGATACAAAACATATTTGGTCATTTTAACTTTGACACAAAATATCTCGAGAACAATATATTTTCAGAAAAAATGTTTTAAATAAAAGTTGTAGGGCCATTAAAAGAGCTATTTTGGACGTAAATGAAACGAATCAGGGTCTTGTTGGGTCAAAATAGGTCCCAAAATAGATTCTGAACCCAAAATCTAAGTAGCTCATCTGATTATCCTCTTCAAACCATACAACTTTAATTTGAAACATTTTTTCCAAAAATATATTGTTCTCGAGATATTTTATGTCAAAGTTAAAATGATCAAATATGTATATTTGTATCACATCGGGTACAGAATCTTCAGAATCCTAAGATTATCTAGAATATGTATCTTTTTCAAACGTGATCTTTCGACTGGTAGCGTTAGTTTCTTGATATCGCTTTTTAGAACGTTTCCTTGTGAGCATTATCAAAATTTAGGCCAAAATTATTTCATTTCATGGTACAATACATTAAAAATCGTATTAATTTTTCTTTGCGTCTTTTAAATTATACAGCTTTAACGGCCGAGACTGGGCAGTTCGTTTTATTTTCGATTACCGAAAAGGTACGTTCAAAAGCGCAATACGGTTAATCGCGCTTTCGAGCGAACGACTGCGGACGACACACCGTTAATTTTATTTGTTAATGTACTATTTAAGGTTCAAGGGCCGGTTGTCCTAAGAGCCAGCATAAGCGGGAGAGTGGAATTATTGATCGGCAACGTACCGGGTGTCACGTCAACTACAACGAAGGAAACTCTACGCGACGTGAATCTTACAATTTTATTAAATCTCTTTTAACTGTCGTAAAGAGAACTACTCTCGGCGAGGTCGTGGATTAAACAATGTTGCATAAATAAATCAGCAGGTAGCCGACCCAGCGCCGTTGTCGTGCGCGCGTCAAAGATAATTCAGCTACCCTCATATAACATCACGAAAAACACAGTTGCGGTGAATAAGTAGTGAATAAAGTAGCCGTCTTCCTTCTGCATTAAATAAGCGGGACATACTCGTATTTTTGTACGTGCTTACTTTAACCGTCTCACCCGGTAACCTTCCATCACACTTTTTCTACTGCATAAGGCGTCTCGTTAATGCACGTCATACATGGTCGCGAGGTCGCTGAAATATCTTTGATGAAGTAATTTGACTAAGTAAGTATCGATCCAACGGCGAAATATTCTTTGTTTAACGGACTACAGACTTCCGGCGTTGTTCGTTTCTTCCTGCAAAGCCGGGCCCATGGCGCCAAGAAAATTGCTCGTTAGTCCTTATTCGAAGAACGTTCGTGTCCGTCCGTCATACGGCAGGCATGGCCAGCACATGCAAATTCGTATAAATGGGAATCAACGTATTATCCTGGCACACCATAGCTTTTAATGTTACATTTTATTCCTCGTGGATAAGATGAATTAGGTTAAAACTGATACTGCTCTGCTCGACAGCGGTATCTCGAACACAAATCCAAATTAGCATTGTTAATTATTTTTCCGACCGGAATAATATAGCGCGAATGTAAAATTTACGTGCGCGGCATATTTCACATCTTCGTTTAACATTCTGTAACGCTTCGGACGCGAAGACGGTTTGTTATCAACGGCGCAAAAATTATTCCGGTGCAAGTTAACGTACTTGGTGCGCAAGTCTTTGTTGCACTACTTTCTCTCTCGAGCGATCTTTATTAATATACGAACACATTAAAAAAATTAATTTAATTTAATAAATGGTTAGTTGTAATAAAATCAATTCAATAAATTTATTAACATACATCACGTATATACACATGATATTTTTATATTATTGATTGATACTTTTATATATTATATATTATCCAATTTTTAATTATCGCATTAGCTAAGATAAATCAGCTGGTAAGCCAAACTTTATCTACAATTAATTTTCTATATTATCTGAGCAAATTTCCACGTCAATTTAATATTTCACGCTCCAGTATCTCTATATCGTTTTCTCACCATATACATCATGATAACGATCGACACACGGTGCATGTGTAATGTTAGCGCGTATTCTTGATAGGCGATTACGACAAAAAAGCTATTCGATTATCACGCTTGCTTCCTCAAAGCGTGATTTCTTGCTCGATCACCCGATAGCAAAATCTCAGGCTAGATGGTGGGATGCGATGTAATGGTTTACGTATTAAATGGAGCATACCAGGTCCCATGGGAGAGTCCTCTCCGTCTATCGTCTAGTACGTTCACAGCTATACATATACCTGTACTATACAAAGCACGCCGGGTTCGTTTGCGTGCACGAATACTCGGCGCGTCCGCGTCTATGCGCCGGCGGATGCAATTTAAATTAGACAGACTCTCGGTATTTCCTGACCGTAAGTCTTAGCCAAACGTCAGTAGCAGGTGCTCTCCTTCTTTGCCATGTACAGACTATCACGAGCCCGCGAAGCACAGTTACGAGCGCCTCAAAAATCTCTATGATTTACTTCGCTAAATTAACTTAACTTTAGCCGGTATATTCGTAGTCTTCTAGATTCTTATATTTAAGACTATCTTAAG
>Ga0157364_1004845_pt1 | contig 13549 bp, 10 predicted proteins | sample AttsexASBM2_FD_111476 | JGI IMG/M metagenome (GOLD analysis project Ga0157364, IMG submission 111476) | Fungus gardens microbial communities from leaf cutter ant in Ribeirão Preto, State of São Paulo, Brazil - Atta sexdens ASBM2 | ecosystem: Host-associated > Fungi > Mycelium > Unclassified ... | reverse complement strand
TTTCTATATCTTCACATATTTAGCTGATTTGATCTTTGCTGATATAAATAGAAAAATTCGAAATATTTACATCTTCCTTAAAGGATAGGAAGTTTATTCCTATCAGAATAAAGTAATAAAATCAATGAAGTAGATTGTGATTCATCTATAAAAGCTATAGAAATTAAAAAATATGAATATATGATAATTACGATCTGTATGTATTTTTTAATCTAAAAAAATGAAATTTTTACTTCAATCATTTTTTCTTATTTATTATAGTTATTAAAAACTTCTTAGGACAATCTCAACCAAACTCCGATTAACTTAACCGGCGAAATCGCTTGTATAAAAAATGTATTTAAAAAATCTCAATTGTATAAATAATTCGTCTAATTTTTTATTTTCAACAAATAAATGTATGTTGAATGATAAGAAACTATATAATAATAAAATATATATAATAATTCTGTTCATGTTAACAAAATAACAGTATCAATTAACAAGTTGGAATTTAGTCGGAGTCATTCTTAACCAATATTCGTTCAAGGATTTTTTATTTTGACATATTTGAATAGATCGGTATATCGGTTTGCATAAGAAACAGTTAGTCTCGTTATCGTTTCTTTCTCATACATCTTGCTGATAATGTTAAGACTAGAATAGATATATGTAACTTCATAAATTATTTAACGTCGAAGATAATTATGTTTTTCATCGTTTTTGTTTGGATTGCAGCAAAATAAAGATTCCTATCTTAATGTTAGCATAACATTTGTTCATACCACTCAGATGAAATTAAGTAATCACGATAGTTGATAACTGATAGGAAACTTTATTGATTAGTTGTTCGCCATGCGATAGATTATGCGATGCAATTTTATTTTTAATTCTAACGTAATGTTATATTGTTGATATTGATACTGGATATAGTACCTATATGCATAATGTAACGAAAATGTGAATGGACGCGTGATGTTAAAAAAATATAACGATTTAAAAAGAGAAATTTCATCACTAAAAGTTTGTACTTTTTAATTTTCCAAGAATTTAATTTCATTGATAGAATTACGCTAATGCAAAATAATTCACAAGGTGTCTTATGTAACTAGTATGGTTAGCTTATATAATTAGCTTAATATTAATGTGTATGATTAAAAAATTTATTAAAAAAATTTATACAATATTGTTTATAAATATCTTTTGCTTTTCTTATAAAACTGTTGCATTAAATAAATTGAAAAAGTCATTACAATAAAGAATAATTTAAAGTTTTAGAGCATCAATTATTTTGCTGAGTTTTGAATAATTATCCAATTACTAATCAATATCAACATTATTTTATATCTATTACATAGCCATCATCAAGAAAAATATGAGGCAATCAGTTTATGACGTTTTATAAAATGAATAGTCTGATTAATGCCTCGAAGATAAATCGAGCATAATATCGTACGATGTAGCGTGAAGATTTAACAGAAGATTTAACATAACTGTAGCGACAATTTTACACGCATGTAATCATGTATAATATATGCTCATTGATATTTAATTTTTTCCCGTAACCACGTAAATATTTTTTTCCTTTTATGACAATGACTTAATACTTGGCTCGTAGGCTACATTCTCTGTCACCAAGTCATGCGTTGAGTTGTTTCTTCAAATTATCAGCAAGTTTGTTCATAAATTCAAATGTTTCGAGATAATCGGCCCTGGTGACGTTGTCCATACCCTTGATGCATATGGCGAGGTCCTTGGTGAAATAACCAGATTCGATGGTGTCGATGCAAACCTTTTCTAGCGTTTCGGCAAAGTGTTGCAAACGCGGATTGTCATCGAGTTTAGCGCGATGTAGTAGGCCGCGAGTCCACGCAAAAATAGAGGCGATTGGATTGGTGGATGTCTCCTTGCCCTGCTGGTGCTGACGGTAGTGACGGGTGACGGTGCCATGGGCAGCTTCGGCTTCAATCGTCCGACCATCTGGACATAAGAGAACCGACGTCATCATGCCCAAGGAACCATAACCCTGTGCCACCGAATCCGATTGTACATCACCGTCATAGTTCTTACACGACCATACAAAGCCACCGCTGGATTTCATGGCATAGGCTACCATATCATCGATCAACCGGTGTTCGTACCATATCTTCTTCGCCTCGAATTGCTGTTTGTATTCCTTATCGTAGATCTCCTGGAATATATCCTTGAAGCGACCGTCATATTTCTTGAGGATCGTGTTCTTCGTGGATAGGTACAATGGATAGTTGCGCGATAATGCGTATTGGAATGAACTATGAGCAAAAGCGCGAATGCTCTCGTCAGTATTATATTGAGCCTGGGCGATACCGGGACCTTGAAAATCGTGGACGGTGTATTGGATCTTCTCACCGGACTTGCCAGTCCACATGATTTCTAGTTTACCCGGCCCCGGTACCACGAAATCCGTTGCTTTGTATTGATCGGCATGTGCGTGTCTGCCAATAATGATTGGCTCCTTCCAGCAGATCACCAGACGCGGTATGTTCTTGCAGATGATCGCCTCGCGGAATACCGTGCCGCCCAGGATGTTTCTGATAGTGCCATTCGGACTTTTCCACATCTGTTTCAGCTTGAATTCCTCTACTCGTTTTTCATCGGGTGTGATGGTGGCGCACTTGATACCGACATTGTAACGTTTGATTGCTTCAGCGCATTCTACTGTCACTTTATCGTCTGTAGCATCACGATTCTCGATGCCCAAATCGTATGTATGCAATTCGATGTCTAAGTAGGGCAAAATGAGTTTCTCCTTAATCGAATCCCATATGATACGTGTCATTTCATCGCCAAGAATGTCGACGACTGGACCTACCTAAAAATTGCAAAATATTTCCTAGATTAAAAAAAAAAAAAATAAGAATGTTTAACAGATTTTTGTTCTTCTAGGCAAACCTTTTTTTATACATTCCACTTTGTAAATTAATATTAATTAAAAATGTCTTTTTGAAATACTACAGTCTACATATATTGGACTCAATATTTTTTTCTTAAATACAGCTTCCGGTAAAAAATTTTTCATGCATGAATATGTATAAACATACAGAAATATTCACATAAAATAACATATATAATATATATAATACATATATAATATGTATAATCATTCATGCATCCTACTTTCTTTTGTAAAATTACTTTTTAGTGTAACAGAAATAATAATAATAATGTAAAACATTAAAAATAATTAAAAGGATAATTTTTACTTTCTAGAAAAAAATAAATTATGTATAATTATATATATATATATATATATATATATTGATATATATAAAATTATGCATAATTGTGTATGAGCAATTTTTTTTTATATTTTTCCAAACTTGTTTTTTTCTGAAATGAACAAGGCAAAGTTGTACCTTTAATTATTTTTAATGTATAATGATTTTATACATGTTTATAAATATTTATGTATGTTTATACATATTTATACATATTCATGCATGAAAAATTTTTGACTGAAAAATTTTTGAGAGTATTCTCATATTTTTAATTATTATAGATATATGAAATTATACAGATAATATTCAAGATTAGCGATAATATTCATGATTTTATATTAATAAAATAAAAAGTCAGACGATCAGTACAAAGTTCACTTTCATACGCCCTTTCTTTGAAGCAGGGTTATCATACCGGTTTTAAATCCCTCCTCCCACTTTAATGAACCTCGCCTCAGGTTATCAATTATACAGGTCTATCAATTATATAACTCCTTCTCCAGAACAGAAAAAGTGAAAATCAATCATTATGTATGTAAACATACAACAAATTTTCACTTTTCGCATTTCCGACGAAATCTAGGGAAACAATTACATGATTGATCATTCGATGAGACATGTATTTTAAAGTAGACAGTTGATTCACATTTACCTTTATTTTTGCCATTGTTGCGAATGAGGCGCCGAGAATGCTCTTCACGAGTTGTTCCGTTGATGGATGTTGCAGCAGGTGCCGACGATGACAATCGGATTCTCGTACAGCGAATGAGGACGACGACGATGAGGATGACGTGATACCGTAGTAAGTGGCAGACTGCAATGAGCGTACAGTCCTTATAAAATGTGCATATGGCTGGAAGACTCGGTGGGGCGCAAGCATGGCAGCGAATAATGCGTGTCACCCACCTCTCTATCTATGTACGTGTACTTTTTTAATATTCCCTCCTCCCTGTATTGTTTCTCTACCTTTTTTCTTTTTTCCCTATTTCACGACGCACTTGACTCTTTTTTTTTTAAATCAATTAACACAACGTAGAACGTTTAGCTTAAGATTGATCTGAAATCACTGCAATGATGATAAGAGTTATCACGCAAAGTTACATGTTCGGTCTTAGAATACTCGATTCCAGAAATTCTTGCTCGAGTGAAATTTAATGCATCTCTATTTCTTTATCTTTCCCTTTCTTTCCTATGCCGAGAATGAATGCAACGTGACTGACGTAATTGATCGGCGTAGGGAAGAGGAATATGCGTTTTATTGCGTTGTTTGTTATCGTATAAATTCGTATTTTTCCAGAAAACGTGTACGAAATGCATTGATGTGACGTAGTACTTGTAGTTTTACGTGTCTATTAGCATCTATCGAGATTCTCTAGATCTTGAGATCTTTCGGAGATCAGATCAGATTTCACCGAGATTTAGAGTCGCTGTTTCGAGATATTTGGAGCACTGCTGCTACAATTGGCTGTAAATGAAAATAAAGAGCAACGTAAATACATGAATCGTACTTTCTCTCTTTGTCTGGCCTAACGTTCTTAGCAAGAGTCGCTATTGCGTGAATTCATTAGAAAAATTTCACTATTAGAGGGTTTTAGTTGGCAACACTTTTGTATCTAGGAGATCCTCCTATTGGATGTAAATTTACTCCAAATAGGTCTGTTCGCATTGCTTGAAATTTCAAAAAAAAAATTTTGCATTAAAAGTGAGATAAATATATATATTTATTTTATAATATTATATTTAAAAGAAAAAAAAATATATATATTCCGGCACTGAAGAGAAGGGGATCGATGGTGAATTTTGAAAGGAGGTGAAAATTACAAAAATGAGCAAAGAAAAATTACTAAGTATAGACCAATTAAATTATGAATACTCTAGTGAATTTGCTCACTTTTGTAATTTTCATCTCATTTGAAGATATACAATCGACTCAAGATGCTGAATATGGAATTAGAAAGGTAAACGAGCAATGTGAACAGACTTGGTGATTAGTTATCAGATTGTTGCAGAACGTCGGAGTGTCGTCGGTCACAGCCGGGCAGATGGAAGCAGAGGGGCAAAGTGGGGTAAAAAGTTGATTCTCCGCGAGAGGAGTCGGAGGAAAGGGAGGCATGAAATGTAAACATTCAAAGGGCACATTTTAAAAGGTACGGATAATCATACAAACGTGGCAGAGGATAACACGGACGTTTCTTTGACATTTCGACAGACTGGATGGATATTGCGCGAATTACAGTTACTATACGTGCCGTGCATATTGAACGTTTCGTCTCAACATTGGGTATACGATGTTGGCGGATGCAAAATAACGCGATGTTCCATGACTTTATGACAGAAGCGTGAACGAGGCAGAGTGAACGATGAGCCGCCCTAAATGGGACGTGCTGTGGTCCCCCTTTCACTCGGACCGATTTATCACATGGGACAGCGATGCGTTATTGAATCTTTACGAGATCGGACCGCGTGAGAATAGCGTGCGGGACAACGATCAAACTTGTAAGTTTATTGCAGATATACACTAAGTTCATGTTTAAAAAAAATATATAAATATATATATATACTTTTAAAAATAAATATATAATATATATATATATATATATATATATATATATATGTCACAGTTAAAGTGTTAACTTTAGTAAATATATATACTTAGTCAATCTGTATATTTAAGTGTAGTAAATGTATACATTGATTACAGCAGACAACAGTAAGTACATTCACTGAGTTAACACTTTGAATGTAACATATATAATGTTCTCTTTAATGCAGATCTACAGATTTCGGAGCATTCCATTGCCGAACTGGTCTGTTCAGTTACCATCAACAGTTATGCGAAATGTGTTGATATATATCCACAACCAGAGCCAGAAATCGTAGCCAGTGGTCACGCGAATGGAAAGATAGTCCTTAGTACCCTTAGCCCACCAGAATTTGATTACCAGGGCTTGGTGGGCAGAGAGTTTTGTAGAGATCATTATGTTACATTGTTATTGAGCGATATTACATCTCGACGATACATTACTTAATCTTTCTAATCTATATGAAATTTCAGTCCCAAAATATATGCGATCATGCAATGTTGTTGCCTGGAATCCTGTGGATACTCACCTGATCATGTCAGGTCTGGACAAACACAGCAAGGAGCACTCTGTGCTGCTTTGGGATGTGCACCATTGTCCAAAAGGTTCGGAACGGCCAATAATAGAAGCTGGCATATCAGAGACTGTACATTCCGCCGCTTGGTTCAAACATGAACCAAGATGTTTGGCCCTCGGAGTTAATAACAAACAATTGAAAGTTATAGATTTCAGAGGTACGCTTTTAAAAGATACAATTGGCAATTTGTTAACGTACAATTTGTAAATATTTAAAAAATTTTTTTAGATTCTGCAAAGGTGGTAAACGTTACTCCCACAAAAGCAATATATAATTTGTCGGTTAATCCCCATAATAATTATCAGCTACTTTCACACGTTGACAATCTGATAACAATTTGGGACACTCGATGTTTTGAGAAACCGATCGTTACTATAATGCCGCTACGGCATGTTACAAAGGTATTGTGGTGTCCCACTAGACGAAATCTAATTGGTACATTACAAAAAGATTCAGGTATATGTAGTTTTAAACTACATATTTCTACAATTTATACATAGTTTTCAAAAGTTAATGTTAAACATTTTCAAAAGTGAGCTGTGATAAAAAGTAAAGCAAAAGAAGAAATGTATTTATTTTGCAGTTGGCTTGCATCTATTTGACATTCAGTATTGTGGAGCTGAAGATACTGAGCCTGGTGTTTTAGAAAGAGTGGTTCTACCACCATGGCACAGTCCCGTAAGTTTTTCATGGCATCCGACTGATGAGAATCGATTGTTGGCAATATCACTGCAAGGTATTTGATGATATTTTATATTACAATATAATCCTTCAATTTTGTTCAAGATTATTATAATATTCTTATTACTCAGGCGTAACCGATTATACTGTATCTGAGAGAATAACGCTCAATTGGTCTGCTCGATCATGCCTTATGTGGAATTGCGCTTTTAAATCGTTTAAATATATACATAGTGAAGATAGCGTTTATAAGGAATTAGAGGATATCTCGGTTTTAACTAAAAGGCGTGCTATGTTCGAATATGGCTTGCTTGTAAGTAGATTAATAAAAACAATTTCTTGAACTTTAATCAATTTTTATTTTGCTTTTAGTTTATATAAGCCTCTTTTTCTTTAATTTTATTATCAATAATATTTAATCAGTGTAAATTTATATGTGTATGTTACAGCCGGAGTTAGCTCACAATGGTGATATAGCCGAGAATGAAACTTTAAAGAATTTATGGCAATGGTTATACCTTAGTCGTTCTTTAGTAGAAGACGGCACTGTACAGAGTCCTGATACTAAGCATCCCGGTGTGAGGTAAAATTACAATGCCTTATATTTAGAAGTATATATGTAAACATAATGCCTCCAATTTTTACATAGGACAGTTTTGAAATTGGATCAGCAAAATTCAATTAATGGTTTAAAAACAGAAGTGATTCATCGTCCGTGGACGGATATAGGTACTGGTTATATGACAAAAGTTTACAGGTATAATTAGAGTGCATACAAATGCTGAAAAAGTATGGGTGTTTACAACTAATGTAATTTTGATCAATACCAATCGCAGATCACCGGACAGAGAAAGATGTCTTCTTCTGTGCGGTTTGCGATTTGACAGAGAGACCAATACGGCATACGATAATGCGTATCTGGAGAAGTTAGAGAAGGAAGGCGCATATGCGAAAGCAGCCGCGTTTGCAGTATTTAATCTCTGCCTAAGGCAAGCTATAGATATCTTAAACCGAGGTGCCAGTAAGAAACAAACGGCTATTCTAAATATGGTAGCTATGGCATTGTCAGGTTTCTCTGAAGAAAGTACTACATTATGGAGAGAGTCGTGTCAAAAATCTAAATCTCAATTATCAGATCCTTATTTAAGAGCAACATTTGGTTTTTTGACTGCCGATAACGATTCCTATGAAAGTGTACTTGTAAGTATGCATAAATATGCGAATATATGCGAATCAAGATTTAATGAGATTGATGTAAGACGCCTAATAAGTTCGAATTATAGAATGAAAATGGCATGGCTGTCGAAGATCGAGTAGCATTTGCTCTCATGTTCTTATCGGATAATAAACTGCATGAATATTTGAAAAAATTGACCGAGAAGGTAATTGAAGATGGAGATCTAGCGGGCTTCTTAGTTACAGGTTACGAATATATGTTTTCTATTTTTATGAATATATAATGTTAACTATGTGCTCATTTGTAATGTATTGTCGCGCTTTAGGTGCTAGTATAGAAAGTATACAGTTATTGAGTAAATACTTGGAAATTACCTCAGATGTTCAGAGTTGTACTCTTATTGCTATTAGAACTTTTCCGCCTAAATTGCTTCAAGAGAATCAAGTTCAAGTATGGATTACGAGGTATTACAACAAGTTTCTTTTGTAAATATTTTCTTGAATTATTCTCAAAAGATTATATTATTCTTTCTTTCTTCTGCTTAAAATCTTCAATTTTTCAATCCTTTGTACAAATATACACACATGAGATGAGAATCGAAATTGAATTCCATATCTGCAGATTATAAGTCGATTGTTGTCATATAGAGTTACGCATTGGTTCTCTTATAAATTTCGAATGATCAGGCTTTTGATTTTGCATGTTGCTGTTATAGTTACAGACATCTTTTGAACGCGTGGAAATTATGGTTTCAAAGAGCTAAATTTGATATTGTCATGAGATCCTCGACACCACAAGAAAGACCGCCGCAACAAATACATATATCTTGTCACTTTTGCGGCAAAAGTATATCTGCTTCCATGCAAGGACTGAGCAGGACGAGAGTCCCATTTGGTAGATTAGGCAGTACGCCTAACAAATTAAAGGTACATTTCTATTCTTTAGCTAGATTTTCGTATGATCAATCATTAATATATTTATCAGATCTCGGATTTCTTGATGATATAAAACTTTTTTTTAATATCTTTTATAGATGACGGCTTGTCCAAATTGTCGCAAACCTTTGCCACGTTGCGCAATATGCTTGATGCACATAGGCACTGTCAGCGGACTGCAAACAGCTCCAAGTCCTGGTGGTACCAGGAACGAGGAATGCAATGCTAAGCTTACGGAATTTAATAGCTGGTTTTCATGGTGTCTAACATGTAAACATGGAGGACATAGCGAACATATAGCTCAATGGTTTCGGTAAGGATACAAGATTGCATTTGTTATAAATATAGTTAATAAAATATAAGTGAAAATCAGCCGATATGTGAATAATGTAAATAAATGAAAAGTATCTTATTCAAATCGAAATTTTACTGCTTAATGATGATTGCTTTTTTTTTAGGAGACTCAGTTGACACAAACATTGTTCTATTCTTCGTTGCCTTTCATGTGGAAAACAAAAATAGAACGACATTCGTGTCTCCTACAAGAAAAACAGTCATTTTCTATGTGAATATTTATATACATTTCTCAGTTCCTTAAACTGTGCGCAAATAAAATATATATAATCAATATATAAAATATATAATCAAAAATCGATATTGAAAGATGTAAATGTAAAACATATGTTGCACTAAATCTGCAACGACGGCATTATTAATTTCTGTACCGCTATGTTTCAGACAACATACTGAATGTCCCGTAACGTCTTGCAATTGTCGCTGCTCATCTTTGGATTACACGCGTAATGCAACTGTGACATAGGTATAATTATCAAAAAAGGTATAATTAAAAAAAAATTTAAATATTCTTATATATACATATAAATATATATATATATATATATATATATATATATATATATATATATATTCTTTTGAAATAACCTATTTATTACAAGGTTTTGCATGTTTTGTATACTTATTAGGTCTCACCAGATCAATTTTATGTACAAACGAAGGAATGCATGTTTGAATGCTTTTCTTTTATTGCAGCATTCCTTGTTATTTTTTTGGTAGAGATATATGTCAGACCAACTAACAAAATGTAAAAAGAAAAATGTATGAAAAGAAGTATAGAGAAACATAGTAAACGCAATTTGTATATGTAAATTTCTTGGATCTTTATCTCTGTAGAACACTCCTAACTGATTCTTAATCTCCGTAGAATACTCCTTCTAGCTGATTCCCTACTGCACAGCGCACATTCACCATTGTATTGTAGCCATTTGAATCTGCAGCAAATACCTTTGTTAAGGACACTTTAGAAAAATTGATGCTAAGAGAATGTCTTACTCACCAAAGTCTTTAGTCATACTTGGAGGGAAACATACAAAGCTGCTGCAAGACATTGTAGACTTTGATTTTACCGTACCACGCACCTCTATGTAACCTGATGTGTTGTTGTCAAATGGTTCAAGAAATGTCACGTTAATTCGAGCGTCATCGGTCGTCGTGATCTCTGCACTCTTACCATCAGAACTTTTCTACGAATTGCCTCAAATGGATTTTCACGTAAATCATCAATACAAAATTATAAAAGATTTATTAGGCACAATGCCATCTTATAATGAATCAATATTAACCGAATTGATTGTTGATTTTTTAAAAATAAAATAGCAGAGACTTGTTCAAATTTTGATTAACTTTATTAGGAAATATATTAATATATATTAAAAATATTGTTTAATTAATAATAATTAATATTTATTGTAACAAAATGCGATAAAAATAATTTTTGTTGCTGACGATCATCATAACCTATAAACTATATAAACTATAATCTAAGCTAAAATATTTTCATACCTCCGTAATTCTGCCAAGCACAATTGCTTCCTGACCGATACGTTGCGCTAATCGCTTACCCAGAATACGTATGTCTGACATTTTTGCAAATTATTTGTGAAGTATTCCTATAATACTCCAATAGTGCGCAAATATTAATTACCGTTACACTTCGTAAAGCACAACAGCAGTTGGCAGCAAAACAACGCGAAGCTTGGCGCTAAACGACAGATCGGCAAAGGCTGCGTTCGTAAATATTACCCGAATCCTCATGTATTCGTTTTATCCTTGTTGTTCATTCAATATTAAATAAAGATAGGATGATATATGGAGGCATCCGGGTAAGATTTCCGAACACAGTCAGAAATAGTTGAAAGTGATGTGTGTGCAAAAAGTTGCTAATTTTTTGTCGGTGCATCGGCATAGTATAAGTACAGTATGGACACTGAACTTTTTATGTGGTTCCCAATTTTTAGTGTGCATGCATCGATTTCCATCCAGGGAATCGACTCTGGTTGTGGTCAAATGCCCGTATTCATAGTCAGGCCTTATATTTAAGGCTTTCTTAAATTTATCTTCAGATACTGTACGAATTATTTCATTGGCTGCTGAGCATCTAAAGATAAATTTAAGAAAGCCTTAAAGTACAAGGGCTGTGGTCAAAGTATCGCTTTAACAAATGCTTTAAAGCGTTTGATGAACCAATTAGAAGAAAGAATTTTAACTGATCAATTAAAAAACGCTTTAAAGCGTTTGCAATATCGCGTTGACCATACCTTCTGTATCTTGAAACGAGATGAAAATTACAAAAGTGAATGAATTTACTAGAATACTGATAATTTCATTGGTCAACACCTAGTAAATTTACTCACTTTTGTAATTTTCACCTTGTTTGAAGATACAGAATCGACTCCCAAGAATGTGGCTGCCTTCACCAAGTTGAAATTGCAGGTTAGGTTAGCTGGATCTCCTTCCCATATAATTAAATATATATTATAAATATATATTTAATTATATAATATAATATAAAATATAATTAAACCTTTTTACAATATTGTGTGAGACTTTTAATAAAGATCGCATAATAAAAGGAACATGCAACAGAGAATAGAGAATAAGAATTTTAACGTAGAATCAGAAACTGATATTGCACAATACATAATTTCTGATAGGTTGAAATTCTTACTCTCTGTTCTCTATTCCCTGTTCCTTTTATTGTGCGAAGCCCCTAAGGAAATTGGGCTAAATATGAGTATCACGGGTTCATACAAAGCTAAATTTTTTTTTAATTTGTAAGAGAAAAATGTGGCAAAGGTTAATAGAATTAAGTTTTACTAAAAAATTAAATCAAATTTTTTTGGAGATATTGTATAGACTGTTACATTTATAAATGATAAAGTATTCTTGTAATAAAGTGTGCATGTGCGTGCGTGCGCGTGTGTGTGTGTATTATTAAAGTACAACTTCACATTTAGTTACAATGTTCATGCAATATATTATTTTTTCATACATAATAATTCAAGTACAATTTTCATATTTATTCAATAGTATTGAATCAATTATTATTTTTAATTTATTATTTTGAATTTACTTATTACTGTTAAATATTATTATTATTATTAATCTTATTTTTATATGAATTTGTTAACATTATATTATATAATTCTGATTTAAAAATATACTCGTTAAACAATTTTCATGACATGACCGAATTCTGGTTTTTTTTTTTAGAAAAATCATTCTGTTTTAGAAAAATTTATATTTATAAGCGCCTTCCAACCCACAACAAGCAGTGAGTCATGTCATCTCGGACTACATTAAAGGTGTCGACACTTACTGTCTATACTGTATGTACTTATACTGTGGCATCAGTGTAACTGCAGCAATTAAATTAACAATTAAACTTTCTCGCTTGTGTTAAACTACTAATATTCTACTTTACACCGATCTTTTAATATCTGTACAATTAGTAACTTTTTATAAAATCATGTTAATTTCAACAATAATATTCTTAAAGAATATTAATGTATGTATATTACGGTAATACAATAAGCATCAATTAAGATGATCAATTCAATTACATACATTACCATGTATATGTTTACATACATCGTCGAAATTACAATAATTTAATAGAAAGTTATTATTTGTATGAGTTTAAATCAGCGATGTAAACCAGGGCTTATATATCTTTTTTATTTTAAATATAAATTACAATTACATTACAATTAAAGAACAAATTTAACATCTTTTTGAAACATCTTTAATTAGTGCAAACATCAATGATTTTTTGTTTTTACATGCATTACAATTGTGCTTTTAATTTACATATTGAATAAAAGATAAATTTACAATCTCATTAGAATAATCTCATACACATATATATATTTTATGTATATATATTAGGTGTAGTAAAAAGAAATCCATTATTTTTGCATGAAATTGAATGGAAAAATAATGAATTTCTTTTTACTACACCTAATATATATATATATATATATATATATATATATATATATATA
>Ga0157364_1004844_pt1 | contig 13551 bp, 11 predicted proteins | sample AttsexASBM2_FD_111476 | JGI IMG/M metagenome (GOLD analysis project Ga0157364, IMG submission 111476) | Fungus gardens microbial communities from leaf cutter ant in Ribeirão Preto, State of São Paulo, Brazil - Atta sexdens ASBM2 | ecosystem: Host-associated > Fungi > Mycelium > Unclassified ... | reverse complement strand
ACATCACGTCATCTGTCTCTTTATTTAGTACATTGTTCGTGATTGGGTATTTTGATTGTATATTTTGCTGAAGAATGGGCTTTTACCTTTTTTTTTTTTTTTAAAAAAAAAAAAAAAAAAAAAAAAAAAAAATGCATCAAGCGTTTTTAAAGCGAAATTGAATAATAATAAGATAAGATGAGCAAACAGTTTTGCGTGTGTATTATTAGAATTTTTTACTTAAATTCATACAATATGCTTTGCGTATATTTTTCAAATACAATGTGCAATGGACCAAGTATGACAGGATTGATATCTTACTCGTGTATGCGTGTCCCATCTCGAGAATAAAAAATTTCATCTTAACCATTTAGTTATAATAATGTCATATTCTATCTTCTTTTCTTTCGAGCAGAGGTCGATATGCCTGTTCTCTCGTTTTTTTTTTAATGGCATAGCGGGATCGTGCGTTTGCGCTCAACGTATAGCGTCTATGATCATTAAGAAATAATAAGCGATTATCGAGAGAATTACAAAATTACTTTATGTGAAATGAAAAGCGGGTGTCTTGTGATACGTGCCAAGCGAATTGCAATGTGATCGCCCTAATTTCACTCGGAACGCTACGAGGAAGTTTCCTCGGTAGTAACACTTGTATGCACAATTTTGATTATCTAATCGCTTTATATACACGGGTCCGGGCGAAATCAAGCAAGAGAACGACAGTATCTTAACGGTCGATGTATAAAATACGTTTACACATATCCCAATATGGAATCTAATCAAAGAAAATTCATCATCGCAGTCGACAAGCACTTCTAATGCTCGAAGTTGCCGATCTCTCTCAAAACATTATAAATAATCTATCTGTTTCGCAAGATCTTCATACTTCTATGGTCATAGTGTATAAAAAGAGAAACATACATGTCTCATTACACATTACACAATCAAACGATATACGTTCTTAACGGTTCCTCGATGGAAAAAAATTCACTGACACAAGATTACATTCTCCGCAACAAACGTACAGAATATAAAATATGCTATATTAAAATATATGTAAATTTATATAAATTTGGCGAAATATATATAAATCATAACTGTATCATATCATCTAACATGTGATATTAAATATACATTCCGTCATTCTATAACCTTTAATGAAAAAAAAAGGTTCAAATTAACACATACATAAATCAAGATTTATACAATTAAAGTTCAAGACTTATCATTCTAAATAAGTATTGTTTCTTTTTTTCTCTAAAATTACGTCTACGTAACTAAAATCGTAATAATGTGGCACCACTCTCTCGCTTTCGTTCTCTCTCTCTCTCTCTCTCTCTCTCTCTCTCTCTCTCTCTCTCTCTCTCTCTCTCAATCTTTCAATCTTCAATTACGAACCCTTTTATAACGGGCCATCGTAAGTGCAAATTGAAAAAACAAATTATAAGCAACGTGCTACTTTCCGTTCGCGAGTTTCTCGCGAATCCTTGGCTTGACAAGGAGACAATTCAGGGCACTTCTTTACTCTGCCTGTCTTTATATAGGCGCTGGACCATTTATACGTGCTATTTTTAACAGCAAGGATTCAGCATAATGTACAGTAATGTATTGTACTTCGAAATCTTTTACCGATCGATCGACCGAAGATTAGCTCGGCGGATCGGTAAAACTCGGGCTTATTCTCGTTTTTTCTGTCGATACTATTTCTTTTTAACTCTGTATCTTTTTTTCTTTCTTTCTTTCTTTCTTTCTTTCTCTCTCTCTCTCTCTCTCTCTCTCTCTCTGTTTTACAGAATACATATAACTCCTACATCTCCCAGATACATGTGTATTTTGTACATAGTATATATCATATCCAATGGAAAGTGTACATTAAAATTAACTGAATCACGTACGGTTCACTCACAACATCAAAAATAGACTATTGCAAGAGTGCATTAGTATGTGACACCCTGTAGATTAGTTATTACTCAACTCAAGGTACCATTCCCACACATTCCGTGACTTTCTTCCCCTAAAGGAGTCTGAGACGTAGACGATATGTACAAATTTTGTATGATATCACAATATCGCTCGCATAAATCTCTGAATCTTTTTTTCTTATTATTTTTTACTTTTCTTTTTTTTCAAATGCGACTTGACGAATCAGAGATACAAGTCGTTGATCCCGTATCATTGGACTATAATATTATCGCAGCACACATGATACATTTAAGAATCTTGAGATCCATATACATAAGTATATATTACATAACAAATTGATTGCAATTTTAAGTGGTGTACCACACGTACATATTGCCTACGATACAGACTCGGCTGTAACTGTAGTATTAAAAAAAGCAACGTTAAGTTAATTTTATGCCCGACCGCGTGGTTTCTTCCTTGAAGAAGGTGTTTCCTCGGACGAAACAACACCCGTGGTAGCGGCCACACGCTTCGGACGTCCTGCTATTTTACTGGATTGCTGTGTGGCTTGAGCAGAACCTTCAAATTTAATTTAATTTAATTAAGAAATATAATTCTATTTTATAAATATTAAGAAATATAATTTAAATTTTCAGTCAATTGATATTCAGTGAATTTTCAGTCAATATATCTTATTAATGTACATATTTTATATATTTTTCTTTATATCAAGTTTAAATTATTTTAAATTGTTTTATAAAATTCTATTGAATAATAAAATTTTTTCTTCAAAAAATTCGATTTCTTCATAAAATATATTTGAAAAAAAATAACAGAGAGAATTCGTTTTAACGTGCAACATATAAAACATTTCATACCTCCAGGTTTTGTTCTCGGAAACCCTCTGGTACCATTATTACTTTGCTGCTTGCCGTTCTTCTTTAAATCCAACTTCTTCATTTCTACATTATTTTTGGTATCCGTCACGGCGGAATTGGTAGCAGGATTGACAATAGTTGTAGTAGTAGCAGCAGTTATAGGAGCACTAGCAACAACTGCTGTAGCAGCTGTAGTTGCATTAGTCATGGCAACTGCAGCAGTAGTAGTAATAGTAGCAGTAGTAGAAACATGATCGTCTAAACTACTGCCGGACTTTGTGCTTCTGTTTAGTGCTCTCTCTGCTCTACTGCTGCCTTTCGCAACAGATTTAGCGATCGCCAATGCTTTGACCGATCGTTTCTTCGCACGACTCGCTTTGGACGTTTTCCGATTTCGATCAGATTCTTCGTCATCTACGTCATCATCCGTAGAATTCGCAATTCGCTTAGACTTTTTACGATTTGGCTTTTCGTTATGCAAGCTTTTTCTTCTCTTCAGCTGTGACTCATCTTTATAAAGTGACAGATCCACTGCGGAAATAAACGTTGCAATTACTCATTTCATATGTAAAACTGTATATAAGACAATAGACTATAACATTTGTGACAATAGACTATAAAATTTATTATCATTTTATAATATTATTATTATTACTTACATCCATCAGGATGTTCTTCTGTAACTCGAGGTTTCTCAGACACTCCAGCCTCAACATCAATAGCCCGTTTTAAGATATTTTCTGTACGTAACAGCTCTATTCTGGTTAGCCAGAATTTATGTTTGTCGACTTTGTTTAGGTTTAGATTTGTTAATATACAATCAAAATCTGAAAATTAAAAGAAATAGAATTAAAAAAGATAAATACAACATATATCCTAATATAATAGTGATAAGTATATAATAATGTTATAAATAAAAAAATGTGTGACAATACCTATGGTATCATAGAAATCAGGTGAATAGAATTCGCCATTGGTTTTATCTTGAGATAACCAACGTATGCGAATGCGTCTGCTTGATTTGTAGATATTTTGCATCGCTTGACAAACATAAAAACTTCCTTCTGCATTCCTCACAGCCAAAAATTCGTTTCTAATAATAAATATTTAATAATTAATTCTTGTTTCATAAATATATAAAGATATTAAGTTGTTTAAATATTTTTGTAAAATGGGATGCTTACTTATAGAACACGATGAGTTTGTCGTCAGGTGCTTTAGAACCAGGAGTTTTATTGAGATTTTTGACCAGTAAAGCGATCTCCGGTAATGGACTTTGATAGGGTTGTGTTTGAATTCGGTTTCTCTTAGGTTTACTTGCTCCATCGGTGACTACAGTAGCTACCTTCAAATCTTTTAGTTCTCTAGATTTTCGTTTGGTTGTCTTCGGAGAGGTAGTGACTTTCGCGTCAGGTTTATATGTACTAGTTAATGTCGCAGCTGCATTATCGCTCGATACTTTCAAACTCTGATTTGTAGGTTTTGCCTTTGGAACATCGTTCTTAGTTTGTGTATCTTCTGGCTTATGTGGAGATTGTTTTATATGTACAGAAGTATTAACGGCTTTGCCATCTGATTCCTTTGATCCATTATTTACAGGGACCTTCTTTTCCTCAACTTTGTTTTGTGCTGGTGTGCATATTGCTATAAAAATAAATATAGTTGCATATAAATATAAACATTTGCATTTATTTTTTTTTATTTTGTAACATAGATTTATATTAATATTTTGTTTTTGCATCTTAAATTCGCGTAATGTTATTCTATGTGTTTCATCTAATTCATTTTATTTTAAATTTTACTTCATACTAAACAGACTTTACACTAAATTTTTAAAGATACATTATCACATATAATTATAATATAATTATAATAAGATAAATAATACAATTTTAATAACAGAATATAAAGTATTTATTTTTATGTTACTAGTTACATTCTATTATTAAATATCTTTCTCAAGAAAATGTTAATTTATATGTAGAGAATTAAGAAGAATAACGTTACTTACGAGTATTTATTGGAAACTCTATTAAAGAAGTTAGCACTTGTTCCGATTGCATTTCACATGGTTGTTCTTGAGCAGGAGTCTCTGGACTCAGGTTGTTGTTTCTGTTGGATTCATTTTGTTTTACAACAGCAGGCACGTCTTGCTCGGTTTCAGTTTTCGTAATCTCCACACCGTTTGGAATCAATTTCTCTGCTTCTGGTTCCTTTTCCATATTACTTCCTATATATGGTGGAGTCTGATACACCGAGGGTCTATGGTCTTGCACCAAACTAAGTGGTTGACTGGGTGGTTGCAGCGTGACATAACTTAGTCCACTGCCAGTCAGAGGTTTCATCGATCCTGACTCTGATCCTGGTACCACTTTCTGTGCCATAGCATTTATAGGGAGCATGGAGTGGCTGGTAGAATACAGCTATGTACCTAGATGCCATTAATGTTAAAGCCTTGTGTCCAAAATGCTAGAAATCAGACTGAGATCTCAGAAATGAAGAAAAAGTTGATCACTCACATTAGTAATGTAATCAAATTGTTCAAATATGTGACTTAATTAATTCTTTCTCTGTTAATTCTTTTTCTGAAATCCCAAATTGATTTTTAGCATCATGGACAGGTTTAAGACAAGCACTCTTTTTCAATTACAGGAATAATTTTTTATCTATGAATATAAAACCGATAAAGCAACAACAAGCAGGAGATAAAATAATTCTTTGCAATTAATTTATTTACATTGGATTATATCTCGATAACGTACCGTGTGTTAATTGTATACAGTCGAGAACTAACTTTTTGCTATAATTCATTCAAATATAAAGTTGTGCATAACGAAATGATGTGTACAATTACTGTTTGTACTTGACAATTACTCCGTTAATTAAACTGAAAATGCTGCAATCCTCGTATCTATTGCTATTCCCGAACATATCGGAGTAATTAAGAAAGAAAAAAGAAGAAAAAAGTCACATGATAATACAAAGTTTATATAACACAATTATCATCGCGAGTACATTACGAGCACTTTTCTGTATATATTCCTACACAGCGAACCGAGTACCTGAGCGCGTTGCCGCGAACGTAATCCGGCGATAAAAAAAAAATGGAAACGTTTGTTTCCGCTAATAGGCGAAGAACGCGAGACAGGGAGGAAAAACGTTTGTGTGTGTGAGAAAGAGAGAGAGAGAGAAGAGGGAGGGAAGAAGAGAGTAAGGAGGAGGGGAGGGAGAGCGCAAGAGCGAGAACGAAAGCGAGAGAGAGCGAGAGAGAAACGCGGAGACGAAGAAGCGGGCGCGTGGCGAAAAGCGACGAGAAAATCGTGAAAGGTGGGAAAGGAGATGAGTGCAGAGGCTAGACAGACACGAGGGGTAGGGTGGCGGGGGAGGGGGTAATTAAAGGAGTAAACATAAACACGGGCGAATTTTCGCCGCGGGGACGCAGCTGGCGGGACGAACGCAACGCGCGCGACGCGGCGCGGCGGTTCAGGATGGCGCGCTCGCGCTCGCTCGCTCGCTACGTTACTATACGTTACCTGCGATCCTGCAGATGAGAGCGGGGTAGAGGGGGGATGGCCGTGTAACAGGAATCCGCCACAGCGCACAGTGGTGGGTCCTCCGTGTCTGGATGGTTGACCGCCGTCGCTCTTTGCGTTGCCAACACGCACACACACGGGTTAGCTCGTTCGCCCAAACGTTTGGCCGGCACGCAGTGAGCCCCGTCCCACGCCTATCATTTCATACGGCGTACACGCGCCATAACGGACTTAACGCGACGATCTAGTCGACTTTAGATAGGAGTAGCCACTGTAGAAGCACGGTTAAACACGCACTATCCGCCAAACAACAGGACCGACGAGAGCGACGAGGAAGTTACGCGCTTCTTCGACGATGGCCCTGGTTTTACCAGCGGGAGCGAGCAGGAATGCCAGTCGTTAGATGGCGTCGGTTCCCCCCGGACGCCATGCGTGATTCGACTCGGTCCTCATTGCCGTGCAAGCTGATTCGTCGATGAAGTCGCCAATGAGGCGTCGCTCGACGTTAAGGCACGATTCACAGTAATTCATTATGGCGCGTGCGCGAATGTCGCGAGGTTTGTACTGGCTTGCACTTTGCACTTTTTGCTGTTCCGATGATTAAAATCTACCTAACCTACAAAACTTTGTGTACATACACTCGCTATTTTGTAAAAATAGTATGAAACAGGACATTAGAAGAATGATAACAAGAGACTTTGTGCTAAAGTATCCTAAGATATAAGAAGACATTTTTAAAACTTTTCAATTGCAGAGATCAACTAAAAAAGAAATATACGTTCAGATTAAGTGACATCAAGATTTTGCTAACGAATTTTTAAAAATCGGTAAGAGATGCGAAAAGGCATACTTTTAAATTGATAAAATAGTTGAATTGCAAAAAAGATGTTCTCCTCGAGAAGTCTAGGTTTGAATTCCCTGTGACTGGAATAATATTTTTCGTAATAAATTCTTTGAGATACATCATTATTCGATTAACGCTAAATTTAATTTATAATATTACATACTCCAGCTTTAAGATTACAAAAAAAAAGAATAAAATGAGATACAAGACAAAGGGATGATGTTTCTAAATACAACCCAATTGAAGTTTAATGTTATTGGTTAACTCTTGATATATATTGCTTTCAAGAAAAATTTCCAGAAAAACCTTGTTCTTATTAGATTTTATTCATTGCATATTAGATATATTGAACATGGCAAATTAAAAATTATAGGATGAATCAAGATGAACATCCCACCGATTCAACAGCCAGGTGCTATGGGTGTAGGACAAATGGGACAGCCGGTAAATCCTCAGTTGCCCCAGAATCAACAACAGGCGCAACAAACGCAACAGCAACAAGTTCAGCAACAAGTTCAGCAACAACAGCAACAACAGCAGCAGCAGCAGCAACAGCAACAACAAACACAGGACAAGCTCGATAATATTTCTAAAGTAAAATCTCTAGTTGGACCTTTGAGGGAATCATTAGCCATAGCTCTTAAAACTGCGGCGCAGACATTGCATCAAAATAGCTTAGTCGATGTAGGAACCATGAAGGGTATAGAGCAGCCAGATCATCGATTTAACAAGAATATGGAAGAATTCTATTCCATTTGTGACCAGATAGAGTTGCATCTGAAGACCTCTGTGGAATGTCTGTCCCAGCATTCCAGTTCGGTTCGATACCTACCAATGTCCGTTATAACAACTCGCACCGACACGGTGAGCACGCAGGAGGGACCAGCGTTATCTTATCCACAGTTTCTAATGACAGTGCGCGCGCAAGTGGCATATGCTCGTGAGATACATGACACTCTTATGTCTCATGCTCGTGCGATATCATCTGGTGAACAACCTTAATTTTTGTTAATTCTAGAAAAATGTTTTCAAGTGCTCAGTAAAATAAGACATTATATGAAGTATTAAAACAATCGTATTTCGCAATCTAGTAATAAGTTTTTTTTTAGAAAATATTGACTATGAAGATGTTATTTAATAAATTATATGCAAACTAAAGTATATAACACATTGTTATGTGATTAATATACAGAGCAGCACACGAAATATCATATTATTTAATTATTCAGTTTTTTCAGGCTTTGATAATTATATACCAGAGAAATATTCCTTGGCGTTTTGTTTAGTTCTGCATCAATTTTGTTAAAAATAAATGTTTTGTACATATAAATCAAGTAATGCGACATTTTTGTGTCACTGTATATAAGAAGAAATTTCTTAATTTTCTATGTACATAGGATATCTTAAAGCTGAATGAATAAGTTTGAAACATATATATTTGACGAAATGAGTAAAATTAATAACTTTCAAGTTTTCATTAAGCTCTCTACTTTAAATATTGTAGTAATATTTTCATTGGAAATATTTCATACTTTTATAGGAAAATCATCAATTACGATCTCAAAATTTAAATATAAACTGTATGATATTTAATGACTTAAAAATTTTATGCATGATATAAATCGATGTGAGACAATTTTTCGATCATTCCCGTTTCAATATAACTTCAATCTCGGTTCAATTTACTTTTCATCCTGTTCTAATTTTTGGAACTAAAAAAAGATAAAGAGTTTGAACTGTTTAATTGAACTGACATTAAAATTAAACTACATTGGCGATGTCCTACCAATGTAAATTAACTTTAATCTCGATTCAATAATTTACTCTTCATTCTTTTCTAATTTTTAGAATTGAAACATGATGAGTTAGTTAAATCCCGAGATTAAAATGAAATTGTATTGGTAAGTCAATTGCGAAACGTAACGAATGTTTGTCGATCGCAAGTAAAGTTTGTATGACAGCGTAACACATCGTCAACATCTCGTTTAGAGTTCCGTGAACGAGACGTTGCCTAAAGGCACGCACGTTTCACCCTCTTCGCCCCTCCACCCATTTTGATAATACCATGCCGAAAGTTCGCACGAGGACGGTAGCGTCGTCGGCAGTACAATAAACTCGGATGTAAAGTTTACATTCCGTAATACAGCTATACGGATCGGCTGCCGTGATTTGCGGTCACGTATAGCAGAAATGCAGATCGACCAGGGGGGGCCGGAAAGGCGTGCAGGAAGCGCTACTGTCAGTTGGATTGGTGTTTCGTAGCGGCGCGCCGTACGATCATTCGAAAAGGAAGGACCACCTCTGTTCACCATATTTGGCAAACTTTCCCTAATATGGTAACGTCTACTTCTAAATATGGCAGCCGGGGACGCCCTCTCGACGCGCAGTGTACCACTGCGCGGCCACACTCGTGGCCGAATATCGTCCGAACGAAGATACGTATAGACAATCTGCTGATCGAACGGGACAGTACGAAGTCCGGGAGATTTTTCGATATCGATTTCGGCGCGGATCCTCATCCCATCATGGCCATGGCGTTACGATGGACTAGTTTTTTACGGCGTAGTCGCTCGACGGTGGGGGGAAGTTCGGGCCGCGCAGCGCAGCGAGGCATCGCGGCTGATCGGTGCCGCCGCCACGCCGCCACCGCCACCGCCGCCGCCGCCGCCGCCGCCACCGTCGTGCCCGCCTGGGCGCTGCGCTGTGGTTAAGCACACGTAGGTCAAGTTACGATACTCCGCTTGGCGCTTGGCGCATTCAGTTCGCGGGGAGCGCTCGTGCGGTGCGCGTTGTTGTCCCGTGTTCCTCTAGATGATCGATCACGTGGTGGACACTGCGCCGAGTTCCGCACGCGATAGCGATTCCGTCGCGAAGAATCGGCGCCGCCGTCGTGGGGAAGGGATTAAATGTGCGCGCCGACGCCGCGATGGACAACCCTAGCGGCGGAAGAGACGGTCGGTACACGAGCCTCGGCTACAGCATGGGGATGATCGGGAGCGATGCTGGCACGGAAATCTACGGCCGACCGTCCACCTCCCAGCTCGCGGCGGCGGCGGCTGCGGCGGCGGCGGCTTCCCAGATAGGCCGCGGCGGCGCCACCATGATGTCAGCCGCGGGCGCCGCGACGCCAGGCGTCGGACCCGTTCAACGGGGCATCAAGCGCAGCATCTCCGACGTCTGCTACGGCGACGACGGTAATAATTCACGGCAGCAATCGCTCTCGCAGGGTATGCCCGCCGGCGGCATGCCTGGCGACTGCGTCCCCGACAATCTCGACGAGTCCTTCACCAGTCTAGGCCAGCCGAAGAAGTCACCCCCTTCGAACGGCAAGAAGACTAAGGGTCGGGTGAAAATTAAGATGGAGTACATCGATAATAAATTACGGAGATACACCACGTTCTCCAAGAGGAAGACTGGCATTATGAAGAAGGTTTGTATCGCGTATATACCACGCAAACCTGATCACTGATGTAATTGCACGGCGGAGTACCGGCTTCTCGCTCTCTAGTCTCTGTTACCGTGTAACGTTACGTTACGCGCCGCGCGAAGGGCGCAGTGACTCGATTCGACACAGCATCGTCTACCTACCTCTCTCGTCTCTTGACTCTTGATACTTCAAGTGCTCTGAGAGAGGAATAGAAAGAGAAAAAGAGAATGTGCATGTGCGTGTGCGTGTATGTGTATATGCGCGCGCGTCGAACTCTGTGAAAATAGTCGACCCACGTCGATGAGACTCGGAGCAATCGGGGTACAATGTCTCACGTGCGTTTTCTCTCCGATTGTCGCGACGACAGCGACGAGAGTCGGGAAATGGGATGACGGGATGCTGCGCGTGCGCGCTCGCGATTTACGAGTGACAGTGCTCGCGCTCGCGCTCTTCCGCGGCTGTTACATGCTTTTGCTAAAGAGACCTGGTTGCTTGCACTTGAAGCTGCCAGTTAGCGTTCATTGCGATTTACTTTTTTCTGTATCGCTCTGTCGGAGACTGTAATCCAAATCTCTCCCAAGAGTGAAGAGCAAATCTCTCTCCAATTCCTTCATTTTCTTTTATTAAAGACATGAAGAGGATAACACGATTGAATCTCATACGAGATTAAATTGCCAAAATTTTGTCACTGTATCTTGAATTGGCGAAATTAATTGCTGTTTTTACCGATAAAAAACCGGATGAATATAGATAAATACAAAATATCTGGACGCGTTTCATATAATTTAAATTTTCTAAATGATGACAAAAATTTTACTTCGTTAAAAAAAAATCTTTCCTTCGACGTAAAGTACTAAATTAAAGTTCTCGCGAGAATTAAAATTGGTTGGACCCAAAATTGTAGCAATCGTATAAATTTTTAAATAATTATTAGGACTTTTTATTTTCGTCACAATCTCGATAAAATATGTCCTTTTCTTTCTCTGTTGTATTATCCTGACAAATTTTTTTATAATTTTTTATATCTTCGTCAACTATTGTCTCATACTTTTTTACGATTTAATACAGTTATATTATATTTTTCTACACTTTAATAATATAATTTTCCTTTACTAACGTTTTGTTATTTAAAATCAAATATTAATTCAGCTCGAATTACCATTGATCGTTGTTAAAATCAATGTGTGTACAGATAATGAAGATTGTTCGTATTTTTTTACTCAAATTAAAAAGTAGGTAAATATATACATATTTTATAAGCGCACAAAATAAAGAAATGTCAATTATCGTGTTTAAAATTTTTTAATTATGTGATATAATTAAAATAATAATTAAAAATTAAATTGTTATTAAATTGTTACTAAATTTGTTATTAAATCAATCACATTTTAGACAATAATATCGTTCGAAGATATCTGAATGGCTTGAAAAATTATAAACATAAAAAGTTGAGATCGCGGAGTGCTGTTCCTTAAAAAAAAAAAAGAGTAATATTATTAATATTAAACTAATCTTTTTTTTCTTTCTTTCTTTCTCTCTTTTTGTAGTATATATATTTTTCGAATGAATAGATTTAAATAAAATTGGCTGTTTGTACAGAAAGGCGACTTAATTCTGAAATGCGTTCTCTCTTTTTCTTTCGCCTTCCAATTTGTTATTTTATCTTTACATCAATTTATGTTCTTAATTATAATTAAATAAATATGTCTTTCTTTAGTGAAAAGAAACTTGTCATAAGAGTGATATAATATAAATTGTGAAACTATTTAACATTTTTATATTTGTAATCTAGAGATCGTTTATAAATAATTAGGATATGTATTGAAATTACATATATTAATTTATCGATTTATTAATGACACAATTTGCATTAAAAAATGCTTGAAGAAATAATTTTGCATTCTTTATTTTGATTATTTTTTATGAGATGTTAAGTTGTGCAGATGAAGAAATAAATTATATTATGAAGAATATATGTTAAAGATAGAATATATGTTAAAGAATTGTATTATAAATAAAATTAAAAAATTAAAACGTCGGGATAACATCGACAAAAACGCTAAAATATGTAAAATTATATTGTGTGTATGTTTAGGCAAGAATTTTGAATTAAATTCATTCACATCGTTTCGGAAATGATTAAATTTATGATCTCATGTTTAATTAAAGACACACAATTGGAACTATATTTACAAAGAACATGCATAATTAATGAGGTACATATATAAAAAACGATGAGTAACCATCTAAAATTGATCAAGTATTACTTTTTTTTTTAACTTTTAGATTTTAATTAAGTATTCATGTCAAAACGTGTATACACATTTTTAATTGTTTTAAAAATTATCTGAATTGTGTTTTAACAAAGAAAACGTTAAACGACTTATCTTTTCGAAAGAAATTTGAATTTCAGCTTTCATACATTTCGTAAAATGATTTAAAAGCAAAGAAAATAATAACATTATTGCTTACATCAATATAAGTATATGTATTACCACCATGTACTTGACTCGTTAGTGATGCTATATATTCATCATGTATATTCTTGAAATTTAATTACAATACTGATAATCTGCTAATATTACGAGCAATTTAATTTTGTCAGTTTATTAAACTGATAATATTCTGCTTTATGTTATATATTATAGATATATATTATATATATCTGCTATATATTATAGAAATTGTTGGCATAAAGATGTCAGAATTCTTACCAAAATTTAAATAATTGTTTGGAAAAGACATAGTCATATAAAAAAATTAGCAATATTCTTTTGCTGCTCTTCATGATACATTAAAAATGTATTTAAAAACCATTGATCGATTTGATTCTTATAAACATTTATAAGTATTTATATAACGTTGCAATATGTGTGTGTGTGTGTGTGTGTGTGTGTGTGTGTGTGTGTGTGTGTGTGTGTGTGTGTGTGTGTGTGTGTGTGTGTGTGTGTGTGTGTGTGTGTGTGTGTGTGTGTGTGATGT
>Ga0157364_1004843_pt1 | contig 13551 bp, 3 predicted proteins | sample AttsexASBM2_FD_111476 | JGI IMG/M metagenome (GOLD analysis project Ga0157364, IMG submission 111476) | Fungus gardens microbial communities from leaf cutter ant in Ribeirão Preto, State of São Paulo, Brazil - Atta sexdens ASBM2 | ecosystem: Host-associated > Fungi > Mycelium > Unclassified ... | reverse complement strand
TCGTAATCGGCCCGTTAATTTCAACGTACGGCAGGAATCGATAACGCGAATTTCGTCCCGCGTAATGCGGTTGTTAACGTATTATGTAGCTGGTAGCTGGCACCGTCTTCCCCGCGATCGCAATAAAAAAATTGCATCAACATGGTGATTAGGAGGAGAAGGCAGGAATGCCGCGATAGCCGTTGATCAACAAAATTGGAGGCTTAGCTTCATGCGAAAATTTTACAGGAATTTTACACGAGCGATATGACGCGAATTTTATACGAGCTAGAGATCCTATAACAAAGCCCGACCATGAGCGATTTTGGCAAAATCCTATGAGAGAGAAAGATATATATATATATATATATATATGTATACTGTCTCCCTGTGTGTTCTACTATCTCACTCTAATTTATACTGTTCCACTCTATAATTAAAGTTAAAGTTAATTAAAGTTATAGAATGAGATGATAAAAACTAAATAAGAGAAAGATTCCTATTTTCAAAGTGGATTTCGATAATATTCATGTATAAATTTGCAAATATATTTTTCAATTCTATAAACTGCACGTCGCTTTGATTTGTCGGACTCCAAATACAATTGTAAATTGAAACTGGAAATTATAGGCCTGTTCTTTATCAGAAAATTCTCTGAACTGGTAAATATTGTGATAAGTTGAAGTGAAACAGTTGAAGTGAAACAGGTATAAGTTTGTATATCAATTCATAGAATTCATTAATAAAGAAGAGACCTAATTCAAGCGAAACAAGTTGCAATAATGTTAAAATGAGATTAAAATGAATCGGAAATTATTGAAAAATGATTTTTAATGATCATTTTGGAGTCATATATTGACATCATTTTGACTCGCTGTTTTGCTTGGGAATATTACAAATTACATTGATCGTCAGTTGGAGAGTGTAATTAAAATGAGACAATATATATGCAGGGAAGAAGTATATATAACTTCTCTCCTGTAATAATTTTGACAAAATCATTTGTGACCAGACTCTGTTATGAAAACTTTAGTACGAGCCATCGAGACACTTTCACATTTCTATCTGAATAAAATCCCACCTCCTTCCCCCCATCTGCGCAAGACAATGATCTTCACTTCTTACAATGAAATACTTCGTACAACACTATACGAACTATCATTACATTATTATTATTATCTATCAAAAGTGGCAGTCGACGGGAGTTCGATCGCATAAATCTAGCGGCTAATCGTTACGTACTTCCATCCCTGTCTTAAAACTTCATTACGCGAGTACGCGAGGGGGAAGAGGGCTGAGAAAGGGGTTGCCCCAGTACGACGAAACGATATCCGTTTCTCTTTCTCACTTTTCCCGCGTGTAACCTGCTGGACAAAACGGAATCCATTACGGGGCCTACATAAGGAACGTCTGTGTATACCCGATTCGCGTAGAATTTCCATTTATATTACCTTATCGTTATTCTTCCGCGCTGTTTCTTTCCTCTTCACTCCGTTCGTTTCTCTCTCTCTCTCTTCTCTCTTCCTCCTTCCTCTCGCTCTCGCGTCCCTGATTCTTCCCCGTCGCACCTCTCCGGCCGTTTATTCCTGACGAAGGACCACGACGAAGACGCACTTGCTCGACCAACCGGCGTCGTCGCTTGCCTCGTACTCGATCCTGTGACCGCCGATGTCGAAGCGACGACCCGGACTCTGCGGCAGGATAAGACGAAAAAATATCATCGCCAACGACAAATCACGGTGGAGTGCGGCGATAAGGGGTGGAGAGGAGGGGGCAGATCTGCCGTGCGAAATTCGCCGCCGACTTCCGGGAAGTTGAATATCAACCCTTCCGGGAGTGAGCTTGCACGAGAATTTTTGGCACGGGCCAAGCGTGGGAATTTCACCTTCCTGGCGGATTTATTCCCCAAAATCCTCGTCCTCTCCTTCTCTTTCTCTTTCTCGTTTACAGTGGAAAATTATGCTTATACTATAATTTTACGCTCGCGACTTTCGTACCGAGAATCGAGCTTTTGCTCAGTTGTACCTCGACGCCAAAAATTTGCATTATTCATCAAAAAGCGCGTGTTTTGGGACGAATGACGCGGAGCTATGGTACAATTCGGGTAATAATTGACGCGCGTCGACAAACAAGCTAATTAAAGCCGGCCGATACAGTACACACATTCCGATATCGCGCGTTAATTTTAGATATCACCGTTAATTAATCAAGTCATTTGGTGTGCCGCGATTATCGCAATTCTGTAAAGGAAATTGTAACAGCAGTAACGGGCGTTCTCACATTATTGTGAGAAAAGTATCCGTGATCATTCATTTGTAGAACTTAATTTATCACATCCGTATCTCTGCCAGCGGATTTTCGCTCGTTTTATAAAATAGCAATCTCGATATGTTCCGCTGGATAATATCATATAATGGGCATTTTCACGCTTGCAAAATATTAACGATTCACTGAAAATCGCGTTCCGCCCAATTCGAGCGATTATTAAGTCCTCGTAACGTGTGTATTCGCTGCACCGATACGAGTATATCAAATGTACATATTAAAACGACAAATTTTTTATGATACGTAAACATCGATTATCGAGGTACCAATTTTTGTTTGTGATGTGTACTACACTTCAAATATCCGAGATGGAAATCAAATGGATCAGATAACGTTGATATTATTGAATAATTATGTAGACATCGGTTTATAGAACGTGTGTATCGGAATGTCAATTACAATTATCCATTCGTAATTAGGATACTGCAGCCTCACCCAAAACGAACTCATTATTCGGGTTTTCGCAAAATTAATACATATTTCACGGGGAAATCCGATACTTAATTACCTCATTATTGCTGATCCGCGTCACTTTCACGTTATCCGTGAAGGTCGGCTCCGTCCACATGATCGCCGTTCCGTTCCTCCCGACGACCTCGATATCTCTCGGACAATTGTTGACTTTCGGGGCCTCGCCACCTAAAAGTTTGGGATTAGCCATAAATAAACATGGTGTACTTGTAATTAAAATGAGTTTACGCACTGACCTTAATTTATTTTTGTTACAATAAGTCGCGTATTTGTCATGTATTTATATGCACATGATGCAAATTCTGAAGTGATATAAACTGTGAAATAATTGTGAGAGATGTAATTGTACTTTCTCTCTCAAAGTGAATCAGTGATTTTAGCTACATTTATAACTGGTGTTATCATCAGTGAATATTTACTATTTTCAGAATAATACACAACTTTTAAAGAACATAAGTAAAATGCCGACGTGTTGTGTGAAAGATTGCAAAAGTTGCGGTGACCAGCGAATGAAATACAAATCAATAAGTTTTTCCCAAAGATGAGAAGTACAGAAAATATGATTAAAAAACGGCTCAAGTAAATAATGTAATATCAATAAAATACGATATGTATTATACATTTTCTAATTTAAAGATAGAACTAAGAGTAAAATTTTGCAGTTTAGTTGATCAGACTTTGAAATTATTATAATACCGCTGAAAAATAGATGAATAAGAGGCCAAGTTCTCATTGGTTGTAGCAAAAAATATGTGCAAAATACACCAAGTTTACTTGCATCATGGAAATTAGCAAAATGAAGTAACAGCAAAGATCTTGCGCTGCTAGTTTTACCGTTCATGCCGCACCGAGGAAATTGCGGGATGTGAGAAAACTATCCCTAGCAAGGTCGAATCGAATGGACGTTGTCAGAAAGTTCGATTTCCGCATCGTTGTGGAATGATGAATCGGTGACTTGACACATTCGCGAGCGCGAAAAGTACGGCAAAATGAAAGAGGTCCAAAATGAAGAGCGAGGTTCATTTTATCATCGCTCGTCGCGCGTAACGTGACGTTGGAGTCATAAAACCGGTGGGGAAGATGTGCGACATAAGCTTAATTCAAGTTTTCCTGCTGCCGCGCGCGTGTCTTTCCCGGTAAATATATTTTTCATCCGGACAAGAGGGAAACAAATGGACGAGGGGGAAAAAAAAATTATGCTCTTAGAGAAAGGATAATTTGATATTTTCTCTTTTGCGTCGTACACTCGTTGGTCTAGAAAAGCTTATTCATGCACCAAGTCCCTCGCTCGTTACCGCTCGTAAGAAAGAAATGGTGAGGCGAATTGAGAGCGCGGACTTGTCCGCGGAATCAGGCCAGTTCTCCCTGAGAAAACTCGTTGGCTCGAGTGTCAGTGATGAAGCTTCGGAGTTTTACATTAAATTAGTTTCGTCAACTTACTTTTAGGCACACAAATGAGAGCATTGTACTTCTATAAGATTTGCGGAAACGCCGAATGCAATCCTCGAATGCCGCCCGAAACCGTTAAACGAAACCTGCAGCTTTGCATCGAACGCGCTCGGAATGCAGCGTGTTAAATCGTCCGAAAGGGGCTCACTCGAGGAGGTAAACAACCGAGGATTTCGGATTGTTTCCACCATTTTTACTAACAAATTTATGCGCTCCAAATTCTAAAAATACTTCGGACGTATATGCAAAATTGGAAAAGTTACTTTCTAAAAATAACTGTTATCTCTTTTTTTTTTTTTTTAAAAAGTTGCTCGTTGTTATAAAAGTTACTTGTTATTCATTTAAAAAAGTAACTTGTTACTGTTGCTGTAAAAAACTACAACAAATGGCTACAGTTTTTATTACTCTTTCACTAAATTTCGATGACTTTTTTTTTTAATGGCATGCAATTGTTTAGAGTAGGTGTCGTTAATAGATAGTTCAACGCTAGATTTATAACGATTTTTATCATTCGCAATATAATGAAAACAAGTTTATGCACTTTCATGTATTATACAGATCGTTCATTTGCTACAGTAATAATATAATTTAAAAATTATCATTTTTTTTAGTTGACTGTAGAAAAATAACGGAAAGGAACATAAAGGAAGAAAAGAGTAAGAACTTTTATTCCTCTATAATCATTATTACAAAATTGCATATTTAAGATTAATGTTACAAAATTTTAATAGTTCAAACATTCGAACTCATTTTCTAGAACATTTTGTATTTTGAATCGTGTCACTGTTGTGGTGTATAAAATAATAATGTGTATAAAATAATAATAATAATAATAATAATAATAATAATAATAATAATAATAATAAAAGTAACGATTACATTAATTACTTTTATCCCAATAATGTTGTTACAAATAAAGAAATGTAAACGATAATAACAAAAACAAAATGAACGCTAGAAGTCGACGCAGAAAACAATCTGTTTTAATAAAATTTAATTAATTGACAATTACATATAGTCGCAAAGATTAAAGAAAAGAAATTGACAATTAATATATACATTTTGGCTCCAGTTTTAGCCTTATAATCGGAAAAGCTTTTAAATTATAAAAATGTATATTACAGGCAAAAAAATGTAACTTCGTTCCTAGTTACTCAAAAAAAAAAAAAAATAATAATAATAATTGTAACAGCATAACGACGTTACAAGTAACTTTCCGATTCTGCATATACGTTATGAAAATTGCATTTCTCTATGCTACGCGTGTTGGCTCGAAACGCAAATCGAATAGCGTTGCAGTGATGAGTAAAAGAAGGTAGCAAATTTTTTACGAGTACAGTAATAATTTACCGGTTTCTGCCACGAGAAGTAAGTTTACGCGGAATCATATAAGGATTTAACTCGCGGTGCAACGAGCTGCCGCCTGTATTTCGCTCACGTCCCGACAAGATGCGTCGGGGTAGACGGGGGTAGGTCGAGGCGTGCACGAGGAGGGACGTAATATTCTTAAGACGCATCTAACGGATCTCTACGTCTGGTCTTAACGGGCGAGACGCGGAGAACTTTTGATACGACGACGTTCGTTTATGAGGCGACGTAACAATTTGCCAACTCGCGCGCTACTTCCCTCTTTTCCGCGCGAGCTCGCGTTACCCGACTCGTGTTTACATCGAGCGAGCGCGCGCGTGAATCCCGAATTATCATCTTGCACGCCAAGAAACAAGGGAGAGAATATTTCAATCTCACACTGTTAATCATTGAGAAACTGCGAAGTTTCGCGACGGTTAAATGATGTACGGCTCTCCATTCTGCGAGCTGTAGTTTATTTAACATATGTTCCTCCGATGGAATTAGCCGACCTACGCGTTACCTTCTCCATCTGTTATTAATCAAGATTCGCGAGATTCAAGAGACGTTTATCTACTATCTTCCACAAAGTGCAATCTCTATAATCCGAATTAATTAATGCAGGGGCGTATCGTGGATTACCGTCGAGTAACTGACCCTAAGTGAATGATCACGTTTTCAGGGAACCTAATATTTGGTGTTTGATTTTAAACGTTTCACGGTGGTAAATCGTTTGCAGTAATTTTTGCAGTCGGTCCTTTCAAAGCGTTAAAAAATTATTGAGCACGAACGGCGGACGTTCAAAAAAACCGCGAAGTATTTTGCATCCCTCAAACAAAATCATCACGATGTGATAATTAACTACGAAAAGGTACATGTATACATTGTTCGAGACAGGGGAGGATCATCGCGATTGGGCAATTACGAATTAATAATTGCCATTTCTGCTTGCTGTAGAGGGGGACTGTGATTATCACGAACGCTCGTACGAGAATCATCGTTAGCTGGGCTTATAGCCGTAATACGTCGTTAACACGCATCCGCGCAAATTAATTACCTTTGACGATAATGCGTAATACACAGCTGGCCTGCTTCTTCGATACCGGGTGTCGCGCGAAAAATGTGACCTCGTGCACCCCGGGCTCCAGATTGGCCTCGAGTCGTGTACCCCAGGAAGGCTTCGATCGCACGTATCGGAACCAATCGAGATCGGTCGCCGGTTGATCGAAAGTCACGAATGCCTCGTCCCTGCCCGGTGGTAATTCGGCTACGACATCCTTCGGACACTCCAATCGGGGCTTGCTATATCCTGTCACGAGAGAAAGAACGGTGCGATTCCATCGCCGATATATGTCGCATCAATTTTTCAGGCGGCCGTAAAAACCCGAAAATGTTTTAGTGATTCTTTCTATTTCTGATAAAGGAAACAGACAGATGTACCTTCCGATAATCGTAAACAAGTACTCGAAATTTTCTATGAGTATTACAGATTGAGTCAAAAAACCTGATGGTTTTCAAAATAACAATATAAAATGTAATCTAAATATTAATTTATTGTTATAGAAGGAATTTATATTTAAGTTGTATTTCACAAGTTGTTATTTCTTTTAAAAAATCGTCAAGTTTTAATCGTCCTGTATAATTAAAATTCTATCCTATATAATTAAAATAATATTCGTCATTAAATTTTCTGATGTTGAGAGTCTCTCAAAGTTTCAACTGTTTCGACAAGAAAAAAAGGAATTCTTCAGATCGTAATTTCAAAAACAACTTTGAAGAACCGTTTTAAAGAAAAGTTTAATGAAACTTAAATATTTTTAAGAACTCATCGCTTCGTTGAAAATTTAATTATCTGTCAATATTAAAGTACCGTGAACTCAGAAATATCTGGTTGCGTTAAATGAAATCGAGAGAAGCAGGAAGAAAGACAGTATAACGAAAATCGTTATTCCACGCCGATAAATTGTACATACTGTGTCTTTTTTTAGAAACTTCCATACTCACTGACGCATTTTCCGTGCTGCGGTCCGTCCCAGGTGCCATCGGATCGACAGGTCAACTCGTACTCACCGCGAAGCTGATACCCACGGGGGCACTTCAGGAAGCACCTCGTGCTAGGTCGATTGGGCACTTTTCGCCTGTCGCGCCACAACTTGGATGTGGCTGATCGGGAGCATATTAAATAGCCGCGATCGACCGGATTTAACGGCAGGCACGCGATACTATTTATGTCTGGAATGAACGAGATAAAAATTTTTATATAATCCCATCCATGGATTATATAGTCTGGGATATAAATCCATATGCGACGCAAAAGCTTTAATCACCAACGAGGAATCACCGATTCCAAGAAAGAGAATAATGCTCGTTACTTCTGAAATTGTAATTCGAAGAATTTTTTTCACTCAAAAACTTTAATCCTTCAATACCACGTTGTACGTTTTGTCACAAGAGAAATACACTGAGTATTGTATAAAGATATCGCATAAAGAAATATAACACGATAACAAGGCAATGTATTTCTATTAAAAAGTTATAATTTGCATTAGATATCAAAGGAATAATTTCTTGAATTAAATAACATTTTGCTATTCTTTAATTTTCATGCGTGTTAAAATATAAAGCCATTTCTGTGAGTTTCAAAATAAACGTCCATATTAATCTAAAAATTTAATAAATAATGAACGAAATTTGAGTTAAATTTAATATAATATAATTTAATATAATAAATTTTCTTCAGTTAAATTGTTTCAGTAATGGCGATCTAGAAATATTCAAAGAATAATTCAAATTGGGAATTCAGGTATTCCATACTAAGAATGGCATCAAAGGATTAAGACGCTTTTATAAATATAGCTAGATATTATTCCGCGATTAAGTACATTAAATTTCATTATTCGTATTCAATTTATACTTCTGATGCTTGCTCAGTTACTTCAATTTCTGATACATAATGCGAATAAAATGGAAAAAAACACTTCCTTTTCTTTGAACGCGATGTTACTTTATCCCACGAGAACAAATAAACGATTAAGCGGATATTCATTGGTGGGCAGATATCGATTGTGCAGCTCACGCACTAAGTGTACCTGCCTCGAACTAACAGCGTGCGTCAACGCGAGTCTAGCATTCACGTATGGCTCATAAAGCTCGCGGGCTCCGGGCGTAATCTACGTATGTACAAGCGCTCAAAGCGGAACGCTCCACATCGCCGCGGTATTATGTCAGCCACGTCAGCCGCGCAACGCTTCCACGTATCAAATACGATATGTATGTACATAAGACAGGAATTACAGATGCCAATGGCGGCATCAGAGCAAGGACCTATCGCGACTGACGCGTCCTAGTGGAAGTCGCTCCTGCGTGACAGCTTTGCATAATACTACCCTTGCGGATGCGCCGCGACTAACCGGGTTGCCAGTTGTACGCTCCCGTTAACGCGTACTTGCGAAAATTTACAAAGTTACATGTAATTGAAAACGTTAAAAAGTTTACGTCCAAAAGAGGAGCGGCGTCGAGCGAGAACTTTTTTCTTGCGAGGAAGAGGCATTGAAATTGTTCGGTGAAGGGAAGCGCGGCACACCCAGTATGTACATCGTATTCACTTATCGCGTTCATCCGTCCGCATTCACCCATCGCGTTCGATCATCGTGCTATACCGGCACTGTGGAGGCACGTCTCCTGTGAAATGAACGAGGCACGGAAAGTGATTTGTCAAGGAGCACGTACCTACGCAGGATTTCCCGTCGGATGACAGAGCCTTCTCATCCCCGTCACAGGCACAGAAGAAGCTCCCGTCGGTGTTCTCGCACACCTCCGTGCATCCGCCATTATCAACCACACACTCGTTGATATCTAAACACAGAGATCCAAATATAAATACACGAGGTCCCGAAATTTGCGAATCACAATACTACGATAAGATTTTCGAAAAATTAAATTAAAAAGTTATATGTAGACATGTTTCTTAATTCAAGCAGAAATTTTCGATATACGAGGATACAGCCAATTACAGATTACATTTAGATAACATATAAATGCGCACTTCAGCGTTTAGACTAAAAGACGAATAAATTATCGTGAAAGATATAAAGAAAGTGATTGAATATTTTATTAATATAAAGGATAGAATTATTAAAAAGTAAAAAAAATTCAAAATTCTATCTCTTACATTAAGAAATGTAATATTAATCTAAAACGAAAAAATAGAAACGCTCAATAATGACGCTCGACATTTCTAGGTTGAAGGGTCACCGAGAAATGAATACTTTACAATAGTACAGAGTAAAAAAAAAGTAATTAATCAGATATCTTTTATATTTATTTCAATATATTTGATCTTAAATAATATATTAATTATACTTTATTGCATTGTTTATTGCACTGTTTGTGTGAATTTTTTTTGACGTATAAATGTGATCGATTTATTTTAGAATAAAATCACATGTTATTCTATACAATTAAATTTTTTTACGTTGCATATTAAAATATTAGACTAGTCATAAAAAAACTTATAATTTATTAAATATTTTTCATTTTATTTTAGCTTTAAGTGTAGTACATCTCATGAAATATTTATTTTTCAATAATTTGATTGCCCTTTCATGCACAGAATAATGAAATTAATTAATCGATGTAAAAAAAACACGAATGAAAAAAATATATACAACTACCGATTGCAAATTATAAGCTTTTTAAGCATAAAACATTATGTGTCTTTTTATACCAATTGATTCATTTCCACGTATAGAATTAATATTTTATAAATAATAGCATTAAAGCAAAATAAAAAAATAACCATTCACGAAATACTTCAATCAATATTAATTATTAATATTGATACAATATCATATCTTTCTTAATTAATATTGATAGAGCATTATATCTTTCTTCATTAATATTGATATAATATTATATCTTTCTCCATTAATATGATACAATATTATATCTTTCTTAATTAATACTAATAGACTATTATATCTCTCGGGCTTAATCATTTCTCATTCCAAAGTCATTGCGTCATGTGACTGCAATACACATTCTGCAATCGATTAGGAGGTTATAAACAATCTCATATACCCGAGTTATGTTTAATCTGAGATCGTCTCGACATAGTCGCCTTCGGGCGAACGTCACGACTGTCCAACGATCTGTCTCTTAACGGATCATGGACCGACGATCATTCGCCATATCCACATCGAAACGAGCGTTATACAAGGCGTCTTTCATTCTCGTTGTAATGACTCCTTCACCGGCGATCTCGCGTTCTTTGGTCCACGATCTGTCTTTCAATCGTCGGCGAGATTACGTTAAATTGACCGAAGTGGCCGAGCCGCTATTGCCCAGAGCACTCTCAATGATAGCCGAGAGCACTCGACTTTCGCCGGCTTTCACGGCTTATAAATCTGCGCGGAAGTTCATACAGGGTGTCTCATAATCCCGGTTAATTTTAGCAACAAATTAGAGATCGTCCGTCCTCCCCGTTTATGATTAATTAATTGAAACTTTTTGAAGACGCCGCGTATAAATGGATGGTTTTGAAATGAAGACACAGCACGGAAACTAACTTTATTAAACACTAAGTGAAATTCTTAGATCATCGTTTATCACCGCGCTGGGCAATTTTTATTCTTCGTTACTCTGTTTTTAATCCCACTTTTTGCGCCGCGGTTTCGCGATAAATCTTCCAATACGTATACTCTTCCTCGTATGAAAACGTAAGCAAGGTGCAAGAACGTGGACGCAGTTCATTTATTTATTCGAGAGAAGAGCGTTGCTACCGCAAGAACTTCTCGCATTCCCGGCGCGGGATCAGCCACAATGAGAACCGAACGCTAAGCAAGAATTTCTTTCGTCGGCGCTCCAGTTTTCGCAAAAATCCACCCGTGCGTTCTTTTAGCCGACACCTCGGCCGTTCTTTTCAAGTCATGCACACCGCCGGAGATTGTAAGATTATCGCGATAGTCCATTTTTCGCCAGAACAAAAACGGTACACGTCCTTCATCTTTGCGGGAGCGAAATTAGAATTTTACTTTGATGCGAAATACCGGGAGGGATTCTCATAAACGTGACATTTCCCGTAGCATCGACATGTATTTCTTTTATCTTCCTCGCAGAGGAAGCAAAGGAAAGACGCGAAATGCGCTTCTTCTGGTCTTAAAAGGGAAAAAAACTTTGTTAACACTCTCACCGATCATTTAAGACGATCTTTAGATCAATCGTTAATCACCCGCGAATGCGTGGATTCTCGTAACCGCACATTTCCGCCTCGGGGCGACTCGTAATGTCAATCATTTATAAGATGGCGTTCACGTAAAACTTCTTTCCTTGAGGCTATTTAATGATTGGAAAAAGGAGACGGAAATGGATTGAGTTTCCGTGGAGTAAAATTCGCAAATCATGCCTGTATCAAATAAGCTGTAGTGCTCTTAGTGTAATTCACCACCGCATCAATTATTAGAGATATGCAGAAATTTTAATTCTTTTTTAATTTTCTTTTCTTTGCGCATGAGTATATTTTTTCCTTTTTTTTCCGACCAAATCATTTTCTTCCCTTAGGAAAAAGTGTTTCAATATACTGATTAACTATTCAGTAATTGGTGAAATATCAGTTACTACGAACAGTTAATAAAAAAACAGTGTATATTGAAACATTTTTTCTTAAGGGTTTACATATAATATGAGTACCTTTTTTCTATTTTATGGCCAATCATTCAATTAATGATAATAGCGTTTGATAGATTCTCAAGTAAAAGATTAAACACTATACTTTGATCCGTGATAGTTTTCAGGACCTACTTAAGATGAAATGAAATGGATTATATATAAGATAGAATGAAATATTCAGGCACCTCGTTTTATCTATTTCATTCTATCTTAAGCAGGTCCTGAAAAATATAATGGACCAATCGGAAGTTGTCTAAATGATATCCATCCAATGTCTTACTTAAGGATCTCTAGTATGGCACATTAACAGTTTCACCCAGTTTAAGGAGCTCATAATAGAGCACGTCTTTCCCACTAGATGTACAAAAGGACCTTCAAAAATTACTATCTTTAAAACGACAAAACTAGTTTATTTGCAATATTTCGTATTGTGAGATACAGTACCCTCGAAGAATAGAGCAAATTGATTCACATGCTTTAGCAATATTTTTCTCTCGCTGGAACTTATACGAATGTAATGTTGAATATAAAACTTTTCGTCGTTCATCATATTCACTGTTATTTTGTAAAATTACGTGCATTACAAAATTACAAAATATGACGTTTCAGATAATCTGATATCTTATAAATACATGAAAAGAAGAATAAAATATTTAAATTTAAAATAGTTATACCACAATATTGAAAAAAAGACTAAACCTTCTGCATATCATTGTTTTAATTAAATTTTTACGCGAAATTAGAGAAACATACTCGGCATGTGTCTGCGCCGTAAATCAATGGAACGATTATCTATTTTAAGAAAAAAAATACTGGACGACACATCCCATGAATGTATTACACAAAGATTTGAATACGCGTCTCCTCATCTAGACATCAATTAATCAAATACTTTTATTTTACGAGTGTCCGCCATTACAAAAATCTCGAACACATATGAGAGTTTTCGCATTATCGCGACAAAAATATGTGCGTACATGCGAGTATGAGGAACTCACAGAAGCGTATTTTGTATAAAATGCCGATAAAAGCGCCGCGTTTTTCCGATCGCGCTTGTGCGCGTCGACAAAACGGATTGCAGCGGGGACTGCATTTTGTGCGAGCCGCTCCGAGATATTCGAAGGTATTGGAAGAGAAACTCGCGGGACTCCTAAGAAGGTTACTCTCCCGAGGAATGCACGATTGGCGGAAAAGAAAAGACTCTCTCTCTTCTTCTTCCTCTCTCTCTCTCTCTCTCTCTCTCCCCCTCTCCCTCTCCCTCTCCCCTCTCTCTCTTTCTCTCTCTCTCTCTTTCTCTCTATCCAAAAGCAACTG
>Ga0157364_1004842_pt1 | contig 13553 bp, 7 predicted proteins | sample AttsexASBM2_FD_111476 | JGI IMG/M metagenome (GOLD analysis project Ga0157364, IMG submission 111476) | Fungus gardens microbial communities from leaf cutter ant in Ribeirão Preto, State of São Paulo, Brazil - Atta sexdens ASBM2 | ecosystem: Host-associated > Fungi > Mycelium > Unclassified ... | reverse complement strand
TATATTCTCCCCTCTATTTCACAGGTAAAAATTTTTAAAAATCTCTTGAAAAAGTATTTAAAGCTTAATTATATCCAGAACAGAATTATATCATCAACGTAAGAAATGAGGTGCGAATTTTCTAGGGAGAGGAAAGACTTGTTTCGTTATCATATATATTAATTTACATATTGCGATAATTTACGTAAAATGGGAAGCGAGATGCGTTCTTCAGAATTGCTAGGATTATGAGCAAGCAATTTCTCAATGAGTTGATGCTCAGATGCACGCACGTAAGATAATGACAAAAAAATGAGTAAAATTATATTTCCATTACTCTAAACGATCGAAAATTACTTTGTTTATTCGTGATTTTCCATTTCGAGCGAAAGATATCCAGCGAACATGGATGACGCACTAATTAATCAGGAAGCGCATTAACGTCGAGTAAAATAAATAATAAGAACGATCTATAATAATAATTAAACAAAAATATCAAGCGTTCCATTTTGAAAGTAGTATAAATATAATCAGACAAAAATATATCACTTGATTTTATTTTACAATTTATATCCTGCGATAAAATTTAAATAAATATTATTAAAATTTATTTTATATAAATGATATAAAATTAGATACGTTTCGTTTAAATCATTTGATACAAATCTAGTAGACGAAATTATGATTCAGAAATATTATTAATTATATACCATAATTTGTAGAAATCATCATTTCCGATATTTTTAAAATTCTAATTTCACTGAATCATTATTATACTATTACCTTTGATAGAATAGACAAATAAGACGAACTCATTTCCTACTTTGACTGTTTCGAGTTTTGTTTATTACATTCAGCTTCAGGTACATTATGGTATTTTAGTACGTAATTGCAGGAGCCCGAATTTGCCTACAGCTACGTCCCTCGAGCGTATATACGTTCCTTCGCAAAGCCTCAACACCGTTACGTTCACTGACCGAGAACCGCGCACTGTCTCGCCGACGATTACGAAAGTCATGCTATTTTACAGCTTCTCCTTCTGTTTTCTTACGTCCTTACCGTATTGTGTCAGGTACATCCGTGCAATACAACCTGTCAAATATAATTTCGTTAATAAAAGCCGTCTCTTATTAAAGCTCTATCCTTTATCTATCTCGTTAAAAATCCATTGAACTGATCAGACTTTAAACGCAGAGTTCACTGATCTGTCAAAAAAAAAATTTAGCTTTATCTTTCTCCCTAATAAATTTGAAAATTTATGGAAATTCTTTGAATGTGTGTGCGTATAGAAATTAGAAGAAATAATCCACGTATTAATCTTTAAAATATAATAAATATTATTTAGAAAAAATCATTACAATATCGACCTTGGCATCTAAATCTTTCCCATACAACACACTTTATTTGCAGGACATTTTAGAAATATCCTTAGGACAAAGAACATCTCCTGGATAGTTTAAGATGTCTGTGCTGTATAAGTTTCCTTTTCAATGAAGAGAAGACGTACAGCGTGTTGCTCTCTTTGTTTTTCCACACCTCTCGTGCTTTCTCACCGAAAATTTAAGCGTCGCGTGAATGCAATCCCTACATACAATCGTTACGCTTCACTCGCGGGTTCGCGGTAGATATTCGGCGCGTTACGCCTCACGCGATTATGTATCCGACTGTGAGAAATGTCGGAAGAGGAAACACGCGGTGTAAAAAAAAAGTTTCACCGCTGTATACAGGTACGCGCGCATACAAGGCAGGCGCGCATTCCGAGAGAGACGCAATGCAAGAGAATTACATTGTAGAAAGCACGTGCGGCGCGCCTCCCGCGAAGAGGAATCGCCTCTCAATCGCGCCGGTCGCTGGTCAAACGGAGCTGAATGAATTTACAGCCGGACACACTCTATTACGGGACTGTTACACCGGTTACACGTTCGACAGTGACGACGACGGCGACGTCGGTATGCGCACTCTCACTCTCGTTCGGGCCTTTGTTCTTCACGGAACGGAGCTCAGCTTCATGGTCCGCCGACGATGCAGCGGATCGAAGATAAACGCGCTCTCGGCGGATTGCATCGGTGCATGACTGGTTAAGGAATATTGCTTATTGTTAGATGCTTCGGCTCCTTTGCTGAATGAAAATATTATTTTCGCAGATCACACGCTTTACCTTTCAACCGGACAATTAAGAGCAAGTTTGCGTTGTATGTTTCAACACATTACATTAACATGGAGTATTCATGTATTGTTTACGCGTTGACTTTACACGAATTGTTTTCATGTAGGCAATAAAATATGTAAATTATCATAAACGGGATAATACGGAAAGAAATAATTAAATTCTATAATTATTAATATCTGACTTTTATATTAATAAATAAAGATGTATAAGCGAGAAGAATAATTTAAACTTGTATACTTTTATATTTTTAATGTTATATTATTAATGTAAAAGTCAGATATATTAGCAATCAAAAAACTTAATTATTTATTTTTATATTTTATTATTTTTATTATTATATATAATCAGTACAACGACAAAGAATATACTCTTTAGTGATCCAGATTGTTTACACATCAAACATAGTTTACATAGTTAATATTCTATGACATAGTTTAATATTCTCGTAGATACAGATTATTATATTTCATGTAATCTTGATTATAGTACTATTAATATCGCCGTCGTGATTATTGAGAAATAATCAATTTAATCTGTATAATCATGTTACAGCAAAACGCGATGACAGTTACCGTTATCTTCGAGGTACAAGAAGATATATGATTATCACATAATTTACGTAATCACAGTAATACTCGTAAATTAAATGGTCATGCATTTCTGCGGTTAGTTATTGTAGTTGGTCGCGCGGCTTGAAGAAACGTTCTCAAATAAAATACGTTCTCCTTGGAATTAACGCGTGACGATTTGATAAAGTCCTTTCCCCATCGATATCGACGTACGTTATTTACTATCGTGTAAAAGAACCGAGAACGAGCTCAGTTTCAATCAGATCCGCCAAAGTAAATTGTTGTCTTACGGTGAGGCTTTTCGGTGTTGCAGCACCGGTAAAGCCTATTTACGTCGAGTCACTACGTGATTGATGAAACACTAATAATGTTTCTGTTCCAGATGAGTTGCAATTGTCCGTTGACCACGTCCGCAGGACCCACTTTGGCCTCGACATGCGGTGGCTCGTCCTTCATGCTCTTTATGGGGCTTCTCGAAGTCTTCTTGCGTAGTCAATGCGACCTCGAGGACCCGTGTAACAGACCTGCGCCACCGAGCAGCGTCAATACGAGGTAAATTTCATACAAAGACCGTTTTGGACGAGGCGATTGCCAAATATATAGGTCACGAGTAACCGAAAAGGAGACCCTAATCGACCTCGCCTTTGATGATTTCTTTCGATTGCGCGATAACAGCAATCAATTCCTCGCCAGGAATTATTATCCACGCGTATAAATAAGTACATGATGTGTATCTCTCAGTGCGACAATCAAGTGTGCGTTAATGACATAAAATGACATCGAAGGAAAATGAAAAGGATTTTTGACGTTTGATTATTATATTAACTAGATATTCAATCTCTATATTTTATTTTTACACCTTTAACTTTAATTTATTTAATAGTCGTGTTGACTAATTTTTATCATGTGAACAATTTTTTTACTGTTAGGGCAAAAACACGATAGACAAAGTATCGGTCGACTATTGTGTCATTGATGGAAAGTCCATGTGACAATGTATGTAACCATTGCATGCACAATACATTTTTAATTGTTTTCCATAAACGACACAGTCCGCCGACGTTTTAGATCTGTTCTTTATCGATAATTCTCTCTGAACTGTTTCTTTCACTTCAACTCATTGCACTGTTGTGCACCAGTTTAAAGAGTTCTTCGATAAAGAATTCTTTTGTTACGTGCTCTTGGCCTTACTAATGATTTATTTCAAATGTTTCTTTATAAATTGCTTTATCTATCCAGAGCATACAAAAAAAAACAGTAAGCGTTGGCTAATCACAAAGCTCGTAAAGCTATAACGTAAGCAAATCAAACATATTGATTTTCTTATTGCTTACGTTTTGCTACTTAAGTCTTTTGTGCCATTATCTTTATTATCGATTCTGAATGGAAATTATGTTCACTGTGGCTACGTTTACTTTAGCAACTCAATAGCGCTCTAATTAGCAATATTTTATCCTTGTTCTTTATTAAATATTAAAAAAGGGCAAATTAAACAAGCATTGTGAACATCAAAACGAACATAGCTTATATATTGGATGTTAAGCATTCCATATTTATGACATCTTCTTAGGTGATAGGAATTTCCTGTCTTATGATCGATAATCATCTTTTGTGTTATTTGTGAATGTCTTAGTCGTTATTGTTATTTTTATTGCTAAATTAATTTGCTTATTAAAATATTACTGCGCCCTAATTAACTACACGTCAATTCGCATTTGCCGTCTTTACTCTTTAAAACTTTTGAAGTGAATTCTCATTAAGAATGAAATCTTATTGTTACAGACTGAAAAGTGTGCTGTTCTTTTCAAGACATTCAATTTTTCACTTTTTAGAGTTAGATTCTATTAAAAATTTAGAGAATGTACATTAATTCTTGTCGAATATGGCAAGTCCTATTTTACATTAAAAATGAAGATTAAGAGCTCGGAAATTAGGAACGGCATATCTCTCCCGAGAGTTCATGAATGTCGAAAACACACACATTCATAAATCTCATTGAGTCGCTGAGTCATGTCCATCGGATTGTCAATTTGTCCAACTATCGCGGTTATCAGCAATTACCCGGATAGCGGGAACGCGAGCTTAGGAAACTCACAACGATTTCCTTGTTTTCGTATCGTTTGATCGTCCGATCGAGGTCGGGAGATACGATCGCGAGGATGAATCTACCACCATCCCGAGTGGTTTCCTTATCTCGCGACCGCATTGTGTGCGCACTGAATGTAATAACACGTCGCACCTTTTTTCTTTCCCGCATGGGATCTTTTGGCACTTATCGATGAGAGAGATTTCTTCCGCTAAGAAGAAGAGAGCATCGTATCCGCGGGAAGTGTTCCGCGACGAATCCTAAATACGGATATACGATTGTGTCGCGGGCACACGTTACTCACGTAATATCACAGAAGTACTACCGGCGCTTTTCTCGTTTCTCTCTTTCTTTCTCGGAAAAACACGAGCATCCATGCACACCTCCATCCGCGAGATCGTTGTTACGCGCGTACGTAATATCGCGGGCCATTGTTCTGATGCATCTCTTCGTTGCGTCACATCTCGTCGCCTCATCGACGCGCACTTGCGCTGCACGCACCGACGCGCGAAAGGAGCAGAGAGCTCTTTTATACTCGGGAAAGAATTAGCTACGAAAGAGATGTGTCGAACCACACACAGAAAAATATCAATTTACTGCTAAGAAAAAATTAAATTTATTTTCTTTCTTTTAAGTAACAGTTATCTTTATCAAAGAGAATATTTTCTTGATAATAATCTATAAAAAATATACTTATTACAAAATTTTAGAAAAGTTCATTATTATGTACTCAAAACAAGAATTTATTTTCTTTCGAAGAATATTTATAAAAAATTAAAATAAATAAAATTTGATCGAAGAAACGAACTTTTCATAATGAGCAAATCGAATTTGTTTTAATTTAATAAACGTGATTGAAGTATTAAACTTACTAGGATTCAGAATATATTTTCAATAAATTTAATGCTTCTGATGAATTTATAATAGATTTGTGGATATATAAACTTTTGAGATATTTGAAATAAGTAATTATTATTTGCATATTTTTCTGTGCACGTAAAAAAAGAGCATATAAAAATAAAAGTTTGTATAAAACGCGCGAGACAAAATTTATTTTAATTTATTTGATTTTTAAATGTCTTTGATTTATTTATTTGGTTAAATACATGATGTTCCGCAGAATCCTTTACACCTTAATTTTGCAATTGATATTCAAATGTATAAGAACTTTGATTATTAAACAATATTTAGTCGTTGTTTATATGCTTTTGTCTTATCTTATCATGCGCGAAGGACACAAAGTGATCTGCAAAACTGCGACCGTCAAAAAAATGGAAAAGAACGCAGAGTGTGCAGTGAAATTATTACTTGTGTCATACAAGAACCTGTTTAGCGAAGATGAAAACAGGTTCGATAGCACTTATGCTTATCTCGACTTGCCGTTACATAGCCGCTGGCACTTAGACAATCTGAGTTATTTGACATATTCATTCCAGTAAATTTACATAAGAATGAAACACTGTGTATTAATGCACAGATATTGGTGATTTCTTAATGTTGGATTTTGACAGAGTGATAACAACGTAACGATATATAAGACAAAATGATGTAAGAGATATTATATTTGCATTATATATCTCATGCTCAATATTCACACACTGAAGAGGACATTAATAAAATAAATTAAATTAAATTAATTAAGATATGTAAGACGTGTAAGATATGTAAGAGATCCATATCTCTCGTGAGAAACGTAATGAATTCGCTAATTAAAAAGAGTCAATTTTTTAATTTGATACTTTCTATTAATTACTATTGTTAACTACTTATATTTTTTTATGTTTTATTTTTAAGATCTTCATCTTACAATAAGTTTATTTTCTATCATTGAAATCTATACTTTTGAAACTTAAAATAAATAAATAGATATTTGATATTTGGCGAAAGCGAGACAGAAAGTTCTGGTGCAGTCTTATGTAAAAATAAAAAACAGACCTAATGTTTATGATTTAAAAATCACATATCCCTCGGCAATTTTATGAGGAAATTGGTTCCAGATTAATCAAAGACACAATTGAGAGGAAGATGATCGAGGAGATTCTTATAGTATTTTATTATGTGTGTACGCCGTTCTATCAAGTCTCGCGCGTAAAAGTATGTCATTGTCCCTCCTAGCATATAAATACAGGCACGCCGTGGCATTCAGCTGAGAACATATACCACGGACACTTACGATCGTCCCGAGCAACCTCCTGAGAAACCCGCCTTTCGCCCGATGTCGATATGGAGGCATAGTTAGAAGGGAAAAGGGTGCTCCGTCCCCAATACAGGGGTCTGCGACGCAAAATCGATCGAATTTACCAACATTCATGATGTAACAATCATTAGTTTAGTAGGCAAATTAAGAATCGAATTTAATAAAGTTTAATTAAATCCCAGAACGAGGCTTATTAAGTTATTAATTATGTAACGATAATTATCGATTTAATTATCCAATTAAAGGAAGAAGACAACTTATCACGAGAGAACAAATAATTCAGTTTAACAGTGAGTTTAATTTCTCACTTTTTCCTATAATAATTTCTCTTCATTCTCTCTAACCCAGTTTTTAATTCGTCAAAAGTAAGGAGATTACTTAATAATATGATTATGCTGATTAACGTGTCTTTCGTTAATGAGTATACATCGTAAAGTGTTGAAAATCGAGCAATCATCCGTACTAACACGACATTCTTACTTTCAAAACGTCATTTATCAAATTAAGGAGAAGGATCGAAATTTCAGTCAAAAAAATTTGCGTAAGCTAAGAGTTTTCATGCTATTTCGTCGTGCTTCATCTATCACAAGATCAATGACCCAGCTCGATAATTAAGCACAAAGGTTGAGTAAGATATGCATATACCTTGTTGATATCAGAAAAAACTAGACAAGATTTATGACAAGATTTTTGTAATGTAACACTGTTTTCAAATATATGTAGGCTTAATATTAGGATTCAATGTCAACGCGATGTCTCTCCTTCTGTAGGTACGATTTCGTAGTGATTGGAGGCGGTAGCGCTGGAGCGACCGTCGCGGCCAGATTGTCGGAAGAGCCGAGATTTTCCGTATTGCTGTTGGAAGCTGGTTTGGACGAACCAACGGGCACTCAGATACCTTCCTTCTTCTTCAATTTCATCGGCAGCGACATCGACTGGCAGTACACCACAGAGAGCGAGGACGAAGCTTGCTTGAACAAGGAACACAAAAAATGTTACTGGCCTAGAGGAAAAGTATGTAGAATTAGATGGAATAAAGGAACGGAAAGAAGAAGAAGAAACCTCGATGTTATAATAATTCTTCTAATCTTCTATCAATTTTTTTTTCTCTAATTATTTTTCAATTAAATTCCTGATTTAAATTATATCATGATTAAAAGTTGTATAGATACAAAATGTTTTTATTTTTAAAGGTCTTAAGTATTTTTGTCATTACAGAAAATACGAAATTAATGAATTTTCAATCGAATTAGTGTTAAAATAAATTTAACAATTTATAATTTTGTAGTTTTAATTAAAAATTAGAGGATTTTTCTTTGTCAGAGATACTTGTTATGAAATATCTATATGAAACTACAATATGGAACGGTAGATAACAACGTAAATCCGTAGGTTCTCGGCGGTACGAGCGTTATGAACGGGATGATGTATATGAGAGGCTCGCGCAAGGATTACGATGACTGGGCCAAGCTCGGCAACGTCGGATGGTCCTATCGCGACGTCCTACCGTTTTTTATACGGAGCGAGGATAATCAGCAAGTGAACAGCATGGATTACGGCTATCACGGGATCGGCGGACCACTCACGGTCATGCAGTTTCCTTACCACCCGCCATTGAGTACCTCTCTCTTGGAAGCTGGAAAAGAATTAGGTACATATAATTGCGAGATTTGAGCGACCACACAATTTTTACCTCTAAATTTATCAAGATTAATCAGAGAAGATTAATCAAAGAAATCCAAAATGAATTGCTTTTGTCTTACTTTTTCCTTTCTATTTTCGCTTATTAATTTTTAGTTCTCTACTCACCGTTTGTCTTTGTTAGCCTTTAATCTCAATGCACTGTATTCTTAAACGGCGTCTACAATGAGATTTTAGTGTGTAAAATTTAACCTTTAAGCCTTAAGCCGTAAGAAATTAATCAATAGTTAATCAATAGATTATTCTCCTCACTGTGATTGATCAATTTCTCTTACGATTTAAGATTTAAAGTCTTATTAAATTTGACGTAATTAATCTTATTATAGACGCCACTTTAGAGAACTTACTCTAAAATTTCTTATAAACGCATTTATTTATCTATTTATCTATTTATCTATCTATATCAGGATACGATACGGTTGATCTGAACGGACGAACCCACACCGGGTTCGCAATAGCGCAGACTACATCCAGGAATGGCTCACGTCTTTCCACAGCACGCGCCTTCCTGCGTCCCGCTCGGAACCGTCCGAATCTTCATATAATGCTAAATTCAACGGCGACGAAGATCCTCTTCGATGAGAATAACAGGGCGGTCGGTGTCGAGTTCCTTCATGACGGAATGATGAAACACGTGTCGGTTGCAAAGGAGGTGATCGTGAGCGGAGGTAATTCTACTGATTAATTGAGATAACGAACGCTTCGTCGGCTAGCATTCGTGTGTAATTTAAACCGGTGCAAGTCAGACAAATCTCTATAGACTTCTCCTTTCTCAAGGGCTCGAATATATCGACGGTTCTGTCTTATCTTTGACACGGAAGAAGATACCTCTGAAGAGGCGCAACTACATCCCTATTCATGTCAAGAATATCGCATATATAGAAATCTGTGTTTAGAAACCACGCTCTGCACACATACATAGAGAATCAGTCTCAGTTACTCATCCTTCTATAAATTCTCTCGAGGGATAGTAATCGATTTCTCTCGAACACGGATTGCGCATCTTACGACGTCTTTGGGACTAGACTTCGCAATGATATTGAAGCGATAGAAGACAAATACACGCCGATAAATTCTTTATTTTTAAATACTCTACAATAGATAATAAAATTAAATTTATAGTAGAGATGAAGAAATCATTTTTTTATTTTTATATTTTTATATTTTATAAATATTTAATGAATATTTATTGAATGAATAAATTTGCATTACCTTTTACGTTCACGATATTATCCAGTGATAAAATCTGTAGGATTTATTGTTACATATGTGTATTTAGCGTTACTATCGTGCACACAAATCCTTGCAATGAAATCATCACGTTTGTTCAGGTGCCGTTAACTCACCGCAAATCCTCTTAAATAGTGGCATAGGACCTCGAGATGAACTCAATACAGTGGGAGTGCCGGTTGTTCGCGATCTCCCGGGTGTCGGCAAGAATCTTCACAATCATGTTGCCTACGCGTTGACCTTCACCATCAATGATACCGATACTACTCCTCTTAATTGGGCGACCGCTATGGAATATTTGCTCTTCAGGGATGGCCTGATGTCTGGAACAGGTAAGACAGACTGCTCTAAACGTTTTTACTTAAAAATTTTTTAATTGTGTAAGAATGAAACGAGCAATGAAAAATCTAAAGAACTTTCCTAGATAAAAAAGTTTAAAAATATGTATGAATATATATAAAAAATATTTACAGTTATATAATAACAAATAAAAAAGTCAAGAAAAGAACAGAACTGTTAAAAATAAAAATTAGGAAAATAATAAATTGTTTAACACTGTTAAAAAAATTAATTATATATGTAAAATTAAAACAAAATAATATACACATATGCCGAGTAACAAGACATAACGGATACCTAATTACGTTTTCAATTAAATTACTCGTTGCAGTCTTTTGTTTTACATTTTATTAGATTGTGATCAATTTTTAATTTGTTTATTTTTGATTTATTGTATATAATTTCAAAAAAATATTTAATCAATAACGTAAGTTAAAAAATTTAACTTCTTGAAACATAAATAAAGTTTAGCGTGGCTCTCAGAGAAAAATCGAAGAGGCCGTAACTTCGATCCTATCTGTATTTTTACTCTACAAGTATAAGCCATCATTGTCTCGGGTTATTACATTAGAGAACTCGAGATCGAGGGTTTGCAACTCCCTAGAGTTACAATTTCATTGATCGGGGCAACGCGGTCGGGTTAAAGTACTAGTCTGTTCTCCTTCCTGTTTACCATGTCGAAGGATGTTGCATCTCGAAGCGTTAATTCACGGGCTTCGTGCCACGAGCAGTGAAAGTGTATTATTGCACAATGGTCACGTTCGTGGTTCTGTCGACCCGCGATTACGTGACTTATCCCGACCGACAGATCTATTTACCGTCATCCGAATTGCTGACTTGAAGCCGATCGTCGCCTCGTGCGGTACTCGTGACTCTCTTCTTATGATTTGTCAATGCGAATTATCTGATCCTCGTACCGTGCCATTATTTCACATACACTCCATACATCATTATATTCGAATATTATTTCTCAAGCTTTCTATGACCCGAAGAAAAAAAACCTAACAACGAGACTGAGAAATACAATGATAAAAAACGAAATGTATAGAGATATTGATATAACATTAAAAGTTAATGATTTAACGATGTATGAAATACGTAATATCTGACATAACTTTTAGACATGTTAATAACTAATCACTTCTTTTATTGCAATATTAATTGTTAATTTAAGTGCGATAATTTATGAGAACATCAGCGATGACTTAAGGTTGATCATCAATCTAATATTAACAATACTAATTCCTTCTCATAAATTAATATTAACAACTTATCTGCTTTGAATGATTATCATGTATCTTTCTATAAATTACATTTGCATTTCCATTACATTATAGGTTTAATTACGATGCGTGTAAGTATCGATTAAAAGAGACTGTATACAGGATTTTTCATAACAAGTAGGCACAACTTTAGAAATAAATTCAGGATAAAAATAACACATAAAAATTTATATAAACATATGTATTATCTGATCTTGTTTCCGAAAATTATAGACGTTTCGTGTTTTATTAATTTTCATTATAAACTGAGTTAGCATAGCATTTTAATTCATTTCTGTTTAATAGTAAACATCTTAAATTGATAGTAAACATTTGAATAGAATCAGCTAAACCAACTCAGTTTATAATGAAAATGAGTGAAACATGAAAACGTAATTTGGAAAAGAAGATCATAGACAGAATAAACGTTTATATGAATTTTCCGTGTGTCCTGAATTAATTTCTAAAGTTATGCTCACATATTATTAAAAACGCTCTATGTATGATTAATCATTGTCAGGGCTTGACAAAATATATCATCAAAATATTTGAAATACAAGATACAAAATACTGTCAATCTTTCGATTTGAAATATAAAGTACAAAATGAAAATACTTCCAAATTTTTTAAAATACGAAATACCTTTTAATCTTTTAATTACGATATGTATCATTAAATTCCTCAACGAAGCCAAGCCCTCAACATTGCACGGAAATTCTATTTCACTTACATTAGAATTTCCAGAAGAGGCAATAACTCTTATTTCTTGATAACACACATTCTTAACGTATACTTTAGACGGGGCTGAGCAAAATACATTATTACAGTATATTTGAAATACAAAATATTGTACTTTTCTCTGAAATACAAAATACAAATTGTATTTCAAATATTCTATTTCAAATACAAATATCTAAAATATATCCAGCTCTAACCACAAGTACGAACATTTTTTTTTTTTGTGTTTATTGTGCCATTAATAAAAGAAAGAATGACAGACGCACGAAAAAAAAGTTTATTCGAGATTGTCATATTTACCTTTTGTGCGATCTAATTAATACATTTAATTATATAGACAATTCTGATTGGGCGGCATATTTACTTTACATTCCACTCGTATATCCTCTTTATTAAAGATAGGAGAGTAACCGTTGAAAATGATGCGAGCGCATAACTTTGTGTCGGGAATTCACCGAGTAAATTGCTCGGGAATTTATGTAAATACGTACTCCGTCGCGTGTGTTATATTCGTAACGTATCCCTTTCACGAGACTAACTCGATCATAACCCATAGCGCTTTTTAAGGTATCCACGATCGATAGCCTCGAGCTGTGCTAGTTTTTAACAAGTCTTACCTCCGAGGCTGAACTCCTTCACGTTTGAGAATCGCGTCCTCGCATGAACGCTTGCGGCGCGGCGAGACGTTATAATAGGGCACAGTTCTCGCTAAATGCGACTCGCAAAATCGCTTCTCTTGACATCAGCTATGCGAATCAGTTATGCGATTCGGAGCTCAATTAAATTACATAAGGATAATGAACGCGATCCGGATACATTAAGTGTGTCGCAAAAACGATTGCATCTATGCTCGAAATACTGATGTTTCGAATTTCGCTTAACAGCAAAATCGACTGAACTGTGAGTCAGATTAATAATTGAATTTTTTATTCGTTAATCAATGATAATACTGATATTAGAAGTTACAGATTCATGAATAAAATATTACTACGGTTTGATCGCTTCAATTATTGTAAAATAAATATTTGGTTGTAAAAATATATTTTTTTAATGATGTGGAAATCTTAACAATAATTGTTACCATTCTATACACACACAAAATTATTTCATTACAATTATATTAAATTAATAACATTATTAGATTTTTGGAAAACAGAACAGAACGAGATTCATTTAGCATTGCATTGATCTAGGAATATCCGAAGTGACAGCAATGATAAACACTAAATACGCGAATCCGAAAGAAGATCATCCCGATGTACAGCTAATCTTCGGTGGTTAC
>Ga0157364_1004839_pt1 | contig 13556 bp, 6 predicted proteins | sample AttsexASBM2_FD_111476 | JGI IMG/M metagenome (GOLD analysis project Ga0157364, IMG submission 111476) | Fungus gardens microbial communities from leaf cutter ant in Ribeirão Preto, State of São Paulo, Brazil - Atta sexdens ASBM2 | ecosystem: Host-associated > Fungi > Mycelium > Unclassified ... | reverse complement strand
TTATTTAATATTTTAAATAAATTCTTGGAATCCTGTTTTATATTTTTTATTTCAAATAAATCGAATCTTCTATTATTTTACCGAGCCCTGAAATAAACACAAAATGAATTTTCAATGTGCTAAAATCTTCTCTAATTATTAATTATTAATCCTGCTGATCTGTTCGGATCTATTTGATCCAAAATGTAATTTATTTTCTTGCTAATATCTTATTTAAAACTTATTTTCCTAATATTTGTTCGTCTATTAATGTAAGTTTTTTCAGTGAAAATTTTTTACTTATTATTTTTAATTTTATTAAGAAATTTTTAATTACACTAATATGATTGTATAATAAATTTGAACAGACCAAGAGGATTAAAATGCTGTACAATGTTATAATTTTGTAGAATATCTAGGCTTCGAACGATTTATGTAATTAATTTTCTTATGATCTTCGTACTTTTTGTCGCGGTTCATGTGTCATGCTTTACGTGTCGATCGCAATTAATCTTATCTACAATATTTCACCACATGTCGTAACAGACATAACGACGTCGGATTTCTAATTCTTTTATTTTTGATATCTTGGTAATTTATATACACAAAGATCGTAAGAACGATAACGCGTTCAACTGAATCGAAAAGTCTCTAATTATTCGAGGATTAATTCGCATTGTAACTATTTGGTGCAGTGTGCCTCAAAGTATAATACATTTCGATAAAGTATCGCAAATGTTTTTTTAAAAATTTATTCTAGAGACATTGATGTTATTACATGTAATTGTCTACATGGAAAAAATGATTTTGTTCAAATATCTGTAAATTTAGCTATAGATCTAAAAATAATTTTGTTGCACTATCAAAATAATTACTCAAGTAGAATGCTCAAATTAGTTGTTAGACTTGAGTTCTTACTCATTATGTTTGAGATTCCTGCATAATTATTTCGATAGTCCAACGAAGTTTCAGACCTAACCTTAGCGCCGAGACACTACCAGTGTCTCCAGATGTGTATCTAGTTAAATTTTTAGATACTTGAGCGAAATCGTGCTTTCTCTGTAATGATTATATGCAGTGAATGATGCTAAATATAGATACGCCTATTTCTGTGTTATCTTATTTAAATTAAGTACAAATTACTGATTATATCGTTTTATACATTTTTCTGTAAGTAGCGAGAAATAAAAACTTATAATATATAAGTGATGGAAATTATGGATGGTGCTTAGGGTTATCGCGCAATTTGAAAAATGCGTCATGTCGCAGGGGATCGTACTGTCGACGTAAATATAGTCATAAAGATTTTAAGCCTGTGCATTAGGCACAGATCTGATAAAGCAATGATTATGAATATAAGAACGATAATTAAAGAATGGAAAATTATGAGCCACTTGATCGTACGCACACAAGTGCATACATGCTAAAACTCAACTTAGAAACACAGAGAGAACGATTTTGCTGAGGTATCAAAAAATTTAACTGGATACAGATCTGAAAATAATTTTATTAGATCATCAAAATTTTTAGGTAGGACACTCAAACTACTGATTGAGCTTTGACAGTCTAGCAATCAGTTTGAGTGCCCTACCTAAAAATTTTGATAGTTTAACAAAATTATTTTCAGATCTGTATCCAGTTAAACTTTTTGATACTTGAGTAAAATCGTTTTTCCGCGAAAAAATAATTAATTTTCTCTAGCTGATTTGTGTTTCGATAGACAGTGAAACTTTTAATTTTCAACAGATTTTTTATGTTTTTAATTGGAAATACACGACAAAAAATCAATAATAAATTACGCATCTCGAAGATACTATATTGATGATTTGTACGAATAGTAATTTAATTTCTTGTCATCACGAATGCGAGATTTGAAACAGTTTTCAACGTAAAGAAAAAAAAATATCACTCGGTTGTCACGGTGACGGATGTCCTGTGAAATTGCAATTTGCACGCGTTTTCAACGAGCCACGCGTCAGGTCCATTCGAATAATACCCAGTGTAAATGTTACGCTTTATAAACGGGCTAGAAATTCGAAAATGCGGCCGAATGACGGCAACTATTGTTCGTTTAAAATAAATTCAAGCAAATTTTACTATCGCGGAGTTCTGTTGATATTCGAGGTATTATTAAGAAATGATAAGCCTGAAATTTATCGTTCAAATAAAGATTGGGCTTCCGAGATACTGCCTGAGTACTAAATGTATGTTCTGTTGGAATCATTAGTACGCTTACATATTTCTTTATCACACGTGTCATAAATCTGTGCGTCTTATGCCTATTTCCACCAATGTAGATTAACTTTAATCTTGATTTTATATACTCTTCATTTTTTAATTCTAATGCTCGTTTGTCATTGTAGATTAACTTTAATCTTGATTCAACTTGCTCTTTATCTTTTTCTGATTCTTGGAACTAAAGGAAAATGAAGAGATAATTGAATCAAGATTGAAATTTGAAAACTACATTGGTAGAAACGGGAATAAAAATAACAATATATCTTTTAAAACCGTATGAATATACACAACGAATAGCAAATAAAAACCGTAAACGATCAATTACAGTAGAAAAAGATGAAGCGTAAGTTAGAGATTCAAATTAATTTATATTGGTGGAAACAAGCATTAAGTTGAAAATTTATTGCCAGTACTGAAAATCTATAGTTTACGTTACGTGCACTATAGATTTTCAGTATTGGCAGTAAATTTTGGAACATAGCCTTTATCAAGTAAGATTTACAATCACGAATATGAAAAAAACATTGATTTCTCGCATTGATTTTTCTCGATCGATCGATCATCGATACACTTACGTCACGATACGTCCGTGCTCTTAAGACAGCCTTGTCTTCGGCCGTGAAGAACGCGTGAACAGGATCACCACTATTGTCAACTTCGCTCATCGCCGGCTAGCCTTACACTAAGCAGTCAGTTTAGTTCGTTCGCCACGATAACAAAATACTCGCGGGAGAGTTGGTAGAACGTGTTTTAGAAGCCCTGCCGGATTCATCAGGGCACACGCTGTACTCACGGTCAGCAATTCTTTATCACTTTACCGCGACCTATTAACGATGCCCCCAGTTATTCTTCTGTGGAAATGTCGGATTTACGTAATCCTCCGCAAGAGAAATAACTAACGCATCAATTTTACGTCGATTCTATTTGATTTCTCTTCTATTTAATTTTTCTATTTAATTTTCTGATATTTTCCAGAATTAACGATCATAGAATTCGATTTTAAATTGAAAACGGATTTCAAACAAAGTGAATTTTTTTTTTAGAATTTTGTCGCAATGCAAAATTTCGAAATTGTTTTTGTATTATAAAAATAGAAAATGATAACGGAAAGTCGCCGATAATTAAATATACTAAGTCTTCTAAAGAGACTCTCTTATTTCTTGGAAATTAACTGTTGTATTAGATAATAAAAAAAAATAAAAATTCACAATTCACAATATATTGGTTTGCAGTTTTTATTACAAAATTAGCTAAAAACGAATAAATGTAAAAATAAAATAAATTCGTACCACTTTCTTTTGCAAATAGTTAAAATAAAAGGCTACATACTGATAACATTACATTTACGTTTTATATATTTCCTAAATCAGTTCAATTTGTATATATTTTAATTTTTTTTATAATATGGCTTTAAATATAAAATAAGAGTACGAGAGGAAACTGGAATCAAAAGTAACGCGGGTAAGTTGTAACATTTACATAAAAAAAACATTAAAGACAAAACACACAGTGTAAACACAAGTGTAAAGAAAAGATAGAAATTTGCACACTTGTCTGCAAGGCAGGTGTCCAACACATAAGCTATAATTCAATCTTTATAGTTTTGCCAAATTATATTATAATGTCAAATAGCCCTATTGAAGATGAAAGAAATTGTGTATTTTTTGGAAAGCCCTCAAAAAAAAAATTGCGCGTTACATGCGTTTGCGTCTTGCAGAACAGCATGCATAAAATGCATATAATATGCCAAGGTTGGCAATGTTACCTCATAAAAATACTCGTTACCATTATCATTCTTTTTCCTAAAACTCATTATCGTTACCCATTATTGATTTGCAAAAGTATTATCGTCAAAATGTAACAAATCATTACTTTTTTTCTTGATATTAATAGAATATTATAGCGTTTTTTAAATTGGCAAAACTTGTATTTATTTATTGTTAGTGTACATTAAAGCTGTTGTACGCAACTCTAATCTAAATGTAAAAATAAGGTACCTGAGATGACATAATGCCTAAAGTATAAAGTATATTTTATCAAATAGCATAATAGAATGTATTGAGGATTTCGCGGTTTAACTCGTTTCTATATTTTTATTAAACATATATCTTTACGTCGATTGTGTAGCGGCTTTAAAGTGCACTGAATGCGCATTAGTTCTGCAATGAAAAACGCTATTACGTGCAGATTTTTGCGATAATTACAAAAAAGATGGTAGAATTCTATTTTTTAGTAGAGGAATAAAATTCAAAAATAAATAGAATAGAAATATATGACATTACTGCCTACTGTGTCAGTTTTGGCATCCATTTTGTCAAATTCTTATTTTTATTTATTTTACATAAAAGTTGATTATTGCAAAATTGCAAACAGTATTATAAAAACTGCTATATTATCAGATAGTAAATACTTCCTAATTTGTATTTATGTTTCTGAAGTTTTACTTGTAGCTTTTGTTTTATAAATATTATCTAAAAAAACAAGCGAAATCGACTTTCTTCTATATTTGTATAATGACGTACACATATTTAAATAATTTTTTGTACAAATAAATTTTTAAAATATTTACTTAAATAATTACTTACAGCTTTTACGCATCGCTTTATCGTCAGTTTATGTTTTTATTTTAACGTCATCCTAATTTGTGTTAGAAAATTTTATTGACATCGATTTCGATGTCATTGGAATTTTTTAATCTTAATAAACAAGTAAATAATAATAATAAAACACTCGTTATATGGCATAGCAATACATAATTACATTTAAAAGAAACGACTGAATAAACGAGCAAAAAACAAAGACGTAGAAAAAATATTTAGATAATTGTATTTCAGTAAGCGATTAACGTTTCATAGAGTCTTTTTCAAAAACTACAAATTTTACTTTCTTATTTTAATAAGTAGTATACAATAGTTGTAATAACAATAAATATTAAGATAAAGAGGCTCTAAGCTATGTGAGCAAACCTAGTGACCCCAATATTGGAAGAGCCTATTGTGTGATACTCACGAAGATGGATATAACGTAATGAAACTAACTAGCTTGTCTGACCAATTAACTGACCCAAGCACGACATAACATTTAACATACAGTCCGTTCATGACTGTTTACATATGTGTATATATATATATGTATAGAATTGTATGGAAATTTGTGGCTAAAAAAGATTACTCGGTAAATTAATCACACGGAACAATTAATTGACGTTAAATTAAAATTGCACGTAAAAAACTGTTAAACTGCGACAAATTTTATTAAATATAAATATTACTTTGAATATTACATTGAAAACAATTTCCGATTAAAATGGACAAACCAGAAAATTTTTGATCTGGTTTTCTCAACTAGAATTTAATAGATTCAACCAAAAAAATTCTGATTTCATTTTCAACCATAATTCCAATTAATGTAGCCAGACTCTTTTCCAGCATATGTTAGTAATATAATGTAATTTATTGCTACAAAAACTAAATATTTTAATAAATATTTGTTTAAATAATTCTAAGTAAATATTTGCTAAATGTAAACATATATTTATTCGATACAAAAATCATAATTTTTTTTATTAATAAATATTTGTTTACTGTAAGTAAAAATTTATTTAGTATTAACAAATATGTTAAGCTTTCATAAATTTTTTTTCTAGTGTCTGCATTCACTTTCTACGACGCGCATTTAACTAGCAAGTTACAACGATCTCTGAATTCAATTTGCGAATCCTTAATATTATTCGCACTACATTATGTCGCAATTTTGCCAGCGCGTCTGACTATAAAGCCATAAGTTTCACTGAATAAGAGGGCCAAAGTCGCGCGGTGCTTCCGCGTGATCACCTCAGAAAACAGACTTACCTGCATTCGACAAAGATTATCGAACGTGCCAATTTTCAACACGGTTTTCCCGATCGAATTTGCGCGGGCGAAATTCCCACCATAAAATTCATCCGCTCGACGAGTCCAAGGATATCTGAGCTTCGGAGCCACCCCCCCGTGCAGCTCAGGAAGGAGGTGGAGAATCTGGCGGGTGGTATAAATTTTCTGAGGTTGCGCATCGTGCTCGTCGGACCCTGAAACTCGTGGTGGTGCCCAAGCACGAAGCAGAGCGCAAGTGGTGCCGAAGGAAACCGGTGGTCCTCCGCCCGCCGCGCAGGATCCCGTTCGTAAACGACGCGACGATTCAGTCGCGGTCCCGTGTTCGGCGCACGAGTGTACCTTGCTCGGGACGATAGCGAGATCGTACGAGAGCGCCGGGGTGAGTTTGAAATTCGACCCGAGTGATTCGACGTAATTCCTGCGACGTCTATTTGTACACACCGCACCTAGAATAAGAAAAAAAATCAGGGTAATGTAAACGGTTCGTCACTTGCAGTGAGTTTATTTCGTGCTCTATTTGGCGCGCAATTCTTAACACAAGATCTGCAGAAGGCGATCAATTATATTTTAGTAAACAAATATATCTGTTAATATAATTAATGAGATATGTAAATATAAAGAATTAATTATGTATCATAATTTTTTTTATATTATTAAATAATAGTTATCTTGTTTAATTACAAAATTATTAAATTTATTATTTTCTATATATAGTTTTTAATTTCAGTCTGATTTCTATGTTCAACTTCTGTACAGTTTCAAATTCCAATTAACTTGATAACTTTATGGATCAATAAGTTCATAAATTTATCACGCACACATCTCACGTCCTTTCGTACATGGAATATAAAATTTTCAGATAGAACTAAATCCCACGATACATATTCATATCTCATTATTTATTCAATCCTTTCGCATGTACGTGCATATGTACATCGTCCAGTGTTTTTTATTTTACTTAATCTTTTCCCCGACGTTAAACGCTCGCAAAAGAAAATTTCTTTTGCGCGTTATTTTAATTTTGATTTCAAGTTTCTCGAAACTTAATTCAATCTTGAAAATAACAAAAAGCTCACTGTGTTGCGAAGATGATAAATGTGGCAAAAAAGTATATCGTGGAGTATCTTTTCTCTCCGGCCTTCACATTCCCGATATTGAATTTGGCTTCTAGCCAATGTACTAACGATTTCGATATCGAGAGAATCATGTTTTCCTGAAAAGACTTCGCAAAAATAGTATTTATGTAGGAATCACAATAAACGATCGTCGTTTCGTATCTTGGAAGAATCTCGCAGATACATATTGGCAATCATCGGAAATGAGAACAAACGTATCTTGCAAACATTAATTTACGCTTTTCAGAGGATTCGAGAAAATGAGAAATGCTACTTTTTACTACTTACATCATTCTTTCAACGATGTCGTATCTCCCAGGAAATTGCGAATCGTAGACAATGAGACTTATTGCTCTCGACGACACTAATATCGCACAATGTCGAGGACGACAATATGAAAATATGTGCCTTCAACAAATACGGAATGTTTCAAGAAGCTAATTTAATGACAAATCCTTCAACGAACTCTAAATTTATTTTTTTGGAGGGAAAAAAATTGGCGCGACTTGGGAAGAAGATTAATCACTCGGGAACTGAAAGAAAAATGGAAGACAATGCAAATCTAAATACTCGAATTCTCAAAAGAAATTCGAATTATGTACGCTGTCTTTGCTATCACAGGATACAAGTATAATAATTCGAGGAGCGGTCTTAGCGTCGCACGTTTATTTACAGACTGTTATATAATTGCGTTTTTTAATAAACTAAAAGGATAGCAAAGACACGGGCGAAATAACACGAGGTGAAAAATACCGCAGAAGGTTTCGATTCGCAAAAGTATCGATAAATATATAGATCGCGCTCGTATATCGTCGAGTGTCGTAGTGGTACAAAAAGCACCGAAGTGGAATTGTTTTTCTTTCGTCAGATTTTCCAGTGAATATTGTTAAATAATTCTCTTCCGGATAAAGCCGAAGAGATGGAGTTTCAAAGGAGGGAATCGTACCGGGATCGATTTTCCGTCAAGATAATTTCACGAAAGGCTCTTCATAATCTCGCTTTCATCCGAAACTCGAAACGTCCGCGTCGAAATGACCTGGCATGGTTAATGAATTCGCCGGGGCGAACTTCTGCCGCGTGAGGAAGCAAGGACGGTCCCGTCGAGAACGTCAGCGTAATGTCAACATTAATACTGTTTCAGCTTTTATACCTTATATCCTTCCAGCTGTCCGCCCACGCGCCGAATTAATGTTTTCGCAGATACGGGGCCATTGATTTTACGTCAAATATGGTTACTAGGGTTCGGCTATCGGCGCGACCTACGTCGACGTTCGACTCGAACTGTCTGTTCGCACATGTTACTGCGTTAAATCGTCGGCTATCACGGCCAAATCCGAATAGCGCTGTTGGTAAAAACCAGTTCGATCCCAATGGAGTTGACATCTGTGAATGTCTGCGAATTAGAGAGTGATATTGATTCCTATCAAGTATCAAGACAAACTTGAATGGCTGCATAATTTATATACACAAAACTAAGCGATTAACTGAGGAATAGTCACTTGGAACGATCTTTACACTCCAAAAATGAGGAAATGATTGCTCAGTAATTTTTTTATTGATCGAGGATCTATGCTTATTTTTTAAATTTTACCTTACATGTTTTAAAAAGTAAATAATATTGAGTAAACCTATAATAATTATCGATACTAATAAATTGTAGAACAATCAGTAATATACAACATGTAATTTATATGTCTAATTTTAATTGGGATTTAAAAATCATTCCTGGTTTACATTTAAAAAACTGATGACTATTCCATTTCCCAGATTAAACGTCTGATATAAAAATGCCACTTATGTTCTTCATATTATATGCGTGGTTAGTTAATTTTTCCTATATTAAAGTTGTAAACACAAAAAACTTTAAGATAAAATTTAAGCTGCAGTAATTAGCAAATCGATCCAATACAGACGTAAGACAATAACGTAAGTTGTGGCAAATCCAAAATGTTGATTTGCTTACAGCTTATGTCTTACTCTGATTAAATTTTTTTCTGCCCCATAATCTTCTCTCTGAAGAGTGAAATGTCACTCTTAAATATTAAATATTGAGCCACAAATTGAGAACAATTGAGTCATAAATCTTCAAGACTGGTTCAATTTTCACTCTTTAGAGTAAGATTCTCTTCCAGAGAATTTAGAGCGTATGCTGCTATGCAAGTTTGTCCAGATAAGCCCTTAACTTATCATCACTTATCATAACGATAAGAAATAACTGTATATTGGGCAATATTTTTATCACAAACGTTCTTTATACGTTTCTTCAAGCAAAAGAAAAAAATTGATTATTCCAAGCTCTGATGGGAAGAAAAAAGAGAAAACAAAAGCGAATGTTAATTGAAGGCAAAGTCAGATAGTAGACGCAGTATTCAATTGCGCTGTACAGATTACATCCACTCGATTCGCACACATTCAAATGCGCCTGCATCCATCGAATTAATGCGGTGGATTGTATCCGTTCTCTGCAATGGACACGTCGTACACCTCGCGCAACAACGTTCCTCGTCACGTGTCCCTCTCGATCAGAGGGTGGAAATCATCGGACATCAAGCATTCCACAAGAGATAATCAATAAACATATCATACCCTTGTATACAAATTTCTCCGGTTTTAGGGATATTGTTAATATTAATACGCTTTAAATCCGGCGTTCTTTAAAATCCTCCCCTCCAGAGATCACGGTTGTTGTTGTTAGGAATTGAAATTGGGTCATGCCCATTTATTTCGAGAGAGGGTATAGAAACGAAATTAAATGGCCGAATTCCGGAAAGCGAAATTAATCAAATCAAACGGAACTTATCAAAGCCCCCTTTTATATTCTATATTCAATGTTCTTTTTTTAGAAATCTTTGATCTCTATCTAATTGTCTGTAATTTCCTGCGGACATTTTCTTACACGTTTATACGGTCGGTATGAATGATTTCCTCGCGTAAGAAATGAAACCTTTGCTTTCGAGTGGCCTTTCCTATGATTGGAAGTAATCGGATCAGAAGCAATTTTCGAACCGTAAGAGAACACGTCCTCGAAAGGAACAATTTTAATTAAATATCTTCGCTTTTGCTGAATAATATTTTGTTTCCATGATAACGACGAGTTAGTTTGAATAAATTAATGCTAGTTTGAACTTCGTTTGAGAACACAGTTTGCAGTTCTTCACTCAAACGATTCAGAAATCAATTTCATTGGGAGGAATAATCTTTTCCGCTGTGAGAGAAAAATAATAAACGCGATTAAAGTAAAATTATCAAATAATTATCATCAGAAGACTTCTTTCCGGAGATGTAACTGGAGATACATCGTCATCGCGTGGCCGACAAACTCTTGCGAAGTTTTCTCATTTCGAGTTCGTTAACACGCAAAACCGCTGGCTTATCCAGCGATCCGTCTCAAGTCAACGAGAGCCTCGTCGACTTATAAGTAACGTGAATAACGTTATGAAGCGTTACTTTGGAATCATATATTGCGTCTAAAGACATAGAGGATAGACTGCGCCAACCATATAAAAAATTGATCGATAAAAATGAGAGAAATAGGACGCAAAGACGATCTCTTTGTCTCTTTCTATTCAAGATATCATAATATCTTAGAAAAGGAGATTGACTGTCTTCATGCTCTTTCTTTCTTATTTTTGTTGATCACATTTGATACAATATTTAGATATGGATGATAGTTTCATATTCTATGACCGATATTTATAGTCTTCTTATTTCAAGGCTGTCTTAAATAATGTCCTAAGACGCTAATGCGGCTCTCTGATTGGTTCGTGGCACCTCAAGGCTGAACTTAAGACAATCTTGAATATAAGAACTAAACTATGAATACTAGCCTACATCTTTGATTGCTCAGAGTAAGTTAAGTTACCTAATTCGCCCCGATTTAGATTCGAGCTGCAAATAATTGCGCCAATAATGCCCGGCGGTTGTGATTATGACGGAGATAATAATGAGAACGATCGTATGTCGAACTTTGGGGATTGTAATGGGGATGCGAAATAGTTGATATGCGAAATATAAACACATAACAGCGGGATGGGTCAATAACGTTTAGTTTAGATCGCGCGCGCGTGCTCGCACAATGTACACACATCTTCGCGTATATAGCTATACAATATCATATATAGATACAATGCATATACCGGTGACGCACGAAATCCCGCGATTTGTGAAGGAAACTCAGGAAGTAAGCTCGCGTTTGCCAGTTATGCCACGGCTTATCTATTCCGGCCTCCGATCCCCAAAATTTGATAAAATCCCACCGTTCACACGCACGTAATCATGCAACCCTATCGTTACTTCCCGAAACAAGTCGACCACCCGCAGTGAAGATACTCTAGATAGATCATATAGTATCCTCAAGGTAAAGTCGGGAGCCATAAGCCGTGAATTATCACGTAGATCACCCACAAAGATAGAATGTCTTTGTTTGGGAAAGATTGAAACAAAAACTAGCCGTAAGCGTACAATACCACACGACCACACAAAACAGTTGTTTTTCAAAAACTATTTATATCTTTATTTTCGTAGAAAGAACGATTTACAAATATTTAAAAATATCTAAAAGTTTATAGATATAGATCCGTAAATAATTTTGTTAAATTATCCAAATATGGACGACCTATGTAGGTTGTTCAAGTTGATTGCTCGAATGTCAAAACTTTTTACATTGTTAGATGTCAAAGAAGCAATGGTAGCCCAATCTTTTGTATTGAATATAACATTTTATTATTTCTAACTTCTATGTGTATCAAAATATAAATCAATCCATTTCTGCATGAAAATAACGATTTTGTTGAAACATTTAAAACTTTAGGTAGATACAGATCTGAAAATACCGAAGCTAGATCTGAAAATAATTTTGTTGAATTATCAAAATAATTGTAAGATTTTTAAAATGGATGTTAGAATGTCAAAATTTTTATTAGATATCAAAGCAGCATTGCTTATCATGCTTGAGTTTTTTGCATCGTTATTTTGATAGTCTAACAAAATTATTTTCAGATCTGTTTCAGATCTATTTTATCTAAATTTTTAGATATTTCAGTAAAATCATTCTTTCTGCGCGATTAGTTTTAAAGTAAATAACGGCCTGCAGTTAGTATAAATAATAAATTAAATTCCAGGCAAATTTAATACATTTTCGTTAAATTGTTTAACTCCATTGTTTGAATTAAATTATGAAATATTAAATAGGAGTAGTGATGATTTATAGAAATGATTAAAAATAATTCATAAATTAAATATAATTTAACACATTATGAATTTAACAGTGTGAGTACACTTTATTATTAAATTATAATTATGCTCGAGTACTTATTCTATTCAATTATTTTAATGGTCCAACAAAATTATTTTCAGCTGCATTTAACAACATTTTAGATACTTCAGCAAAATCATTCTTTTTATCTATACAGCTTTAAATGTTTTCGGAAGAAAGTTTCAAAGAAATGTATGAAACAATGCCGGAGAATGATTGCGCAACTAAAATTTCCTGAAAATGAAATTGCAATACTTTTTATTAATGCCGTCGAATGTCATCTTGTTCTATACGAATTTCGTTGGCTCTGTCTGACCATATAGAGACCATTTCTACTCACTTCCTCAAAAGTAGTTTAACGACAGTAATTAATCTGAAATTGAACTTATAACTTCCCTGACACCTTCAAAAGTTTCCAGATCGCGAGTAAGGAAGATGGCTGAGGAACAGCCGAAGTACAAATTGATCTACTTCAATGCACGAGGTCGTGCCGAGCATATTCGCTACATATTCGCTTATGCGGGTATCGACTATATCGATGAAAGGATCTCCAACGACCGCTGGCCTGAGCTTAAGAAGTGTAAGTGCCAGAATTTAAATTAAAATAACTTGCAATATGTAAATTTGTTGCATTGCGAATTCTAATAAACTTAAATAAAACTTTGCGCAAGAGACTTAATTTTAATTTAATTTCAATTAGAGTAACTCCGACAAATACGCCGCGCTGGGATTTACGCCGCAGAAGTCAGAAAAAATAGAAGGAGTGGGGGTAATTTTCCCGCAACTATTCTATTACATATCTTTATGTTATATTAGTATTGTGTTATGATTTCAGTTTTTTACTGTTAATATTAATGAAATTGTGAGTTGAATGGATTTGTCACTGTGTTAAGCGCCATCATAAATTATAATCTACATAAAATAATTACTGTAGGACGTGCAAAAATCTTAATGGTTATTTCACCATTTTGGATATATGAGTGTGGGGAAATAGTAAAGCATGTTGTACAACAAAATACAAGTTCTTTGTTCTTGTATTCTTTGTTTAGTTTGTTGTCTTGTCTTATCCCATTTGTTTGGGATATACGATATTTTTAA
>Ga0157364_1004838_pt1 | contig 13556 bp, 7 predicted proteins | sample AttsexASBM2_FD_111476 | JGI IMG/M metagenome (GOLD analysis project Ga0157364, IMG submission 111476) | Fungus gardens microbial communities from leaf cutter ant in Ribeirão Preto, State of São Paulo, Brazil - Atta sexdens ASBM2 | ecosystem: Host-associated > Fungi > Mycelium > Unclassified ... | reverse complement strand
TGCTAATAATATTCAGTTTATATCGCTTTGAGTTTCATACAAAAACCTTGATTTTTACTGTGTTTGAAATGTCGAATTTTGTGTTAACCAAGCAGCATTTGCGGGAAGTTTTGATTTTCTGCTTTAATTGAAAGAAAAGTGCGACTGAAGCCCATCGAATGTTTGTCGAAGTTTACACTGCTCCAACTGATCCCTACAAATCATGTAGGGAATGGTTTCAACGTTTCAAGAATGGAGATTCAACATTGAAGACAAGCCTTGTTCTGGAGCCAAAAAAATTCGAAGACAAAGAATTAGAGGCTTACTCGAAGAAGATCAGAGTCAATCGCAAGAGGAGCTTGCAGAATCATTGGGGGGAGGGGGGTAATTCTACAAGCCGTTTCTGTACGATTGAGAGCCATGGGAATGATTCAAAAACAAAGAAATTGGGTGCCTTATGAACTGAGACCGAGAGACGTTGAAAGGCGATTTTTCACTTGCGAACAGCTGATTCAAAGACAACAGAGAAAAGGTTTTTTGCATCAGATTGTGACTGGAAATAAGAAATGGATATTCTACCCCCAAGAAGAAAAAATATTACGCTAAATCCGGTAATCATTGCCATCGACCTCAACATCAATACCACGGCCGAACATTCATGGTTTGAAAATCATGCTCTGTATCTGGTTGGACCAAAAGTCTTGTTTACTATGAGCTGCTGAAACCTGGCGATTCCATTACGGGCGATCGGTATCGGCTACAATTGATTCGTTTGAGTCATGCATTGCGAGAAAAACAGCCGGAATACGAGCAAAGACGATGATAAAGTTATTCTTTTTCATGACAACGTTCGACCTCATGTCGTAAAAAAATATTTGGAAACGCTCAAATGGGATGTTTTACCGCACCCGCCGTATCTTCAGACATTGCTCCTTCTAGTTGTTTCGAAGGATGTAGCAAGTTCACTTTTTTCGCAGAAATCGAAAATTAGCTCTAAAATTGGATCGCCTCCAAAAACGAGTCATTTTTTTGAGATGGAATTCGAAAATTGCCTGAGAGATGGGAAAAAGTAGTAGGCAGCGATGGACAATATTTTAATTGATCTATTCATTCATTTTGTTTTGAAATAAATGCACAAAAAAACGGACCGAACTAATTTGTACTCCCAATACATAACAACTGTATAACATCATATATTTATTTAACAACATATTTTTTAATTTTCTTTTCTAAAAGATTTTTCTTTCCTTTTTTTGTTTTGACACAATTTAGAAAAGATTAACAGTATTCTTGTATGTGACTTTTCTGTAAACTCATTCATTTCAATGATTCAAAACAATAATATTTGAAAATCGATGATTTTACTGATTATATATGAGACATAGTGTTTGCAAAGCGTAAATTTCATTTTTTGTTTATACTAATAGAGAGAAATAATTTGTATACGTATTGTATACATAACAATAATGATATATTTCTTGAAAAATTCTGCGCGTTTCTTTATTTTTGAGTCAGCCATTTTGCTTAAACAATATATAATAAACGAAGAAAGATCTCAGAAAATTTAAACTGCACTATTAAATTATTTCTTTCTAAAAGCGTTAAATGCATTGATTAAATGTCACTTTTCTTTAGTATTGAAATGACATAGTTATAGCTTTTTATTTCATTAAATTATCTTTGAGATATCATCACTACATTATAATCACTACTTATAGTTTATAATTTGCAAAATTTTCCGTTGAGAACGGAATTATTAATTTAATTGCGTTAATTTATATTGTTTATTGCGCGCTCTTATTTTGACCCAAAGTCCACCTTGTGCTCTGACCGTCAATCGAAATTTAGCTATCACTTTCTCCTTGCCAAGGGTTGGCTCTAATTGGCATTTCCTCAGAATGGCACTGATGATTGATTTTATTTCAAGAGTGGCAAATTTATATCCTAAAAGATTACGAAAAAGGAGTAATGAGTATTTTTCTTCGAAAAAAATTAATGAATCTTATGATTTATCTTATGATATTTATCTTATATTGATATATTAAAAAAAACTTTTAAAAACATAAACGTTAGTTTTTTTTTATAAAATAGAATTTTTAGTCTTCGTCTATAATAAATTAGAAATCAAAAACTAGAAATTGATCAATCATAGTCGAATGTAAGAAGAATAATTGATTATAATTGTAATTTTTTTTATAATATATTGAATGTGTGTCTTTTTTTAATACTTCTCTCATGTATCTTATGATTATATTTGTATCTTATGATTTATATTTGTTATTCTTACCGATACAATTGCGAGGTCCTGCACTAAACGGTATGTAAGCATATGGATGTCTTCCCTCAGAGTTTTCAGAGCTAAAACGTTCTGGTTTGAAATCGTGAGGATCAGAATAATGATGAGATAAGCGGTGCGTGCAGTATGGTGCTATAAATACGCCACAACCGGCCGGTATTATATATTTTCCTGCATGATACAAAGTGATATTGTTATAATGTTTTTCAAGAATGATTTAGAATAATATTTTTATATATAATGTATATAATTATATTATTTTTATCATATCTTTATTGGTTCTATTTACTAAAAATTCACGAATAATGTTGAAGATATGTATTATCTACGTAACAATATATTAATAATTTATATTATATATATTTTACATATTCTAATTAAAACATAATTGTAAATAATTAAATGATACAGTTGTAAATTTAAAAAAAAACTGTAAAAATAAATGTTCGCAGAATTAAAGCGCAGAATTAAAACCATACTTATTATCATGGAAAAAATTCTGACAGCTACAAATTAAACTGCCTAAAATTTAAAATTCTTTTTAAATTTTGTACAATTTGTGAATTATGTAATGAAATTGTGCTAACTCTATTACAAATAATAATATAAATTAACTAAAGAATAAACATAACTTCATTGATCATTTTACATATTTTGACAAAAATTTTACATATTTTGGATATAAGCATAGTTCACACACATTTTTGTTAATTTACACACTGACTATTATACGAGCGAAGATCTTCTTATCTTTTGCGGTTTGCGTTTAAGTTTTTAATATCTTAACAAGATCTTACGATCGAATTAATATTGATTTTAACTGAAATTAATAAGAGCAAATTAATAATAATTTAAATTTTACATTTCTAATTGCCATATAGTATTTCTCTGAAATTAATAATTAATAATTATTCTTTTGTTAACATTAATAATGATCTGATAGAAGTCGAAAGATCTGTTTATTGTTTTATTAAATTCACTGTTTAAATTTTAGCAATAAATATTCGGCTTAGTTTTTTATAATATTAAAAAATTTTATTACCTAGTTTTATATCTTCTCCAAGTGTTCTAGCAAAAAGTGGCACACTAGGATACAACCTTAGAGATTCCTTTATACACATATCTAAACATGTCATCTTTTTAAGATCCTGCATAGTTGGCGATCTTGTGTCATTGTTAAAAATCTCATGCAATTCCATGACACATCTCTCCTGCCATTTCGGATTATTCGCCAGAAGGAAGAGTGTTATCGCAGTAGCAGTGCCGACTGAATCCTGGCCAGCCAGCATAAAAGTGCAACATTCCTCGATGATATCCCGTTCAGTAAATTGGGGATTTCTTTCACTAATTTCGACCATGTATTCTAGTAGAGATTTTTTTCTAATCGTGCTATCATCGGCAATAAGAGAGCTATTCTTTTTCAAAAATTCGCGTTTCTCCTTCATTTTTTTAAAACAAAAGTTGAATAGATCTTTCTGTTGCTGCTTCTCTGATTTTCCAGCTGCTGTCAATCGGTAAATCCAATCGATTAGCAACCATGGTCGTGCAAATCTATATGACATCATAACTTGGCCCCTGTTTAGTAATTTATCATGATGATTTTTAAAACATGAGAATATAATAAAATATTGAGAAACAGAATATAATTTTTAGAACAAGATTTTATTTTTTTAATGTTGGATTTTAATAACAAGATTTGCTAATAAAATAAATATGTTGATATTCTCACTTTCTGAAGGGGTCCTCACCATCGTTTTTTCCTTGGTTTGTCGGCGTACCCAGAATCGTCTCTGAAATAAATATTATGTCAGAGCACTAATATTTAATGTCATCATGCGCTTTCGAAATATTAAAACGTGTGATAATAAATATTGAAGAGAAGACTTTGAAGTACGTATAGTCTTTTTTAAGGCATATTAGCGGTAAAACGTAAATAAATCAATAAAAGCATAATACACGAGTATGAACTACTGTTTCGATAAGTCTCGATGTGGATGCTTATGCTAATTGCACTTAATCACATGTCGTATTTATGAAAAAGTAAAATAGTTTGGCATACGTCGTCATTTACGATAAGCATCGATTTTTACAAATAAATATGACGCGGTAGAATACCATTAGTATTTCTATTATCTATTTCATTGTATGACGATCTTGTCTTTATTGTTACGTAGATACATAATATATATTATTTTGATTTATGCTATCACGTAAGTACTATTATTATTATCTTTTTCTTTTTTCATGTTTGCACTTCATAAAAAAGACAAAGTTCTTTTAACCCGCTTTTATAAATTTTTCTTCGATGACTTTGATTGATTAGTTACACACTAAAAAAAAATTTACGGACTTTAAATTCATGAACTTGATTAAATATTTGTTTAGATAGTATATCAATGGAGCCATTTGCTTACAGAAAATAAATATTTAATTTTAAAAAATTTTAAAAAAATACTTAAATCAAGTATAATTTTTTTTAATTAAATAAATATTTATTTATTGTAAGTAAATGATCCCATTGATACTATTTAAACAAACATATATTAAAATTTCGTGAATTTCTTTTGAGTGTATCGTATGAAGATAATTTTCACTGGCGAATTCACGAGGAGAGCCATGGGAGTCATATCCCTCCTCTCCTCCTCCTTTAGAGTCTCATTTTTAAAAATATTTTGTAATAAAATGTCACATTTTTTTTAATATTTCTAAAATCACAATTTTGATGTTCCAAAAATATTTTTTAATTTAAGAAGCTTCCATAGGTTCTTGCGGCTTACTGTGCTATTGTTAATACTGCATTATACAACGTTATGCGAAAATCACTAATTACAAGACTATATAAAATATTACTGTGTCTGCTGATAAGTGCTGATAAGTCGCTACTGCTCAACAAAATTTTTCCCTTTAGTATTTGAAAGTTCGAAACATAAAAAGACCTTGCTCTCATCTTTCGGATGATGCATAAAGATTTTATGCATCATGCACTGTTGATTACTATTTTAAGAAATGCGACAATCTGTAATTTGTATAATACTTCAGCGATAATTAGATATGCATAGTGCACAAAATCTTTATGCATGACCAATTTCTTTACAGATCATATTTGCAAAATTTTTCAAGACTAATGTACGGGACTCACTGGAAAAAAGCATCCTGAAAGATGAAAAGTAAGGGGACTTATTGTAAAAAAGCACTCCGAAAGATGAGAACTTTGTAACACATTTTTTGCAAAAATTTTAAATTTTAATACAGCTGCTATTGAGACCACCGTTTTGAATTTTATATCTTTAACATCATCGACCCAAAAATCAGAAATTTGAATTCTGTGATGATAAGAATTCTTAAAATTTACCCATTTTGGTAAAAAATAATAAAAATTTTGATGTATCTGGACGCTATATTGAGTCAGCCATTTTGAATTTCATACTTTTGACATAAGATTTAGTTTCAGCGATCCCAAAAACCTCCTATGCATTTTACTTTTTAAAATTTTCAACCTTATTTCATCTAATATCTTAAATCTATCTTTTATCTTTAAGGATAGTTTTCACCCTTCAGAGTGGACCATGACTGATAAAAAAAAATACGTGTTAAATATTTTTCAAAGTTCTACAAAGTTTCATTAAAAACAGTGACACTTCCGTAGGTTTACTTGTAAGTAAAAAAATCTTACATTAATTAGGTACTTATTTATAACACATTTATTTATAAATAAGAACACATCAGCTGCGATCAAAAATAAATTCCTCAATAAAAAATTCTATTATAACAACTCGAACAGCCTTTTAAAATAAGAGGATATTCAAAATACTAGGTACGCTTATTTGTTAGAAGAAATTTGTCATTTCATGTGCTATCGTAGTAAGCGTGCATGTCAGTACATGCAAGATATTCTTCAGGTATTGAGAGAATTGCAATTCTAAATCCAGTACTTTATGATTATACGAACTTTAATAGAGTATCCTCTTAAGGATATATATAAATGAAAAATCTTCTGACATTAACACGGAATAGCTAAATAATGGAATATTTTTTTTGGGATGTATATATTTTTTTTGCTGATATCATTTTAAATAAAATGTTTTATAAATTAAATATTTACATAGTAATTTTTCAATGTAATGTTAATGAGAATAATTTGAATAGTCTACCTTTTTGAATTTGACTTTAAAAAAATTTCATTTGCAGCGCGCAAATTTAATAATAAGGAAAGATACGAAAATTATATAAAATAATTAATTGTTTTCTTTTTCTTTGTTATTCGTTCGTTACAATTGACTCATGATGTTTCGAAAACCCGGCAATCCAAAAATCAACTCAAAAATATATAAATCCGCCAGTGACCTTCCCCCCTCCTTGACAAATGTCTGGATCCGCCCTCGTGATTCTTGGATAATGAAATAGAAGTTTTCTGTTCGTCGTTATTAAAATCTGTTTTCAAAAACAAACAATTTACATTACGTACCGATTAATATATCGTAAACCGAATTATTGATAAATACGGTGATATTTATGTCCTTCCCATCCTTTTCAAATAACTTATCGACTAGACGATCAGCACACTTGCCAAATATTCCAACGAATTTCTCGAGCACCTGACGATGAAAAATTGGTTGCAAAATTCTTCGATGTACTTTCCATTGGTCGACGTTTTGCGTAATCAAGCCCTTGCCCAAAAAATTGTCGAACAGCTTATAAAAGAATATCTTCTGTGTATGCTTCATGCTGTTAAGTACTACTTGGATGTCTTCTGGCTCGACGAGCATAACGTATGGTAGAAGCGTCAACCAGATTCGGAAAATACGACCATAACTCTGTGCCTCGTTTGTCATCCTTTGAATCACTAGAAAATCAAAATCTTTTTGTACATGCACGTTTATCATTTTCAATACTTTATCATTTTAAAAACTGTATTTATTTGCAGGCCGTTGCAACTTTTGATATAAAAATAATATAGAATTTGGATGGTTGAATAAAATATATAGGTAGGATCACGATTTTAGATAGCTAATGATTAATTAACAATATACAACAATTTTAATTAATAACATTGAATTACTCACGATTTCCTTCGAGAACAATGTTAGCGTTGCCAAGAATGGGCACTGTCTTCGGTCCATCGAGGGTAAAGATAAATCTGAGGATTCTGATGTAATTCTTCAATGTATATATAATATAGATAACAGCTAGAAAGGCAAGATAGATCCACATCTCTCCTGATGTACGATTCAACTAATTACAAAAAATGTAATTTTTATGTCAAATGAATAATAAATTGCAGGAAAGAATAAGAAAACTGCTTAGTAATAAATCATTCGATTTATTACTAATCGCAATATATTTTTTGAAATAACAAAGACGTTGCTAAATAAATTCAGTCTGGTCGACTGTTTGATTTGGTCTAAGTAGCAAACAATTGAATTTTATTCGTTTGCTACTTAGATCAAATGTATTAAAAGGAATGCAAATAGAGAGTAAATAATTTATGAATATCTCTGTTTAAATTTCAATATTTGTATTTCTCAATTCTGTAATGCTTCAAATTACTATTTCTAACAATTCTAAAAATATCTTCTTGAATCAATATTATTATAACATAACACAAAAAAAAATTTATCTCGTAATTTTTTAAACTCGATCTTATCGATAGCAATTATAATTGCTATCGATAAGATCGAGTATAAAAGGATTACGATTTTTATAAGTTTTATATAATTGTTGATAAAATGATCACAAAGAGGAAAAAAGCAAAAGATAAAAAGTAAGAAACAGGAAACAAAGAATACATTGTAGAACAACAATTAGATTCAATAATTTCTTAATTACAATTTATCACTTTGCGTTGAATCGCGCAGTATAGTAGCCTTATCGTAATATAACGTTTGATACATGACATTGTATCATTATAAATAATCATTATAAATTGGTTCATCCGTTAAAATTTGTGAGAGACGTTTACTTCCTCACATTAACAATTTAAGATGAGACACTTGTCAATTAATCGAATTATGCAAGTAAAATGTCGCGAGTAATCGCAATACGAATCGTATAAGTTTTACAGCATTATAAGTTTTACAGCAAGGGTAAATCGAAAATATTAATCGAAAAGCTTATCAACTATGTGTTAACTTATCCAAACCTATACATGTGCGATTACTGTAAATTAAAATATTAAAATAACATAATATTGAGCTATTTTAATTAAATTGTTACACGACGGGATTTTCGAAATTTATTATGACTATCAAGCTCATGGGATTTATTCATTGTTCAAAAATAAATATTTTTTAATGTAAAATATTACGACCGTCCTTTTATTCTTAAAAATATAAACTTATATAGGAACGGCAAATCACACTCGCAAACTTTCCAGCTATTTATCTTTCACTTCACACAAAAGAAAGTTTAGTCGAACTATTTTTTGAGAAAGGGAATTTAAGATACAGCTATACAATTTGGAGAAAGTTGATAGAACAGGGCGCTTTAAATTCGATGCACGTATACACATCATATAATATAAATCATATAATATATTAAGTGAAAGTTATTAGTATGACATCTGTCAACCAACTCGCGTTTATTTTTGTATGTCTACGTCATAAGATGAAAAAAATGCCCTTCCCTTTCCATCGAAAAAATATGTAAGTGTACTTAAAAGCTGTCGCATCGTATTCATAATTTCTGACAACTTACATTTATTTCTTTAATTTTCCTAATTTATAGCACGTTACATATGACATTTAATTAAATTACATTGTGTAGATGACCGTTTCCGATTAAGTTAGACTTCTCTTAGCGATATTTATCATCTTACTCGCTGTTAATCCAACTTTTATCAGCATGATAAAATCATTTGGAACTGATAAGATCTCGCGGAATTATTATTGTTTATAAAATATGCAATATCGCAATCATCCTTGATCGAGAGATTCAAGAAGAAAGAATTTAATTCTGCATAGTATACAAAACAATGCGTGCGTAGAATCAATTTTCGATTTTCCATATCATTTGTCAATTTCTATTAATTTCTATTAATCAACACAATAATAAATTGCCTAGTGTAATTTAATACGTATCTACCCTTACCTGCTAAAGAAAGACCATAAAGGCGTGTCATAATCTCTTGAGAGATCGGTCACTACTATCAGACATTCGCACAACGAGAAATTTACATTCGCAATTGAAACGATCAACTGACTAAACCTTGCTCTCCGGTAGTTTATATAGATATGTACGAGGAGATCGGATTGTCTCATAACTAAGCTCGTAGACCATCTCGCCGCTAAAATTGATAATTAATGCCCCGATCACGTATATGTGTGATGCGCGCGTGTGCGGGCGTGTCTCGCGAATTACCCAGGTGTCGTCCCAGGACGACCTCCAGGAGACGAAGTGAGGCGAGGTGAAAGCAAATCGAAACAATCAAAGAGGATGCTTTATATATATATATCCTTCTTGTGTATGTTCAGAATTGAACAGGATGAGATAAAAAACTCATGAAGAAAAAGTGATTTTAGGGCGAAATGATTCGATTGCTTTTACAAATCGCGAGCACGATGCATAATCAATCTAGGCGTAAGTACCGAAAATCTATAATAGTAACATAGTATACTAGTAATGTAAACTATAGATTTTTAGTATTCATAGTGACTAACGGGATGTACCCCTATAAATAGTGAAGCGCTGCGCGTTTTATTTTTCATTTCGCGGTGTTTTTCGTCCTATTTTGTACAAATAGTAGTAAAACGTACAATAATGGTAAACTTGCAAAAAATATAAGATGTATAAATGCGTTGTCACAGTCATGAGTATTAAAAATTAATGATAAAGATGGAATCACACAATAAAAAAAAAATGATTTTAATGTTATGAAATCACATGATTTAAGATTAAATCATTTATCAATATTTATAAAAAGTATTTATAATTTGCACAAACATGACTATTTATATATTGAGTTTCATGCAATTAAATAGAATGTGAAGAACAAGTAGAATGACCTAGGACGAAGACTTTAGACTTTTCAGAGTGTAGAGTACCTCATTGAAGAGAAGGGTGGAAGGGTGATTTCAATAACACGCGTACAATTACCAGTACAGCATGAGAAAGTTATGTAACCTAGAAGCAGGATAATATAAAAGTCGGATAAACAAAGCGTGTAGCATAGACACCCTAGTTAAATACTGATTTTTGTCACTTAAAATTTGTTAAAATTTATCAAAAATTTTAAAAATGTTGTTTAATATCCCAAAATTGTGAATGTAGAATTCCGCATCCATGAAAGCTCTGGGATTTCTGCACATCTATGGGAACTGAAAAGCTCTGAAAAACTCCTACCTTTTATAAAGAAGGCTCCAAAACTGACACAGTAGACAGTATAATACCATACAAAATAAATGAATGTGAATAAGATTTCTTATTATATTATATATTTCTTATTATATAAAATCCTTTCACTTTGATATAAAAAAAGGTATTATTAAGTATATAAATCAACAAAAAACGAGTTATTATTGATTATTTATATGCGCATATCGAAGTGAAAGGAAATTAAAAAAAATATTTTTATTATGAAATTTCTTATTATTGTTCCAATAAAATTTTAAAAGATCTTATACAAAATTTTTTATAGATTTATGTTGTTCTGCAGAATACAAATGCGATAATTTTTTGGGGGAGAGGGGAGGAGAATTTTTTTATAAATACAGGTTTGCTTTTAGTTCCGATAGAACTAAGTATTATTTAATAACACAATACTACAATAACACAATACTAACGATTAAGTTATGCAGGTGTGAGAGTTTACGCTGTACTCCGATTTTATATTTAAAACTATATTATAAGGAAAGAAATAAGAATAAATCAAACAAATTTAAAAAACTACAAACATGTAAAACGATAATATTATTCATAATATAACCACTTATTCAAACTAAGCAATTTGTAAAAGAAAATAATAAGAATTAATTTTATTTTCGCATTTATAAAATTCATTTTTAGATGATTTTATATAGAAATAAGCCAAAAATATGAATTATGAATTTTTACTTCTTTAATTATCTATAAACTAGATTTTTATCAGTATTAACCCTTACTGTATATACATTCTTTTAGTATCCATTAAATGTATACGGAGTCATTCATGTCCGGCATATTTTTTTTATGAATTAAGTGGTTCAAGAAAATTTATGTAGCTTTCTTAATTATTCTAAATAAAAGATTTATACAAATAGATTAACAAATCTATTTGTTTAAATATTTTATTTTTGCAGATATATAAACACAAATATGAATGTGGTAAAAATGTTCAAAAATTTGTAACTTTTGATCAAATCAATGAAATTTAATAATTAAAAAAGGAAAATAAAGTTCAAAGCTCATATATTAGATCTGTTTTTTTATTGCTGCACTTTTCTGAATACACACAGTGCAATAAATTGAAATAAAACAAATATATGTTTGTTTCACTTCAACTTATTATTGCACCGGTTCAGAGTGCAGTAATAAAAAACAGACTTATTAATAAAAACAACAAATTTTTTTTAATTTAAATGCTTAAGTTCGGGATACAATCTTGTTAATGAAAGTTACAATTGTTAATGTTAGTTATAATTTAAAACATAATATTAAATCATCAAATGTAAATTGAAACAATGTCAGTGATAAAGATATTAAATCAAGCATCAATGAGGCTGTTGATGCTCTAGAAAATGTGCATTAGATAGCATGCAAATATACTAAAGACGAAGAATAAAGAACACAAAGAATTAATATTATATAGTAAATAAAAATGATGGTTATATGATAAATAAAAATAAAACAGTAAAAAAATGTTTCTTTATCTTGATATACGATTATTTATTAATACAAATTTTTTATGCAGTCTCTTCCAAATGAAAAATGTGTATAAAAATTTTTATTCTTTTTCCATTCTCACGCGATTACTTGCAAATGATGTGATTAATTATTAAATTGTTAATATACTTTTAAAAGTATATTAACTGATTTGTGAGCACTGATTAGCGCTCCCATTATCCCATTTATACTTTTCTGTAATTTTATACTAAAAGTTTTTATTTTTTTAGATTTATATGTTAGTATTGCCCTTGCCATGCTGATTCCGTGGATCGCCGCTGTTAATGTTGCAGCACATCAGAAGTGATAGTGAATACAACATCAACAGCGTCCGGGTTATATCCGGGCATCCGATTCGCGGAGATGCTTTCGCGAACGCGTTCCCGCCCGCAGAAATGAACAACACGGATATAGTGGAAAGAAGGAAGAGAGTTTATTTAGGAAAGGACATAGAACACAATCATACGTAAATTCAAAGCACACGAACTTAAATAGAATCAACGGATCGAGAGACACGTCTGAGTGAAACGATGGCTCACATCCGAATCTGCCGATCTTGTTAAAATAACAGAGCAGCTCGTTGTTCGGCACGATTTTCGGGATTTCGCGAGCGGTGATTTACGAAATCGATATGATAAGATTATAATAGTATTTTTAGTCATATTTTCTATTGATATTTATATAAAAATTTTAATTATAATCATTATATAGTGACATCATTTGATAAATTATAAATTCATCTTATTTGTTATGTTTATTTATTAACAACATCAACTAATTCGCAACAAATATTATACGTAACACGCAGTACATATTGGGTGTGGGAAAAAGTTCGTGGCGTTTTTCCCTAGATGGCATTAAATGCTCATCAGCAGTCGGCAATTACTAATCGCATCGGCAACACTAGACGTGCGTTTAAAAAGTGACATTTTAACCTTTGTTTTGATCCGAAAAAGATTGAAATCGGTGAAGTGGATCAAAAGTTATTTTATTTTGAAAATGGAAATAAATAAGGAAAAAATTCGCTACATTTTACAGTATCACTACGATAAAGGCAAGAATGCTGCACAGGCTTGTGAAAAAATTTGCATTATTTACGGTGAAGATACTCTATCAAAATCAGCAGCACGGAAATGATTCGCTTGCTTTCGTGCTGGAAATTTCGATGTGAAAGATTAACCTCGCTCCGGTCGATCAATCACTGAAAAGTCCGATGAAATCATGTAAAAGTCGAGCGTGATAAGCATGTGAGCACTGTGGAGATTGCCAGGGAATTAGGCATCGATCACAAAACAGTTTTAAATCATTTACACAAAGCTGGATACAAAAAGAAGCTCGATGTTTGGGTTTCTCACGAGTTGAGTATTAGGAACATGATGGACCGAATTAACATTTGTGATACGCTACTGAAACGGAATGAAATTGA
>Ga0157364_1004837_pt1 | contig 13556 bp, 9 predicted proteins | sample AttsexASBM2_FD_111476 | JGI IMG/M metagenome (GOLD analysis project Ga0157364, IMG submission 111476) | Fungus gardens microbial communities from leaf cutter ant in Ribeirão Preto, State of São Paulo, Brazil - Atta sexdens ASBM2 | ecosystem: Host-associated > Fungi > Mycelium > Unclassified ... | reverse complement strand
TATCTGAATTGTTATCTTGATTCCATTGAAATATAGATATAATTGATATCAAAACTTAGAATTGTTAGAAATATTTTTTAAATTGTTATAAAATAATTATTTATTTTGTGTCTTTGATCTTGATGAATTTATCTAATTATATATTGAAATAAATTCTTTATGTACATTATATTTTTAGAAAAACAGTTCTTCACGATTCATGCAAAAATATATAAGAAATATACATGGGAAAGATAGTTTTGTTGAAGTATCTAAAAATTTAGTTATAGAATCTGAAAATAATTTTGTTTGGACCATCAAAACAATTATATAAAAAGTTTAAAGTGGCTGCTAGAATATTAAATGCTTTTTGCAGCATTTTTTTTCATGTAAAAATTGTATATTTACTACATTAGTTAAACGTTTCAATTCAGGATTTTATAAAAATATTCTACTGAAAAATTGCTATTCCTTTTATATGCCGTTTTTCTATTAACGCAGCGATATCTTTTAAATCGCGAAAAATTAATTTTTTTCTCTTTATAATTTTTAATTTGTAATCATATATATGTAGCGATTCGATTTTGCTGAATTTCTTGGAAATTACTGAAACAAACTCCATCAATTTTAAACTCATTTAAATACAGAATAACACGTATGTTCGACACAAGAAACTCACCTCTTTTATGGTCGCGTGTGCGTGCGAAAGGGCTGCTTCTTTGTCGGCCAAACTAGCCGCGAGGCTGAGACTTCGATCGGCCTCGTCTCTCGCTGCCCTTAGAAGACTCCAGCGTTCCCTCTCCCTTTCCCGTTCGCGTTCCTCCGAAGGCATGCCGGCTCCTTGCTGCTGAAGACGTCCCAGGGTCGCCTCGTTCTCCCGCATCCGCTGCAATCAACGGTCAAAAGGACCATGTCCGGGCAGTAACTCCGCCCCCAAAACCTTCACCATCTACCATAGTAGCATGCACGTAATTCGAAAATTGCGAGGAGCATAGTGATCAAGTAAATTGTTTTTCTCTTCTTTTTACTAAGAATTTGACGCTTTGTGAAAATTGGAAGAGAGACTGAATTTATAGAGAATTGAATTTATAGAGACAAATATAGTTAAAACATAGATCATGACACGTTGCAAAAATTATATACTGAAAGAAATGTTCTGATTAAATCAATAAAAGAATTCAAGAATGATATTTTGATAAAGACAAAATTTTTGGTTACGATATTTTTGTTAGGCTTTCTGTTGCTTTAATTAGGATATATTTTTCAGTATATTTCATTTATGACTACTACGATATTATTACGAATTACGCGTTGAAGAAAGCAAAATACATAAATGATGCAACAGATTTGTGATTAAAGTAGCGAAACACAATTTAATATTTTAATATACATCTCTCGTGAGAGAAATTTTTTGTGGTACAAAAAAAAAACAAAAAATAAATGTGCTGGAAAAAATTTATTCCCGTTGCAGAGATATAATTGTTTCAAATGTTTCGATATTATGTAACAATATCAATCAATCTTGTAAAATTAACATTGCAAAATTCGTTTGTGGAATATGAAATGAGTTAATAATTAATTGGAATCTGACAGAGAGAGATTACGCGCGGAAACACGAAATAATCGATATTTGACGATATTCGAAATAACTTTAACCGCACGTAAGCGATGATTTCGTCAAACAGTTAACGAACTAATAATGACGTTGAGAGCAAATAGCCGCTGGGAATTAAATCGAAGAACATTTGATTGATATTTATGAAAATGTTAAATGATACTCGCAAAACTGTTTCGCGCAGCGCGAATTATCTTGAGAATATCGCCTGAATACAGGCCTTGGAAGACAGACGAGAGGACATTCGAGATACGACTTGAATTTTGAAATGCGTGACACGGATTTGAATGATTGATATTCTCTATCAAAAATTTCATGTCATGTTACAAGTATAATTAATACTTAGTGAATGCAACATATCGTATAATTAAATAAAATTATCAATAAACGTGTAAAATAAACGTATAAAATAATTATTAATTTTCAATGATAAAATCAATACTTATTATAAAATCATCTTGAACAACAGAGTAATATTAATTTTCTGTTGCTGACGTTGTATTTTGAGATAAAATTATAAATAATGCCATTCCTTTACTTAAAAAGTGACTAAAAAAATGTAGGTTTTTAGTTATTATCATAAGTTGATAAAGTTTACTCTATCAAAACTAATTTAATTTCATTATATATCTGTTCGTCAAGTAGTCGTATTTGTATCGTTTTTAAGATTTTTAAAGAGATCATAATTTTATAAGCAAAAAGAAGAATCTTTTATAGAAAACATTTAGAGTTAAAACAATTTGGTCGAATCGAATTTTGAAAGACAAATTGTTTTATTTTGAATTTAGTCATTTTAGCTGATCAAGATAAATATAAATTGTTATATACTTTTATGTTGAAACTTTCTCAATTTTTTTGCTTAACGTAAGATTTTGAAATATGACACATTCAATATAATTAAAGTTCAGTAAAGAACGCTCAGATAACTGCTTAGTTCCGACAAGACATTTTTGCGAAGGGATAACTCAATGCCCGCGAAAGGCGCGATTATATTTTAATGCCCTAACAGACATGACGTTTACCATCGACTATTAGCCACTCTGTCGACGATATCGGCTACAGCAAAGTTAATCCACTTATCTCTACCTCGAGCTCAAGTAACTCTGTCGTACGTATAACAGGTGTTGCAGCAAGGTTTATCGGCTAAACTTTGTGGCAATACGGTTACTACAGACGTTGCGGATCATCCGAGCGTTCATTGTTGACACGTCGTAGTTACATCCTCAAAAATTATTGTCCTAAATGAATTTGGAACACAAAATTCTTCATTATATAATTGCAACGTTAAAATGACTCATCACACATGAATGACACACCAAAAATCCAGTTGCTTTACTCTCCTACATTATATGTATATTATATTAAAAAAATATTGATTAAATAAAGATTAGCTCCACAAAGTTTTTCCCTCTAATTAATAATTTTAAGAGATAAAACAAGCACTTCATAAGCTCTGTAGGAATTAAGAGGAATTTAAGGCAATAATTTTTTTATTACTAAGCTTTGTATACGTTCATTATGTACCTCTATTATAATTTTAGCAGGATCGCTGCGTTCATAAACATTCATAAAGCATTCGAGTAAATTAAATTCCTTAGAAGCGGACTACTGTATATAAATGTACGGATAATGTCTACAATTTCCCGTGGCAGCGAGATGCAAAAGAAAAACCTAAGCAGTTTGGAAGCTTCGGCAAAGGGGAAAGCAGAGACGGGGAAGGGAGTAATTCCATCAACGTTTCATAAGCGCATTGCCGGGCTATGACGTTGGATGATAAGCAGAGAAGGGCCGGGAAACACATCAAGGTTCGCAAAATCGAACAAAGGCGGGCAGGCTGAAAGAGATAGTATACGAAATAGGCACAAACATGTCTATCAACCTTATAGAAATCGAATACTGCTCAATTGAATACTAGCCAATTTATTACTGAAAGACAGTTATTAATTATTTAAAGTACTAAAAGTACTGAACAACAGCTTTCAATATTTAAAACAAGTAATTAATTACTTCAGGCTGATATAAAATTTCTGTAAGGGCTTTTAAATTGAATGATAGATATCGAGACATTACAGAACTTGAGGAAAATAAAAACAATCCCTTTATTTGGAAATATAAATTAATCGTCCTCTTCATCGTTATAAAAAGAATTTGGAACATAAAAATTTAAAATTAAATAGTAGAATTGAATTAAAAAAATGTGTCTCGAATTATCGTGAACTCCAGAAATTATTGTAAATTCAAAGATATTATTATATATCTTAGCGTTTCTTCTACTCATTTATGTATACAGTCGCAGTCTCGTGAGGAAAATTGAAGATAATGCAAGATAGAAAATCATAAGACCGTGTACTGAAGATAGTAATATGTTCGCACTTGCCAAGAGATGAAATGGATTATGCAGAAGAAGAAAGAGACGGATAACTGTAGAAAGAAGAAAGAAAGATAAAAGTGAAGAAAAATTGATGACGCGTTTTATGGAGTAGGGAAAACCGCCGTAAAATACGTGTATTCTTTCGGGATGATAAAGACAACACAAGAAGAAATCTTATGACGATGCGTGCACTGTTGTCAGTGACACTTAGTTTGATATTTTTTTCAGGAATTTTCCTTAGAGAAACGATATCATTTCTCAAATAAATGAGTAGCGAAATTTCAACTTTCGAGAGATCCAAGCCAAGAAGTACAGGAGAGAACGGAAGATTATTCTTTACTCTTAGTAAAATAAAAGCCGTTTATAGCGATTATATTTCTTAGAAATTTATGCGACTCGTAGAAAAGCAATGAAAAAATTTAAGTATATATTAAGCTTTAGTTTAACTCAAAATATTATCAAAAATAGAAAAATTTCATAAATTGTCTATATATATATAGTTAAGTAACTGTATAAAATTTGAACAAAATTTTCTTATTCATTTATAATTTATTGAATTTTTTCGTTTGCTTTGATTCTTAAAATGTAAAATCGCATTTTGTACGATGAGAAAATAAGATTACAAATTAAATCAAATTTATATTAATAAAATTCTAATAAATATTCATGTGAAAGTTTATTTACCCACGTATCCGTTAAAAAATTTTATTTTTTTAACTAAAACTTTATTTATTTAAAACTGCAGTTAAATATCGCGCTGCGTGAGCGATTAAATGCCAAATAATTCGTTATTTTGTTTTTTTTGTGTTGGTTTCAGGGCGTATTTATACAATAAAATTTTTTTATTGATTAATGTTGATTTTTTGTTGATTTTTTGGTTGATACTGTTAGGTGAAATTCTACAGACAAAATATCTTTAATAAAAAAATTTTATCTTCAACTTTTTGGTATTTGCAAAAATACGTGTTAACATAATAAAATTTGATTAAACGTTTTATGTAAATTTTTGTGTATAGCAATTAGATTCATTCTTCTTATGCATTAATTTTCTTTGTAATATGTCGCGCTCTCTTTTGCTTAATGCAAGTTGTTAGGTTTCCATTCCGTTGCTTTTAAAAATGCTATCTTCTTGATATTCACGCAAAGGGGGGCATTAAGTTACGTTAAAAGCGCGGAATCTTATTAATTAATTGCACGTTCTTTTGTCCGTGATATCATGAATTGCGTAATAATATTTTTATTAAAATACCAACATCATGACTAACAGTACGCTGCTTTTGATCTTCGCCCAGCAATTTCGTTTGTCCAGAACATTACTATTAATTATTCTTAGTGCTCTTTACATGCCAATAATGTTATCTTGATATAAAAAAAACAAAATTGCTGCTATCATAAATTTACAATTGCTAATCTCTGCTAATAATAACTCGTTTTCTATTATATTTATTTTGCGATATATATATATATATAATTCAACATTTTTCCGACATCTAAACATTCTAATTATTATTAAGGAAAAATTATTAAAAAAAAAACACTCTTATTTCACTAATTTTATTTCTAGAAAATTTAGACTCATGTATTCCACTGCGTGTCGAAATCATTTTCAGTCTTTCTAAGGCTGTCTTTCTAAGGCAGTCTTTCTTAAACCGAATTTAAATAATAATATTGATGCTAATAAACATCTTAAAAAACTGTAAATAATTACGAAATATATTACCTCAGTCCATTCAAACCTTGAACTTTCTTATATTCCATAATGGATATTTTAACTAATTCGTATATTAAATATTAAGATCCGATAAGACCTTTTCATTATTTGTTGTTTTCTTAATTTATCTCTCAACTTTGTTTTTATTTTTCGCAACTAATTTTTTGTTACAAACAAAGCGAGATTTGACCCGCATGTTTCCTGAATAATCTCACGTCTGTGCACGAACCATTTCACATAGGCCTTCTGAGGCACAAGCATACCAATCTCAGGCCTTTCGTGAATCGAGTCTGAATCGGTCTTTGTTCCAAAGTTGATAACAATCGGTAGCGACAAAAGCTTGCTACATTCCCTCGCTTTGTCTCGGCACATCGTTACATATTGGCTTAAGACCAAAACGGCCCCATTATATCGAGAGGCAATCGCGATGCGCTCTCAAAGTCGATCCTTAAGCCTTCTCTAGGTAATGACTTCACCCACTTTCATTGTATCTTATCTCGAGAGAAATTAGCTCGAGGCTAGATCAAGTCGATATGTGATACGAGCATCAGCATCAAATTGCATAAAATATACATCTCTGCCCATAATAGTATATATTATGAGTTGCTAATAAGTTTAACAATGGAGCTTTTTTTCGATGGTAAAGTTGAAAGATCATACGTTCAATGCATCTAACCGTGTACATTGTTCCTGGATGCCAATGTTCATTTAACGCAGTTGAAATAACTGCGGCTCGGCTATAACGGTCTCGACAAAATGAGAAATTCCGGCAAGTTTAATGAAAGTATTTAACAGGCAAAATTGCTGTCGTGTACCGGCATGGTGTCGCTTACAGTCGCGAACGCAACATGCGCTTTGGAAAATTGAAGCATGATTGAATAATCGTCGAAAGTGTTTTTAAATTGTTGATAACTTTTACTCTTATGATATATGACAAATCTCTTTTATTTTTCTTATAACATTTTTTTAATATTTAATATCATAAGGTTTAATGTTTTTTTTTAACATTGACATCACGAGCGTCTTCATACAACATTTTTTACGTGCTGTTATGGATTAATAAAGTTTCAAGAACGAGCCAATTACTGATTAACTGCCCGCAGCGGTACCGATTGCGTATATAAAGTTTTTTAACTACGTCCATACAATGACGGCTCTGGGAATCGCTGTTGCGCGAACGGGCTGACCCTCCCGGGCTTTTTTCCTCTCCCGATATTTCCTCGTCGCTTCATAAAGACGCATTAGAGGCGAAATTAAAACCCGCCGCGAAGCGGTTTCGTTAGTCGCTCGTTTTGCGTTGTTCTCAATTTTCATTAGCCGGCCACTTTAGTGAGCAGAAAATTTTGTTAACTTTTATAGTTAAACCGCTCGCTTGTAGGATCGACAAATTGTATCAATTTTATCGAACAACACACAGTTACGATAACAAGATCAAATGCTTCTCCTTTCTCGGAGATTTCTCAGCAGAATCTCTTTTAACAATATGCAATGTTATCAGTTCGATTTAATTTGAATTTTACTTTGTCCTTCGTTGAGAGATTTAAAAGTCCAAAGTTGTAGTGACATTGTTAATGGATATTGTGACGTACGTTGAAAACGAAGTTGATAGATGCGCCAACACAAAATAATTTCATAAGCTAGATACTTATAAATCCAACGTTCTCGCGGAATCGCTTTTTTATGCCAACGATAATTAATATCTTGTTCTAAAAAAAAAGTGAGAATTGCTCTCTTTCTCGAACGCTATATTTCAAGCACTGTCGTAGTCATAAAATCTATAAAAGTGAATCGTTCTAAAAGTGAATGACCCAGCAATTCAACTATATAACTCTTATTTCGTTCATCGCCTGTCCTATATACTAGTTTGACCATTAGCAAATATATTATGGATTTTTTTCTCGTAAAATATTTTTACGTTGGTAATGAAAAGAAGATATATATATATATATATATATATATATATATATATATAGAAGGAATTATAATGACTTGATGGCAATTTCGAAAGTTGAACGTTTGTAAATATCAAGTGCAACGGAACATTTCTCCCGGTTTCACCCATCATCTTTCTTAATTCATCGCCGTAGCTCTTATCGAAAATCGATCGTTCTATATGAGACATGCAAATTCCGGAGCCGGCTATTTACTTCACAACTATTTATTGCTCCTATACGAGGAATGTGAAAATGTTGCGATTAAATTTCCCATATGCGACTCCTCCGATATAAATTATGTGATATGTCTAACGAATGTGAAATGTAAAAGCTTGAGAGCAAAAGTCCTCCATCGTTATGAATTGTGGAAATATTATTTTCATATGACGCCGATTATTATAAACGATAAGAAACCCATTTTAGAGTATTCTCGTCAAAGCTTGAAAGAATCGCGGAAATTTCTCTTTCCAATATCTTCAATTCCAATAATTTTATCGAAATCTTTTCATATAAATCTGATCGTAACTGTCGCACACAAAAGAGATATTTTTCTTTCTTTGAGAATAGATGTTCCTCCTTTATATCAATAGAATTTTTCAAACTAATATATCTTCACAGAATCTAAAGAGATACTTTAAAGTTGGCATTTAAATCTTTTATCAGAATGAAACGATTGCTTGACCATCTTCCTCGCAATAACAATCACTTGTTCACCATACTTATCATTATTTTATAATATTTTTCGAGAAAAACAATTATTAATCCTTTTGTTAATGCATGCAGTACCGGGATAGTTATATTGAATTTTAAATAATAATAACTTTTATATTTTTGTACAAATTTCGTTTTTTAAGACGCTTCAAAAACTCTTCTTCGAACAACAAAGAATAGTTTTCTTCACAAACTTTATTTTATTTTTACATTCTACATTTTTAAGAAACCTGTAAAATACATAATGAAAGGGTAAAAAAATTATGCATTGACAGAAGGAAGAAAAAATATCTAAGAATATACAGAGAAAGACATGAAAGTTTTATCATCCGCTGACTCACCTGTTCGTAATTTCGGATAAAATCGCGGAGTTCACGCTCTTTGTCCTCGAGGGTGCCGTAGAGCGCCTTCATCTGATTGAGAAGATCGAACTTCTCCGCTTTGAGACGCTTCCGATCAGCCTTCAAGGCCTGGAGTGCTTCCTTCGCGTGCTGCAATTCCATTTCTAGAGCGACAAACCGCGCTTCTTCTTCCATTGCGGCATCCTCGGCACCGACCTCGCCGCGCGCTGCACCGCTTAGCAACAACCTCCTCAACCTCGCAACCTCGGCTACCAATCGTTCGTTCTCCAGTCGCAATCTTCTGGCACTCGCCAGCTCCGCGTGTCCACCGCCATGAATATTGGATAGTCTAGACGCCACTACCGGGTCGCCGATTCCTACATCAAAAAAAAAAAAAAATCATTTAAAAATAGAATTAATTCATATATATTTTATGATCAATACACAAAAAAAATGATTTTGTTGAACTATAAAAATAAGTATCTAAAAACTAGATTTAGAAAATAATTTTGTTGGACTATAAAAATAATTATGTAGGATACTCAATTTGGATGCTAAAATGCCAAAACTTTTGCAGCATTGCTCATCATGCTTGAGTTTCATACGTAACTATTTTGTCAGTCCAACAAAATTATGTTCAGAGAGAGAGAGAGAGAGAGAGAGAGAGAGAGAGACCTATATAGTATATTTAGATTTACTTAAGTTATTATAGATATCAGCAAAATCGTTCTTTCCATATATGAATTTAATCTGGACGAAATTAGATTCTGTTATATAAAAGTAATAATAAAATATAAAATAATAAAAAATAATAAAATATAAATTATATAAAATATAAATAAAATATAATAAAATATGAATGTATAATAAAATATAAATTTATATATATAAAATTCATATAAATTTAAAGAAATATGAGAAGATTTCACATATTCGTAATGAACCGAAGGAATAAAATAAAATGTCAAAATAATTTTGTATTATTTTTTTAACATAAATTATTGTGTGACACTTATATTAATTTTCAAAGTCACAATTCACAATGTGGCTTACATTTTTTATGATATAGATACATCTATTGGAATGATATAACACTCTAAGATTCATCGCATTTTCTCAGTATAAAAAATAATAACTATTGAGACAATTGAGACATTGTGTTTTTGTTCAAAAGACAAGATTGGATAAAGAAAGATAAATCGATTGATCGTCCATTATTAATTAAATGCCGAGTTTATTAATGTACCGAGGGAATTAGCTGGAGATGATGGTCTGCTGCCAGGTGCTGGTCCAGGAGGTTCATTGTCCTCATCGCCTCGCACATCACCATCCACAAGATCCTTATCAATATCCTTTTGATCATGGTCGTTCATCTCCTTGTTGGATCGCAAGGAGTCGCGGTTAGTCGATATCCGGAGCCGTTCCACGCTGGAACGATCGCTGCCACCACGATGTAGGAAGCCGCTTCGGTTCGCCGATCCCCGATCCGGGCTGGCGCTACCCGATCGAGAATCCACACTACCTCCGGATCCACCCAGCCGCGTCTTCTCCAAAGCAGGGGCATACGGTCGGCGAGCTTTCTCGCTCGGACTTCGGCAGGGCGATCCATTTCTTCGTTCTAATAATGAAAATAGGACAATTCTTCAAACTTTTTTGAATAAATAAGAAAGAAAGAGAGAAAATGTCAAGAAAAACTCAAATATGTTTAAATAAATACAGATAAAACATCACGATAGAAAAAAATTTCTATTTTCTAAATTTATATGCATATATTAAAATTTTCTCTTATTTAGAATAATTGTACGAAATTTGATCTTCCAAGTTAAAACATATCAAATTTATGCCAATTACATGAACCGTATTATTTGAATTAGCATTTCTACATTTGATTCGGCGTGTTTTATTCAATTAGTTAGTTAATAGATTTACAATGGCTGCCTATTTGCAATAAATATGTAATTTAAATCATAAATTAAATAAATTCAGCGTACAATAAATTTAACACAACATAATCTAATCGCATTTATTTAAAAGTCACATTAATTGTCGCTCTTAAATGATATAGTATGATTCTTGATAGACACACAAAACTCAACTCGTGAACGATCGCACTCGAATGTATTGGGCTAGAATGAGGAAAGAAGTAGCAGCACGGAAAACGACTTATATTGGTGCACGAAGAAATCGCTGGAATGAAGTCAGCCTTTATAGGAATGTGTCCGATCCGAGACGGATGCAGTATGCTCGATAAGATGGATTAAACCAGCGATCTCGACGATGAATACCTCTACGTGAAGCGCATGATCGATACGATGAGTGCTTCGAATGCATTCGTCCCGAATTTGCATCTACACACGGGGGTCCACTCTTCCTTAGCGCGTATGTTCGTATCTCTCCTCTACAAGAGAGAAGAGACTGGAGGGAAGAAGGAAGGGGGGGGAGGAGAAAGAGAGAGAGAGAGAGAGAGAGAGAGAGAGAAAGAGAGAGAGAGAGAGAGAGAGTGTCAAAGAGGGGACAAGAGTTGTATAATATACGAGTATATTAATGTACACTCTTTATCTTTGATCTTCTGTAAATAGGTTTCATGAACCCATTAACACATTTCTTGTGTCAAACACAGTATAAGCGAGACTGTGGTATCTAGGAACATAATTATTTTTTTAATAATAACGAGATTTTTAATGTTGGTTACTCAGTTATATTAGTTTGCAACTAAATGATATATGATATAACTAAGCTGACAACGTCAAAAAAGTAATTAGAAAGTCTCATGATACAACATGTCCCCAAGTATAATCTCGCCTACATTTAGCGCCATGCAGTTTAAATTTTTGAGATTTAATCTTGATAGAAAATGTATTTTTTAAAATATTAGCGCTGCGACGAATTAATATCCAACATTATTCGGAATGGATAAATGTGTTAAAAAGAACGAAAATTGCAAATAAATAGAAACAGATAAAATGGCGCAAACCTTTATATTCCACGATATAACTACTGCAACCTAATAAAGAACTCAGCTCTTATGAGTTGCAATAAGTAGTTTAAATACGGCAATCCTGAATTCAAGCTGCGGAGAAAACTATGAATCATGGTCGGTCATAAAAACAACAGCACGTAACTGAAATATATAGGATAACTCGCCAGAGAAGTTAAGATAAACGTGGAAATACGAAAAACATTCGCGCCACGCCGTCTTAAAATTTTCATTCTTGCGAACTTCTTAAAAAGTCTTATCCGCTGAAGTGCTTGTGCGAAGTCGATAACTTCTGCCCTGCAGCTTAAATGCATTTCCGTACTCGTGCTGTCTTTATGAAAATACTTTGGCGCGAAATAAACTTTCAACATTCAACCTATGAAGTTCTTCTAAGAACTTGTTTCCTTCAATGAAAGTATTGTACGAAAATATCTTTTTATTTAAAACCAACGATTTCTTATATTACTAATCGCACTTTGAGCTGGCTATTCGCTCTCAGTACTTGTTCAAATATTATGACTTTTAAATGGGATATACAGAATGTTTTATAACTGGTGATACAAAGAATAGAATAAAATTTTTTCATGTAAGCTTTCATTTTCGGAAAAATCGATTTTAAATATTCACTGGCACGTGTGCACTTAATTATATTTCAAATTAAAAATTGTATATTGTGTAACAGAATAGGATGCAACAATTTATGAAGTTATAAAATTCATCATATAAATATCTTATTTTATTGTATAATTACACTAATTACTTTAATATTAAATTACGCAATAATAAACACAAATATGAGCAGAGATAATAATTTAAAGCAAGATCCATTAAGTCGAGATATAGTTAAATTTCTTGTTTTATGAAAATCGAACGAGAATAAAAGTTCATTGAATTAAGGTTCACAGAAAGTTGAATAAAGAAAATAATTAAATATAAAAAATATAAAAAATTTGTTTTGTTACAGACCTACGGGACTGGCTCGCCGCTCGATAGGGCTGGTTCTATCTTTCCTGTCTACCGGGCTAGTCCGTTTGTCGATGGGACTGGCGGATTTATCACTGGCCGAGCTTCTCTTTTCGATGGGGCTGCTGCCAGCGCTAAGCCGTTTGCCATCTTCCTGTTGTGCCTGTTGCTGAGTCTCGCCTTCCTGGCCGGGATTCAGATTGCCACTGGAAACACTGGCTGCTGTACCAGAATTGTTGTTACTGTTAGAGTTGCCATTGCCGGCGTTATTATTATTCAGTACGATTGGTAAGGCGCCACGAACGTCGCGTAATTCACCCCGAAGTGTGGCGCACTCGCCCCTAGCGCGTTCCAGCTCGCCATCCAGCCGGGCGCCGGTTGCTGCGTTCTCCTCCACCATCACGCGGAATTTTGCCTGCGAACAAATAACAGAACACATATGCGAGATAACAAAAACTGAAAGAAATATGAAGGATATTGCAAGATTAATAAAATTATTAAAATTTATACGCACTTCCTATCTATACTCTGTTTGTATTTTGCATGCTATATCTCTCATACGATAATTCTATGTTCTATTTCTATTCGATGAAGAAGCAAATGATCAATTTCTAGATTTACTCCATGTAGAGATAAATTTGTTCACGATGTACCTACATTTAACTTCTCCGTATTAATCGCGATCAATTTTCTATGCAATAAGTGTATTGAACTTTACTGTAATCTTGAAATAAGTAAGTTTTCATACAGTCGTTTTTGTTCGTTTTAGAATGTCGTTTTCAAGCTAAAATTAAGGAGTAAAATTTGCTCTTCTACTTGTCTATCTCACTTATATATTATTGGCTATTAAAATTGCACAGAAAAAAACGCATCATATTAAATTGTGAAATTGTTGAAATTTGTAAGATGGATAAGTCATGATAAAATATGAAAAAATATAAGATATATAAAAAT
>Ga0157364_1004835_pt1 | contig 13557 bp, 2 predicted proteins | sample AttsexASBM2_FD_111476 | JGI IMG/M metagenome (GOLD analysis project Ga0157364, IMG submission 111476) | Fungus gardens microbial communities from leaf cutter ant in Ribeirão Preto, State of São Paulo, Brazil - Atta sexdens ASBM2 | ecosystem: Host-associated > Fungi > Mycelium > Unclassified ... | reverse complement strand
GACATGGGTTCCTTATAGTGTACACATGGTGCACACATGGTCAATGAAGATTAAGAGTATAACATCAGGGTACATGTATATGGCATGCTGGCCTTGAGGAAGAAGCATGGTAGATAAGTAATGGACATGAGGACAGAGTATGGACATTAGGGTAGATGTAGAGAAGTTGTAGCATGGACCAAGGACACTTATATAAATAGTCAGTAGAATACTGTTGTGGTTCTCTATCAAGTTCTCTTATGAATACACAACTTGTGTTCCTACTAAATATCCCTACTGAGAGATTTACTTGCTGTGCTGCTATTGGACATTGGTCTAGTAGTTGCCACAACATACAAGATTTTATGGGGCTTGATCAATACTGGTGAAGTGGCAAGTTTTATTGATGATATGATTGTAAGAACAAAGAGAGAAAAATGGTATGATAAGATAGTAGAGAAAGTAATAAAAAGACAGATAGAAAAAGACTTATATGTAAAACTGAAGAAATACAAGTGAAAGATCAGAGAGATAGAATTCTTAAGAGTAGTAATAGGACTGGATAGAATTAAGATAGAGAAAGAAAAAATAAAGAGAGTGTTAGACTGGCTGATTCTTCAAGAGATCAAGAATATATAGAAGTTTTTAGGGCTAGCTAGTTACTATTGAAAGTTTATTAAAGATTTTATATCTATAGCTAGACTACTATATGACTTAGTAAAAAATAATTAGAAGTGGAACTGGACAGAGAAACAAGAGAAGGCATTTAAAAAGTTGAAGAAGAGGTTTACTAAAGAATTAGTATTAGCAGCATCAGACTTAGATAAAAAAAATGAAGATGAAAGTTAATATGTTAAACTATATAGCAAAAGGAGTTTTATTGATGGAATGTAGGAATGGACAATAGAAGCTGGTAGCTTACTTGTTAATATTTTTGAATGAGATAGAAAGAAATTATGAAATTCATAACAAGAAGATGTTAGCAGTTATTAGAGAATTAGAAAACCAAAGATATTTAATAGAGGCTACTAAGTTCAAGTTCAAGGTCTAGATAGACCATAAGAATTTGGAATACTTTATGAAGACATAAAAGTTGAACAGAAAACAAGGAAGATAAGTGTTATATTTGTCAAGATTCATATTAGAGTAGCAAAGCTTAGACTCAAGTTTTTTCTAATATCTTCTCATTTTCTTTATTTTTTCTTTTTGATTTATTTTCTACTTTAAAACTAGGGTTAGGGTTTAATGTGATGTCACAAGTCACTGTCACAAACTGTTATGGTCATATTATCACACAATCACATGACATAAATCTGAAATGATGATGTTATAACATATCTTAAGGTATACACATGGTTACTTAGGGTAGGCTAAAGTAGTAGAGTACAGACTATGAGTAGTTAGTATATAAGATAGACTATCTTGTACAGAGCTCTCTATTGAGTTCTCTTGTGTTAACTCTAATACAAGGTTTTTAAGTTGTAATAATTCAATTTTACATTGAAATATATATTAGAGACAAAGATGGGAAAGATAGACAGACTTATTAGAAGACCAGACTAAAAATTAGGAGTAGAAAATGATAACAAAAATAAATAATTAATAAAAGAAAGGTAGATTTAAGAACTAGTAAAAGTAGTAGAAGAACTTAAAATAGGCACAATAAACAAAATAAAAATAGCTAGAGAAAAGAATAATGAAGTAGTTAGAATAGTAAAAGACATGAAGAAGACTTGTCATGATATACTTGATTTCTTATATTTTATTTTGATTTTCTTTTCTTTTTATCTATTTTCTTAGATTTAATTTCTCTTTTTATTTTATTTTATTTGAATTTTATTTCTTGAACAATGAAGAGGCATGTGACTGTAGTCATATAACACATCACATGACATAATGTCATAAGCTTAGAATCTGGGAGAAGGAACTGAAAAGATAATATTAAGATGTATTACAAACTTAAGACCTTAAAGTTGGTTAAAAGAAAGAACCTTGTATAGGGTTTATACAAGAGAACTCAATAGAGAGCTTGGTACAAGATTGTCTACCTTATATACCAAAACCTCATGGTCTGTGCTACTACTTCTAGCCTACCCTAAACAACTGTGTATTTTACACATAGTATAATGTTATTCTTCCTGAACCTTCTACATCTTTCCATGAGTCATGTGACTTGTGATCGTCACTTTGACCATGTCATGTGATGTGACTGTCACTCTAACCCTATCCCTAAGTTCTAAAAATAGAAAACTAGAACATAAATCAAAAAAAGAAATGAAAATAGAAAAGAAAAGGAGAATAAATGATGTCTACTGCTTTCAACTTTGACAGTATATTAATAGTATGTTCATCTTATGATAGACATATGGATATCAGGATATGGTTATTTATCATTAGCACAAACCATGTGTATTAGTATATATAATGTAGAAATATAACAGAAACTCCTTGTTGAGTTTTCTTGTGATCTTTATAAGATACTTTGCTCTTAAGTTTTTTTAAGTAGTCTATTGATTGTCTTGACTAAGTGGTTACCACAACAAGACTAAGGTAAAAATACTGAAAGACAAAGAGTAGTAGGTAGATAAAGACCTAATGATAAAATAAAGAAAGATATATGTACCAAAGTATCATATCCATATCCAATATATCCAAATCCATCACAAATAATACTTACATAAGCTCCACTCTGCCCAAAACATTTGTAGAAGTGAATATTTTTCTTCTAGTTTATATACTACTATTAGACATAGTTTACATCTTGTTATCTGAGATCTGGTAAGATATTTTGGAAGTTCAAATATATTAGTTAGTACATTATCTGAGAATGCAGAAGACAGATCAGAATAACTTTTGGCTTCAGCTTATGTGCTACATCTCTACTAGCCATACTAGTCACATATTTCAAAAGTAAACTTGGGGAATTAGTAGATTAGAACTACTAGAGGGTAGTGAGGTATGTTATTGCCAAAACCGGAAGAGAGTATTAGTTTTAGTCAATTTTTAGAATAAGATAGTACAGTATAAACTACCAGATTATATACTAGGTATGCTATTTAGGATAGTTATTTGAAATAAAGATTATTAAGCAAGTTATCCTAATTTCTAGTAATTCTCAAATATTAGGGAATGGAGGTTTATGGAGCTAGCAAGAGTCCAACAAGGATATCCAAGATAGAATAGAGATGTGTGATCTATGCCAGAAGGGGTTGGAGAGTATAGATGAAGGAGAAAGGGTTATTAATGGATTAGAATGGATAATTGGAATGGAATATAACTACTTCCATTGTAGATCAACCTGGTTTATTTTCATGTTTAATTACTCTATTACTGATCATATGGATTCTTATGATCTTCATGAAACTCTAGGCTTGATTTCTAAGAACTTGAGTGTATTCAGAGTAGTTATCTGTCTTTTCTGATTCTTAGATAGTTTTAATACTAGTATTTAAAATATGTAGATACTTTATAGTTCCTCAGCTTGAAAATTAACTAGTGTAGTGCACTGTTCTGAGTGCTTATGCTCAGAAGTCTGACTTTCTCCATAATCTGCTTCCTGTTATAATTCCCTTTCTAAAATATGACTATTGTGATATACAGAGATGTAGTATATCTGCTAAAGCCAAGATTACCCTGGATTTGTATCTGCATGTATTGGATCATGTTCTTATACTCTTCCAATATCTTTTATAATTTTCTCATGGATGGTTTCTTCTTCTAGATGTTATGAGACACTCTAAACATAAACAATTTTTCTTTTCTTTTCTTTTATTTTCTGACTTTATAGGGATTTTCTTTTTTTTTTCCTTTCTTTTGGACGATGAAGAGGCATGTGACACTGCAGTCTTATGACATGTCACATGATGTGACATCATAGGCCTAGAAGATGGCAGAAGAATCTAGAAGATGATGTTAGAGCACATGTATATAATATGGTGACCTTGAGGTGAACATGAGAAAGGAGTATGGATATAAGAGCAAGGTTAATTATTAGTAGCACAGACCATGAGGACTTTGTATAAATAGGACTCTAATTAAGAAGAGGCTCCTTGTTGAGTTCTCTTGTAAACTACCCACATTATATTCACCCTTGAGATTTACTCGCTTGTGTAATCATTTGTCATTGTGATAAGTGGTTACCACAACACTAGACATGTTTCTTACCTAACACAAAGAATGAAAAGTTGAGGACAGAGATTATTCAATTATATTATAATGTACCAGTAGTAGAGTATAAGAGAAATAGAAGATGACAGATCTGGTTATAAGAAATTACTAGTAGCTAGGAGTAACCAAAGATATAAGAAAGTATATAAATAGATGTGATTTATATCAGAGAATAAAGAATAGAATAGAGATACTAACAAGGAAGCTAATAGAAAATGAGATACTGGAAAAGCTATAGATGTATTTGATGATTAACTTTATTATGAAGTTGCTGCTAGTAGCAAGAAAAGATATAATTTTAATAGCATGTAATAGGTTGTCCAAAATAGTATATTTCATAACAATAACTGAAGAGGCATTAGTAAAAGAGCTAACAAGACTATTCAGGAACAATATATAGAAGCTGCATGGGTACCAAAAAGTGTAATATCAGACAGAGGACCATATTTTACAGTAGAATTAACAAAGAAATTAAATAATATGTTGGAAATTAAAACTAGATTGTTAATAGCCTTTTATCCACATATCATATACTATCTAACATCTATATTGAAAGAGTATAGATAACACTCTATTTCAATTATCCATCAATCTAAGGATTAGATTTTGCATCACTTATTAATCCTATTGTCAGAGTTAAAAATGGTAGATTATTTATTTTTCTTTTCTTTTCTTATTTCCATTTTCTTTTTCATTTATTTTATTTCTTAGACTTAGGGTTAAGGTTTAGTGTGATGTTACAGTTATACAATCACATGTCACATAGAATACTATAGAATATTCTAGAATAATAACATTATCCAAGTGTATATAAGATAGACACTTTATAACTGGAACTCTATCAAGTTCTCTTGTGTAAATCCTATATAAGATTATTTTTTTGACTAGTTACTAAGTCTTAAGTTGTAATACTCATAAAGTTCAAGATAACAACTCCTATAGTGCCTGACAACCCAGAATATGCACAGTGATAGAATATTATTAGATTATTGTAACAAGTCAAGATCTTGTTAGATGCAGTTTATATCTTATTATCTGAAATCCAATGAGAGTCTCTTAAAAGTCCAAATGAGTTATTTATGCATTATCTGAAAATGTAGAAATTAGAAATTAGAATAACCTTTAGCTTTAGCTTATATGCTGTACCTTTACAAGTTGTATAGGTCACAAATCTCAGATGAGGACTCAGACTAGATAAATAGCTTAGTTATCAGAGTTGTGAACAATAGACTGGACTCTATCATATTTTTCTTTTGGTTTTATTTTCTTTTTCTTATGTTTCTTTATTTTATTTTATTTTATTTTGAGTTTTTTTCTCTCTTTCTTTATCTTGGACTTAGGCATAAGGAGTGGTGTGACATCACATGTGATAGAAACATGACACAAAGAAGGTTATAGAAGGTTCTGGAATAGATTATATTATATAGTATAGTAATAATATGTTAATCTTATAGAAAGCACATGTACTTTAGGGTAGGTTAGTTGTAGTATGTGTGTAGACTACAGTCTATGGTATATAAGATAGACTAATTTGTACTTGGAACTCTATTGAGTTCTTTTGTATTACTTAATACAAAAGTTGTCTTTTGTTTTTAATCAAGAGCTTAAGTCATAATATTAGTCTACTAGAAAGTAGAGAGATATACCATCACTAACATTAAGAGTAGGTGGTAGTTTTAGTCAATTTTCAGAACAAGATTATTATAGTGTAAACTACTAGTTTATATACTAAGTATACTATCTAGAATAGTTATTTAGAATAAAGACTGCTAAGTAAGTTATTCTGATTTCTAATAATTCTTAGATATTGGGGATGGAAGTTTATAGAGTTGACAAGGGTCCAGTAAGAGTATCCAAAATAAAATAGAGATATATCAGAGTTGTGAATAATAAACTTTATTTTATTTTCAGGTTTTCTTTTATTTTTATTTTACTTTACTTTACTTTTAGGATTAGGATTTAGCATGATGTCACATGTCACAGTTACATGATCACACATCACAAGAAAAAATGTAGAAGGTTCCAGAATAATGATATATAATATGCATATTTTTTAGAGTAGGTTAGGTTTAGTGTAGTATGAACTAATAGCATAGTATATATAAGTAGAATACATTATACTTAGGAACTCTATTGAGTTATCTTTAATTAACTTTAGTACAAGGTTCTTTGATTGACTTGATATTTTGAGTTTTTAATTATAACAAGGTAACTAATCCATACTAAAAAAAATTAGGAAGTATAGATGAAAGAAGAGATATTATCTATAAGTTGGAATAGATAAAGCCAGAACAAGATGTAACAGATATATAATAACCATCAGACTTAAAGTTAAACATCTAACAATTCTTAATCACTTTCTATCTCTTAGGAAGGTCTATAACTTTATAAACATCTCTGTTTTTGAGTAATTTCAGCTCTTTAAGATAGGACTTAAGCTACTTCTTTTGAATGTCAGCTAGCAATTTAGCAACATCTCTAAGGTTCTTGAAAATTAAGCAAGACTCTGCTATATATTATGCTAAGAAAAAGTAAATTTGCTTTACTTCTCTTTCTGTTATAATTTAAGTCTTAAAGTAAAAACAAAATACTATTTTTGTATTGAGTAACACAAAAGAACTCAATAGAGTTCCAAGTACAAACCTACACTACAAACCTTAGTCTGTGTGTACACTACTACTACTAACTTACTCTAAAGTACATGTGTTTGCTGTAAGGCCAATATATTATTGCTATACTATATAATGTCATCTGTTCCAAAACCTTTTATAACATTCTTTGTGCCACATGTGACATCACATCAAATAAAGAGAGAAAAAAGAAACTCAAAAGATAAAATAAGAGAAAAGAGAAATGAATAAAATCAAATCTATTATTCACAGCTCTGATACTTTCTCTTGCAAAGTATACCAAGTAGCTAGTAATAGCTAGCTCAGCTGATTTATTTACAAGAGGTGGAGTACCTTATTATTATTAATAATGATTGGATGTTGGCCTTCTTACTGGATATTATATAAAATTTTATTTATCTCAATGGTTATCAAATAAGTTATATAAATAATCAACTTCATTCACTCTCATTATTCTAGGTAGTGAATTATTGGAGAATCATTATGTATTCTAATAAATTCTTTGTGATTTCTAATGAGTGTTTTCATGTGTTCATATACTATATTGGGGTTTGGAAATCTTTTTCTTGGCTGCTATAAGAAATTTTGGTAGAATGTTCTCATTTCCCATAAATGTTTTCTTTTCTAAAGAATATCTAAGTTTGGTGCCTAGATCTTTTCAATTTAGAACCTTCTTGTTGTTATGGAATGCTTTGGACACTAACAATTTTTATTTTTATTTTTTCTAATTTTATATAGATTTTTTTTTTCTTTTTCTTTTTCTTTTGGACGATAAAGAGACATATGATACAGAAGTCACATGATGTGATGTCATAAGCCTAGAACATAGTAGAAGGGTCTGGAAGATGATGTCAGGGCACATGGAGACAATATAGTGGCCTTGAGTAGGAAATAAGGTGGATATGAAGATATAATATGGATATAAGGACAGGACTAATTATTAGTAGCATAGACCAAGCATGTTTTGTATATATAGGACTCTAATTTAGCAGAGACTCCTTGTCAAGTTCTCTTGTGAGCTTCCTACAGTATATCCACTTAGGAGATTTACTTGCTGTGTTGTTATTGGTCTTTGTGACTAGTGGTTATCACAACACTTGTAGTATTTGTGAAACAAGTTGTGAGGATCATTAAGGGTTGAGAGATCATATTTCAGCATCAGAGTTAACCTCATCAACCTCTACTATAGGCTTTTTAAACTCTAGAGTAGGTGAGAAAGATGAAAACTTATAAGAAAGAAAGAGTAAAAGAGAATGAGTAGGAGGATTGTTTTAAATAGAAGGAATGGATATATGTGGAATAAATACTAGAGTAGGTTTATTTTTGCCAGAAGGACCAGATATGTCAGAGTTGCAAACCTTGGATACTAGCTTTTTCATTTAACATTTTCTTTTTTACTTTTCTTTTCATTTATTTTTCTATATTTAGGACTTAGGGTTAGGATTCACATGACATTACTGTCATACTGTTGCAAATGGTCACATTATGTGACTAGGTATCACACATCAGTCACATAGCAATGTCACTATCACATAATCATATATTACATAGAAGAATATAGAAGATTCTGGAAGAATGATATCATATAGCATATTTAACACATATTAACCTTAAGACAAACACATAGCTATTTAGGGTAGGCTAGAAGTAGTTGGCACAGACCATGGGGTTTTAGTATATAAGGTAAACAATTCTATACAGAGTTCTCTATTGAGTTCTCTTATGTTAACCCAATACAAGATTCTATTTACTGATCCACTCTAAGATCTTTGATTTGCAATAAGATGCTGATAACTTTGTCTCTAAACTTATTTTGTCCAATAACTTATTATATAATTTGTATTCTTTTGTATAAGAGTCAGTATATTGAGAAAAGAGTTCTTTATTAAAAATAGTATGTGTAAAGTAGAAAATGATATTTGTCAAGATTTAATTTCACCTTAAAGCATATGTCTGGGATAAAGATAGGAAAAGCAGATAGACTAAGTATATTTTCTTGTATCTAATAAATATTATCAATTTAAAACATGGTACAAGTTTATTAGTGCAAACTTTATTGGAGAGAAATATATATGCTTCATAGCAAAAAACATAAAAGTATAATATTTTATGTTTATTACCTAAGAAGATCTCTTAGAATTTTTTTTTATTTAAGATGTCTAATAGATATGTAATTATATACATAAGCTGTAGCTGTAATAGCAAACTCTTACTAGAAATCTGGTAGACATGCTTCAAGTCATATTGACTATATCTTTTCAAGCAAGGTATAGTTCAATTGTTTAACATAACTATTTTGTTAGTGTATATGTAAAGTAATAGTCTCATAGATAATCTCTTGCTCTCTTAAAAAGAATTGTAATTCTGATATTATATACTCTCCTCCATTATCAGTTTGTAATCTCTTCACAGAATAGGAAGTAGTATTCAACCACATCTGGAAAATTAACTTAATTACTTCTGTAGCTTCACACTTTTTGTACAGAAAATTAATAGGAATAATCACCTACTTGTACTTTGAATAAGATAAGATAGAAAGCTCAAGAAGATCTAAGTGAATCAATCTTAGAGGCTCACTGAAGCAAGCAGAATTCTTAGAGAAACTGCATTAGTGTATCTTTTCAAGAGTACAACTATAGTAGATATATTTTTGTGTTGGAAAATTAATCTTCTTTATGTCTTCAATATTATCAATGACATGACATATGACTTTATCAGATGTGTGTCCAAAATAATGCAAAACCTCAAAGTCCAATAAAACTTATAGGATTAGAAATATCATGCTTAAGAATATAAGTTCTTATAATCTGGATATTGCTCCAAAGATTGGAAGTAGCTAGTAAAACAGCATTACCAGACTTATTGCAGAAAGTAAAACCACTTTTATTATCTTCTACTCTCAATCCAGACTAAAGAATTTGTCCAGTAAAGAGAAAATATATCTGTATGCTAGAGACATAATATACTAGCTATATTTTTGACATAGCAACTTTAGTAGTGCCTTTCTCAGAATTGAATATTTCATGTTCAATTAGAACAGTGCCAAAAACAACTATAAATAATAGTATTTTTGAGTTTGTGGTCTTAACTTAACTATAATTACCTGGAGTCATATCATTAAAGTCAGACTCAAATGGAGTAAAGTAGGTGGAGACATCTAAATCTAAGAACCATTTATCTTTATAAAAGCTACTATGAGGTACTTTTTCACTCTTACATAAGAAACATAATGTCTTTTCACATTTAGAGAGATTTATAGTAATAGATGAGTTAGGTAATATATTAGGCTTTTTTAAGCAGAAACCAACTCAAGAGATAGTGTGATAACTATTAATCAAACTAGATTTCAGAAAATAAAATCTTTGAAGATATGGAATATTTCAGCACTTGTGCAAAACTAGCTACAAAGTATGGACACTTATAAGTAGGAAAAGCCAGTGTGAATGACTAAAGAGAAAGAAAATTGGTACATATAAGCAGGAAAAGACTATTAGTATTAGAATTGCAGGAATTAGACTTGTTTTATTTTCATTCTCATTTTTATATTTTTTGATTGATTTTCTATTCTTGGATCTAGGATCAGGGTTTAGTATGATATCATGGTTATACTGTTACACAATCATGTATTATATGGAATGTTATAGAAGGTTCTAGAGAAAATGATATTATACTACATATTATATATATATTGACCTTAAGGCAGACATATGGGTATTTAGGGTAGGCTAATTGTAGTATAGCATAAACTATCAGTCTAGATATATAAAATAGACAATCTTGTACAGAGCTCTCTATTAAGTTTTCTTGTAATTATATTCAAGGATTAGAAGAGACAGCCAACTACTCTAGGTATACTCAAGTTCTTAGAAATCAAGTTTGGAGTTTCATGGAGATCATGAGGAGCCATGTGATCAGTAATGTTGTGATTTGACATGAAAAGGAGCTAAGTTGATTCATATTAGAAGTAGTATACAAACTAAAAGAAAGATATTTACTTCTATAGATATTTTGAACAGAGTGGAGCTTAGGTAAGTGTTATTCATGATGGAGTTGGATGTATTAGATATATTTAAATGAATATGTGACAAGAACCCCTATCTAAATATCTCCATTCATAAATAATTTAATTGCTATTTCTTAAGTAAGCATTGTTAGTACTTAGCTTTTACTTTTGGACAAGTTTTGGAGATTTTTAGTAACCTGGGAAAGACTGGCAAGGTGAGTATTAGTTAGTATCATCAGTCATAAGATTTAACTTGAGAGATACCTTTAGAGTATATTATCTGAAATGAATAATATTATTGGAGACTCTTAAGAAGCTTTGCAATCTATTCACTAAATTTTCCAAAGAAGCTTGTTATACAGTATATAGTTCACTGTTTAGGAGTGTGTTAGCAAGGAAAAGTATTTACAAGTGGATATTATTTATATATTCTTTTTAATATTCTTCTTAACAATATTCTTTTATATTTACAAAAACTCTTTCAGAGATTTTATAGTTCTTTTATTTTATTAGATTCTTGTCTTTATCTTTTACTCAATATATTCTAATATAACCTCTTTTTTGCTTGACCCCTGTTATTGGGATTAGCTTAATCTATAACAGGCCTAGAAGTAACAAGATGTTAGCTCACTAGTAGATTTGATTAAATCCTTCTTATCAATATGAAAGCAGTCTAAAAAGATACTAACTAGAGATTAAGGCAACCAAGGCCTATAACCTGTTGAAATAAACAGAATACACAGTAACATAGTATAGTGTGAACAACTGACAACCACTTACCTGTAGTAAGTACTATAATAGAAAGCTTAGAAAGTATGAGCAATGATAGAGAACAAGTAGTAGTAGTAGTAATTCAATTTATATAAAAATTTTATACTGACTATCTAATTAGTTGTATTACTGATTGCTAACTGGACAATTAGTAAGCAAAATGCTTTGCAACAAAATGTAGAGGCCAAAAATTCTCTTAGAACAATTTATAATTAGTATAAGAGATTAGTATAGCTAAATAAAAATTAATAGCAATTGAAGGCTGAAAAATATATATTGAAATGGAATAATGATGATGACAAATCCCAGTAATCTTCTCAAGGAGCAGACTAAACTTGTACCAAAAAGATAGATAATATTCTAAGACTATAAGAGTAGATAAAATATTATATACCAAGTTTAACCTTAAAAATAACTTATTTTTTACAGTAGTTATCACAAATGAGCTACTCACTGGTTGTGATGCTTAAACTTAATGATATTTCAGAGGTTCAGTATAAGAAGATAATAATAATAGGTAATGAGTAGTATTAACAGAAATAATTGATGTTGTTAAGTCTAAGGTTTAACCCTCAAACACAGAGGTATATATACAAAAGAGTAATAGTCCATGTGCAAGCTATTGTCATCACATAATCAAAACTTATACCTAATGGATGTTGTAGCAACCACTCATCACTCAAGAACAAATGATCTCACAATGAGCAAAGCTCTCCAATGGGCTATCAAGTAAAGAGTGGGGGAATTACAAGAGAACTCGACAAGAAGCCCTCGCTGCATTGCTCCTCTATATATACTACTACATCGTGGTCCGTACTACAACAATGTGTTTACCTCATGTCCATCCACCATGCTTCTACCTCATGTCCTATTACTCATCCACATATGTTTTCCTTAAGGCCACCATGCTTCTTACATGTGCCCTGACGTCATACCTTTAATCTCTACCATACATGTGCACACCATGTGTATATCATGAGGAACTGTTGTCCCTTGATGTCATCTCTAACCCTAACTCCTTCTAGATTCTAAGTCCTTCTAGACCATTCTAGACTCCATCACATGACTTCCAGGTCACGTGCCTATCTCCTATCCCTTTGTCTGTTGTAGACTAATAAAATACTACTACAATATCTTTACTCTGTCCTAACCCTAACCCTAAAGTCTGTCCACATCCTTGTACTATAACAATGGAAGCTATCATCTGTCATAGCAGCTGTTAGGCTAATTTTAAAAGGTAACTAATTATGTTACTATATTGATATGTTTGTATCTCTATGAATATTTATTGCTATGATTATATATTATTAGCAAACAAAGCTTTTACAGTTGCTGATGGCCTGATATCTCAGTTGTTCATTGTCACTTTTATACATCCTACATATGTGCAAATAGCCTTTATTTGAGGCTTTCCAGTGCAACTTAGTTTGTGAAAATTAGTCTACTGGTTGTGAAGATACAAGCTGAATGAAGTTTGTAACTAACTTAGAAATATAGTTTAAGACTTAGTCATCACTCCAGTATATGTTCCTTCATCACAAAATATAGCTAATTTATAGTTGTACAACCTCAAGTGGTAGATTTCAGGCTCAGTTTAACATCTTAGATTCAATCTCATATCTTCCTTCTTGTTCTCCTTTTTTTCTTATTACTTATAGACTTTTCAGATCAAGAAGGTGTGTTAGAAGTGATCTTACCAGTCTTATAATAGTTAGTATGGACTTTGTTTTAGAGTTGTGTTTTACTTTGTACATCACATAATCACATAATCACATGTACTACTCTCTGTAGAATCTTAGTCCTTTAAAGTTGTTTACAGTTCACTGGGTGACTTCTAAGTTATCTGGTTAATTCCTAGGGCTACTTATTTGTTACCTATGCTCCAATTCTAACATTTTCTCCACAACAAGTATACAGTTCTTCCAGCATATGATTTCAAGCCTTTTATTTTCAGACAGAACTTTCCAGAATATGAGAAGTATAACTAAATGTAATTGGATGGAGAAT
>Ga0157364_1004834_pt1 | contig 13558 bp, 15 predicted proteins | sample AttsexASBM2_FD_111476 | JGI IMG/M metagenome (GOLD analysis project Ga0157364, IMG submission 111476) | Fungus gardens microbial communities from leaf cutter ant in Ribeirão Preto, State of São Paulo, Brazil - Atta sexdens ASBM2 | ecosystem: Host-associated > Fungi > Mycelium > Unclassified ... | reverse complement strand
TAGTTCCCGTACAATAGACACAGAACATTTACCGCACGACAAAATATGACATGGTAACCAACAAGCTTACAGCTCCTAACATATTTATTGGTTATCGTGTCGCGTTTTCCGCGCGATAAACGTTTCTGCGGCTAGTGCAAAAGCCATAAATTAATGGAAATATAAACAATATAACGTATAATTAATGTACGTTTCCACGATGTATGTTTCCACATGTAACAGCAGTTCATTATTCAAAATAGGATAACTATAGGGATTCCAACTCACTATGCGTTAGTGCGTATATGTATACGATGTGCGCACACGCGCGCGCGCGCGCGCGCGCGCGTATGTGTGTGTGTGTGAGGAGTCAGAAAAGGTGAAGTGCCTCACAGACGTTGGGAAGAGGAAAGCGCGTCACCGGGAGGAGTCCGTGTTAGAAGGGAAGGATTTTCCTTCTCTCTCTCTCTCTCTCTCTCTCTCTCTCTCTCTCTCACACCAATTGCATTCTCTTTTTAACGTATTGTTCTCTTTCTCCATTGTAGAATACAGTTTTCTCTCTTCCACCCGTTGCGGTCCTATACTTATTATTTGCATTCTTTCTTCCTCTCGTTGCGCTCTTTTTTCTTTTCTTCTTTCACATGATTTTATTTAAATGTTTTTATATTTTAGATACATGTTTTTTACGATTTTTTAAATAATATATTGTAACTCGGCAATAATATTAATTTAGCAACTGATAATATGTTTAGTAATACAAATGGCCAAGCGTTCCTAATTATCGAATTATTATTAAAACTGTTATTGAGTAATTATCGAACCCTTATTAAACATATATATATACTAACAATAATATATAACTAACTGTCATTATTGATAAATTTTTAATTATAGAGATAGGGGAGAGAAATTAATATGCATTAAAAAAAATAAGCACTCAGTCAGGAAGCGCAATATTTTTCTGATTTTGTCAAGAAATTCCATGGGACATATAAAAATATAATGAAAGAAAATCTCCTTTTCTCAATCACCATTTCCTTCACGACAAATTTCTTTCCAACGATAAATCCTTGCAAATCCACAAATATAATCCGTATATATCATGGTGAACGACTTTTTGAGACTGTGCTTGACTACAAAGGATTTTGGATTTTATCTCATATATTAAAAAGAGGGGGAAGATATTTTTTGATGATACTTTACGTAATCTTGCGTATTACATTTGACATTGGGCTATATTCGATCACGCGGTCGTATATGATAAGGCAATAGGCAGTTGTTTTCGCGAGTACATTTTCTTTGTATTCAAATTCTAATCGTACATCCACGATGCCACTCTTGATGACTCGCGAGCAGTCAATAGTTACTATATATAAAATCTTTTAAAAAGGAGTTTAATTGAAATGATGATTCATTTCTTTCACGAAGGATTTGATAGTAAGTACGGTAACGTAATAAAATACATATCATACAAAATAACGGCTCTGCGTTTGTCAAAGTCTAGATTCAGATCATCGGATAAAATTCAGAATTTAGATAAAGTTTCACATTGGTTAATTTACAGGTATTGAAGTAAGTTTTACGTGCTGTCATGATATTTTTTTTATCAGTCTGTAGACCAAAGATAACATATCATTTTTTCAGCTGAGTCGCAATCTTGATGGTCCAGGAATGCTTCGTTGTAGTCGATAATATGGGATATTCATACAAATCCTACGGAAACTCATACTCAGATATTGTTCATTCTCTAAAGCGCGCAACAGTTTATTAACTTCGTTCAACGCATGAGACATTCGCCATTGTACTTTGAATAATTCAAGCATCGGCTCTGTCGCTGGATCTCCCACTATGTAATTGTTATCGTTGCGCGCTCGTATCAAAATTAATTCGTGACGAGCGTTAATTACCACCCGTTTGTAATCCTCGCAAAAGCTCAACAATATGCTGAGCGGTACAAAAAAATTTAAGTATCCTTCGTCATTAGGCTTTTCGCGGTATCACTAAAATCGATAAATCAAGCATTACGCAAACTACATGCGATTTCATTAGAAAACGTTGCATAACCCTTCATAAGACTAATTATTCTAACATTTCTGCTGCGATCAATCTCCATACCGTTGAGTTCATATCGAATTTCATTAAACATAAACGCCACTTTACGCCAATTACATCTAAGATTTGGTTGGTTTTGTACATTTTTTTTCCTTTGAAGTCAATCTACTTTCGATGTAGAGAATGTTTTCACGGTAACGTGTATAAATCCTGCTATTGTATGGGTATTCTTATCTCGTTGCTATGTCCAAACATCGTGTTGACGTATGAATTGTACGTGTGAAACTCGTACTTGACGATGCAAAGATTGATTCGCCTCCAATATTCAAGATATTAACCATCTTATTTCATATAACAAAGTCCATGATTGTAAAAATTTAACGTTCGACGCAGTGAGATTCTTTCTACTGGACGCTCGAATATTTTTGATTGCTGTCGTCCCTCTAGCAAAAATTATGTCCCCTGTCTGTTTCACCTGCTCGTTGAGAACAAGCATCTTACGTTATTTTGTCGTATCTCTTTATCTCTGTGTCGCCTCCGTACATGCAATCTAACGGTGATTTCTTCTCCGAAAATCGAGCAATCATCCGTTTTGATCCACAACGCGAATCGTCAGATCCGTAATGCTCCATACAATCGGAAAGTAAATGATCTGTGTCGGTCTTTCCGATATCTTATATGCTGGTGACACACTCGGTGAAAATTCATGTATCGTGTGCATGAACTTATCGTTGTTGTATGCGCCCATGGTCACGTTGTATTCAATGCGAATGATATTACGTTGATGATATTTATCGATCTGATTCGTGCCATTGTTGTGGTTCTAGCACGCGATTCTATGAAAATCCCAACAGCAATCCAATATTGTGAGGTTTGATGAAATTTACTCTATAAGCGCATTTGATTTCACTCTTTATTGTATCATATTATTGGCATGAACAGGGTACTGTTCATCCTCTTCTCGAAGCGTTTTCTCTCTCGCAACATCATTAGGAAATTGTAGAAAGAATTGCACGTCTTAAATACTTGTTTATGTCACTTGTTTATGTGTTTGTTATTTATGCGTTTGTAATTATCCTTCGGGAATGACAATTTCTTTGTCATCTTCATCAAAATAAAATTTATTATTCAATGAATTTGTATTAGATATCATATGGCAGGTTTCAAAATCCATCAAACCGAGCTTGTAATCGCCATTGTTCAAATCTACGGCCGGAAAGTAGCAGGTCGCGAGGACGCTACTCTTACCGGTGAGCGTAAATGTCAGTGTGACATATTTAAATGAATACTGAGTTGAAAAAGTCAATTCTTAAATTGATCGTCAACTGTCTGTAAAAATTGTAGACACAGTTATCCACAGTTGTTTTGATCATAACGTTGATAAGACGTGTTGATTATACTCGATTTGCATTACGTCCAAAAATTGCATCAATTCTTTCGGTAGTCGAAGATTGTCGAAACTATCAAAGTAAGCAGCACCTTCGCTTCGCGTACACCCAATGAGTACCTGGTCTATCAACATTATCCAAATTTACGATGCCGCTCTCGTTTTAATACTCTCCCCTCGTTGATAAGGTAAAACGCATAAAAATAAAATGGAATACGTATATGTGTTGCAATTGTACGTTGATAGTTACACGCTTCGGCATTTTTAGCAACTGTTTAACGTTTTTTTTAATCTTATTTTTTTCGTGACTCCTCGTCCATGCTTGTGTGGAGTAAACTTCATGACCTTTCATGATGCGGTTATGACGTTTCAGTTCTTCCAACTTGCGGCTTTATTATTGTTTATAGCTTTTGCGATTCCTGCCGCGCCGCTGACTAACGAGCCGAAGACTCTCAATAGCAGTAGAATAGGTAAGATATCATCGTATTTTGCCGGTAATATTCGTTTTTTCGTTGGCTTTTTCTTCTCCATTTTCATGCTCTTATCAATTCGTTTTGACTTTCATAGCCGCCCAAACAGCTATGACAGCAGCTCTCTCTCCAAGAGTCTTTCGTGATAATCCGTTTCCGCGCCTCAGTGAGTATTTTGTCAGCTACACATCGTTTCGTGAGATCTTTGCTCCGCGAAAGCTATGTCCGTTGGACGCCGCGTTCAACAGGTTAATGCCTCGATCGTCTCTAGCCAATCGCTTTTTTAAATGCATACCTGAACTACAAAATGATATCCGGAGATATGCAACTCGATCGAAAGATGCATTTATCGTGTGATTTAAAAAACCGCAGCCTTTTGATGTTATTGTTGTTGACATTTGCTACAATTTCTTATAAACGGCGCTGAACCATCAATATGCCATCAATGGCAGGACAAATTATAATGTTCCAAGCACCGATGATGTTGCTGAATCAACCTTTACATGCTCGGGTAATCAGTCCTATAGTTGATCTATGTAATTCTTAAATTCTCGTAACAAAATAATTTTCGGTATATATTCCAACTCTTTGACGGTTGAACTATATACATCACAGTTGTCCGACACGATAAGAAGCATTTTGAATACAGAGCGGTTTCGCTTTGTGCGCTACTATAAATATTATCAGTGTCATGAAGAGAGAAAATATGAAGTTTGACAATCAAAGTAATTAACGCTAATAAATTACAGACTGAAAAAGAACGCAAGCATGGAAATATGCTGCCGATTTCCATACACAGAATCATTTGCGATCTATCGAACTGCAAAACAAAGTGTGTTGATAAGTTTGCTGGAAAGTCCACATGGCATACGTTTCGAGAACATGTAGTTATTGCAACAACCAAAATACCGATAGAATTTATTAGTAGTGATTGAAGAAATTTATTTTATATTCTCCAATAATAACGATGTAGTATCATTGAATGAGGCGCTTCCAAATTCCATTTTTATTTTTGATGACGTAGCATGTGACAAACAAGATGCGATCAGAGAGTACTTTGCAATCGTCGACATGCGGACGTCTGCTTCTATCTGTATCAGACATACTCAAAGATACCGAAGCATCTTATACGCCATAATGCAAATCTGTTAATCCTGTTCAAACAGGACGGTATCAATCTGAAACATGTATATAATGATCATGTAAACATCGACATGTCTCTTACGAGAATTTCTGCGAACTGTGTCATTGCTGTTGGCAACAAAAGTATGAATTCGTAGTGATAGACAAAGACAGTGCACTCACGAAACAAAAACTAGACGATATAGAAAAAGCTTTAACGAGTATGTGATACCTTAACGTGGTTAGTCATTGTCAATACGTCAATTACACAATATTTCCTTTCTAGTACATGGATAACAGCAAAAAACTCAAGAATAGTGAAACGAATTGCGAGAACGAGTGACTTGATTCGTAAAAAATATCTGCTTTAAAAATCGGTAAAATAGATATAGTATTGGAGAAATACTTTAAGTCTATCGTTGTACCTTTAAAACAGAGTGTCGAGAATACCGCTATATATAATGATGAATCTCAACCAATTAAAAAAGAAGTCAATGTTGTAAAGGATAAAAATATTAAGAAAAGAAAACCTGAAAATAATGAAGATGTTCATGATGATGAAAACGATAATGATAGTGATGGCTTCTACAATAGATGGATAATTCATGGTTTCAATTAACACCGTCGTCTAAAAAGAACGTACAAAAGAATCGAACGTTACATCAAATTCCAATTATGTGTCGCCTGAATCGTACGCACAAACGTTCGCACGTTTCCTCAGTCGAAGACGTTTATGAAACGTCCAATGAACTGCTTGAAACATTAGTTAATCTTTGCAAATGCGACAAGTTTATAAGAAAATGCATAATCAATTGGGCACTTGAATAAAAATAAACATACGTTTGCTTCTCGATGGTAGCAGAGAAAAGGAAATCGATCACGTTTATAGCGTATACTTCAGCGAGAACAGCACGATGCTCGACGACAAATATTTCGATGTAGACACGAATGACTTTGTGATCGTAGATAAAGTATAAAAGTACACATGGTTTGTACGAATTATTTTTCAAAAAAATCCCCGATGATACTATTTACACAAAAGGCGATAAATTAGCGTACAAAAAAAGGTATACTGTTGGCAACGAATGCTCACAGGCAATGCGCAGTCATAAAGCGAATAATCTAATAGTGGACAGCAAAGGATACAAATATAAGAATATAATAGCATCTTTGGGGTCAGGTAAAATATAAGTTGGAACGGCATGCCACGCGTCAGGGACTAAACAACAAGTCAGATAAAAGAATCAGAAAAAAAGTAATACTATGCACCATGATTCTAAAAAACAATAAAATCGATTATGCTCATTGGGACAGGCTAGTGGATTATCTCCGATTGTTTGAGGCTTCGCGTCAGGCAGTCACAACGCCCACGATAACGAAATATTATCTATTATCGAGGAACTTCATAAAGCTGACCTTATTATAAATTGAAACGAGATACACACATTTTAGTTGACATCGAAATGCTGATGAATAACGTTTTCGTAAGAACTTTGTGATATTTTACGCATTATACAGCAATATCATAACATAATGTAACATGTCATGAGAAGAAAAGCCTCGAAAAGTGGTGACTAGTGGAAGAACTGCACACTCCGGCGAGAAAAAATTTTCCACGTAGACATGTCATAATTTGGATGATCTGTGACAGGCTGATATGATCGAGATGCGCCCTTACACGATTCAATGAAGGTTATTATTACATTCTCACCGTTATCGATGTGTTGAGTAAGCATTCATAGGTCAGCACGTATTGCTGAAAACCACGAGTGGAAATGAGATGGCTACAGCGATAAAATAATTCGCAAAAATAATTCGAGACAATGGAAGCTGTCCGAAAAATTTGCAAACTGATATGGATAAAAGAATTTTACAACGCAAATGTGCAAAAACTCTTGAAAAAACACAACATAAATCATTTAATGAAGGCATCTGTCGTTGAATGTTCAATCGTACGTTGAAAAACAATATGTGGAAATAATTTACTCACAATAGAAATTATAAATGGATCGACTTGCTACCGCGTCTCGTGTCTAAGTACAATGCGCGAAAGCATCAAACTATCGGTATGCGGCCCATCGATGTGACGATTGTTGACAAACTCTTAAATACAGTGTACAGTAGCGTAAAGGCCGCGATTCAAAGAGTGATTCGTGTGAGCAAATTCAAGATGATCTTTGAGAAGGATTACACGCCAAATTGGATCACGGAGGTGTTTAGAATCGTCAAAGTACAGAAAATTAATCCTATGACGTATCTACTGGAAGATTAGCGCGGAAAATCGGTCGCTGGAGGATTCTGTGAGTTGCATCGCGTCGCTAACTCCGACGTACATTTAGTTGAAAAGATACAAAAAAGGAGATAAGATTTACGTGAAATAGCTCGGCTTTGATAATTCGATAACTTTTGGATACACAAGGATAATGTGTTATAAAAATAAAATTTATTACAATAAAAAATGTATAATTATTTTTTCCCTATGTAAATATAAACGCATTATACATGTTATATACATTACACATATTACACATATTACAGATGCATACGTAAACACGTATATACATATATACATACGTACATATGTACATACGTATATACATACATATGCACATACATACGTACATACCACGTACATACATACTATACATACTATTACATAATATATATATTATACATACTATACATAATATACATATTAAACATAATATACATAATAAACATATTATACGTGTCAAACATCATATACATGTGTTTTTATTAATAAAAAAAAGTACATAAATACGAAAAAAAGAAATGAATTTTTTATAATAATACTTTATGATATCCTCATTGCAGCGTGTCAGTAGAATCTGGAACAATGTACCGCTTATCGTCGTATGGACTCAGAGCGATTTTCGTTTCGGATATATACTTCGGTCTTATGCACAACTGCCTGCACGTCATTTCAATTGCATCATTCAAACACCGCGTATAATCATTGAACGTTATAGATCTCGCTACAACATAGCTCTTGCTACGCCCTTTACTTTCTTAGTGTCTTTTTTACCATTGATACATAAGATATATTTTTGCTCTAAGCCCAACGAATTCAGTCATGATCGCTCCAATGTTTTCATCTTTCATTAAACCAGGAATTTTTTTATTTACGAGCGGAATCTCATACGCATTGTCAACCGCGTAATCACTAGTGTCAAATTGATTGATATCATGCTTCATAACAGCATAGACATCGTCACACCTGATGTAATAAATTAGACCATCCGTGTCAGAACAGTAGTGTCATATACTCGTGATGAAATTTGTAACAAAACACGTCTTGGATATGTCCAAGATACCTATGTATATCGGTTTGTCGATCCTCGAGTTTCCGCATTTCTATTGCGACCAAATTCTCGGAAAAAAAAATTCTACTGTGAAAGTTTGGTTTCGCGATCATTGCCTCTACACCGTATTTCTCATCCCAATGTGTTACGAGTCGTACATTAACATGATTACGCACATTCTGCATGGTTTTGCCGAAAACCGCGTTATTCATTAATTTGAAATTTTTCTCGAACTCATTCTTTGCTAAAGTTCTAAAATTTGTAGGGATGTACTCGCGAAGCTATGGAGATAAGCTATGGAGAGATTGCGCGAATTGCAGTATTTGATGGATCTTTGTAATGCGGAGACCGTGACAAGTACATTGCTGCAGATTGCGATAATGTATGACGTAATGCTTTTTATCATACAATATCGCGAGGAGCTTCTTCTCTCGTTTGCCGGGTAGTTCCTCGTACGTTGGACAAAACAGTAGATCGGAGTGCGCATCATGAAGATGTTGAGGATACTTCAAATCCACCTCGAGAACGTAACTCGTTGTGAATCTATCGCGATGGTCGTAATGTCAAAATTGTCTACGTCTAATGGTTGATATATTGCCCAATCGTACAGGTTGTTAACATCGAAGTATATCAGGTACGTTGACGCTTTCGATGGATCATATGTATGTTGTTGGCCTGCGCGTACCTGTGAACATTGACTCAGACCGCCACGTATACCACGTTCGATGAATAGAACCACGTCGATATGAAGTTCGAAATTGACGCGAGTTTCAACATCACGTCCCACGTAAAATCCAATAATGTATAATAATACGCGGGATCGAGTCCATAACTGGCAATTATCTCGAAAATTCTTAAATATATCGGCCAACAGCAATACATCTGTTTTTAAATATATATCACTGCATTCACCGAGTGTTTGGAAAACCGCTGCCTTATGTTCATGGCGTGCGCGTAATCGCTCTCTGATTCGGTATCACCTGTATCGAGCTGTAAAATAATTTGCGCGATGATAACTCAGCTTCCTTCAACTTTTCGATGCAGTCAACGTACTCGTACGGAAATATACCTTTACGTGTGAGAAGATCGAAATCCTCCGCGCTAAGATTAAAAAATTCTGACCACGTAATTTTCAATTTATCTTTAACGACTAATTTTTTTAAATTGGTAAACTGAGAAATTTAAATGAATCTATAAAACATAATTGTATACAAGTTTTTATTTTTGATGCTATCGACATATTTTGTAAATGAAATGTATTTTTCTTTAGTTATGGTAAGTTATGGGATAATTCTGTATGTCCTTCGCGATAGCTATATCCTTAATAATAAAATTATGCATCATATCGATAATTATAAAAAAAGTACGGGAATGCAATGAATCTTTGTAATTCAAGTTGAAGTTTGCGCGGGGCCTCTGTATCGTCCGGTCAAGTGGCAATAATCGCGTACCAGCGTGTCATTCGGCACGAACGTTTTTCGCACACATGGCAGTGTGTGGTGCTGTTAAATTTTTGTCAATCATCTCGCATTAAAATCGTAAAATCTAGCATTGGGTACACGAAAGTATAGACTTTACATTATGCGCTAAATTTTTAAATTCCTCGGTGAACCATGCGACGCAATCGTTATCGCGACGAAATCGATACATATACAACGAGTTGTACAAGCAATGGACACAATATGCTCAATTAAATACCCGATGTTACTGATATGTATAGCTGAATGTTTTCATGTCCATCTTCATCTTCTCTAGGGTGCATTCTAGATCGGCGTAGATTATTAACGCGTTCCTTCCTGCAATGATTGCTGAAGCTCATTTGTTATCCTCAGCTAGGCAGCCAAATCGCGCAGTTGTTAAATTTTCCACAGACTATTGCGTGGATTTCCAATTTCGTGCTTATATGAAAATAGCGCAGGCATCTGGAAAATAACATAAATTTTTATTATCATTTTAAAAAAATGTTGTTGAAAATATTTATAATTTTTTTCTTTTTTAAATGTATACGAACTTAATTCACAGAAATATATTCTTTCTTTGTTACTGTAATTTGCGATCTCATAAGGCAAGCTAAATCTTTGATCCATGCAAAATGTCCTGCATTATCATTGCATGGATCCTGCACGTACAAGAGATTGACGTGTTTGCTCCTCTTTCGATCAGTGAGCTGTAATGGAAGAATTTCTTTTTGCTTCTCGATGATATAAACATGATGGAAATGTCGTTGAGACTTTCAAATCTTTTAATTTGACTCAACATCATTGGAAACTGGATATCTATAAGATTTAGCACTGTAGAATAGTGCGGATATGATGACTCTCGTTCCATATGCTTTTTAGCTGGGTGTAGAGCGGCTATCACCGACTATACGTTGCCTAAAGATTGCACATTGATTATCTCTTCAATTTCTTTTAATTTTTCGTGGGAGGTCGATGTGTCATCCCGCGACGGATTGAACTTGTTCACATTCACGGTCAAATTCAGGATATGCGATAGTGCCACATCCTATCGCGCTCCTGAAATTCCTCCAGCGATGTCAGGATAGGCTCTATGACACTCGTATCACTCTTCTAAATTAGACGAATGGAAGAGTTCATAATTTTTTGTATTAACATTTTTATTCGCGCGTTTATCACTTGATATGAATTTGTCATTAAACGCAGTGTTTATTTTAATATTATCATGTTTCTGTATAATGTTTCGCACACGTTCCAGCACTATTTCTCTTGCATCTTCGAGGAATTGGCGAGACTCGATGTGTTCAGAATTTATCATGGCACCGGTATACGGCTTTTGAATATTGTATCGATTTCACGCCATCGGAGTTCCGCGCTATATCCAGCACCCACTTGACAAAACGTCCAGAATTCTTTAAATTATAAGCCGCGCGACATGAGCGATCAACGATTGTTTAATATCAATCGCGTTTAACACTACTCTGTTCTTCCAGCGATTTGATGAAATTATCTCAATGCTGTTCCCACGAAGAAATTCTTCTCGCGTATTCAACTGAGCGACTCGCGCTATGAGAGCATGCTCCATTTGATCCATATTAAAATATACTGTTTTTTCACAATTATTAAAATATAATTTTCACACAGTCACTAAAGATATAATTTTTGCATAATTTTGCGTTAAATGTCTTTTACATTGTGCAAATAGGGCATAAATTGCATAGTAATATTTGAGCGGATATAATACAGCGGATCTCATTCTTTACAATACGTACCGTTAATATGTATAAACGGATCACGGCATTCCATCTTGAATAAAACTCGAAGAAAAAATTTTGAAAAAATTGAAGATTCGCGTATATACCTTCAAACCTTTTAGTTTCACTACTGACAGCAGTATACAAATCACTCCATTTTTATATGCTACTGAGGATAGGAGTTGCATTTTTGTGAACATTCTTTCTCCATTATCGAATTTTTTACTTTTGTATCGCTCTAGGTGGTTCATAGTGTTTAATGACTTCTACATCGATAACTAAGATATGTAAATTCTATATTTCTGACAAAATACTAGATGGAAATGGGATATTGATGGTACATTATTTTCACAAACAGACATACTTTATTTTACAAACAGACATATTTATTGTTGTTGGCGTCGATCTCTTAAATAAAAAAAAGTTCTATTAAAGTGCATTCTTAGTACATATGTCATTGTGCATTAAGCTTAATGACAGTTACATTAAAAATTAACTTGCATATTTTTAAGTAAAATTCTAGATTGGATACATTACTTAAAACTCATCTTTGAAAAAAGATAATACAATAGAAACATACAAACTTCATTGTCGTTGGCACTGATCATGCTGATTGCATTTATTTTTAACAAAGGTTTTGACGGTAGTTACATTGAAAAATTAACTTCCATATTTCCAAAGTTAAGTAAAATTCTAGATTGGATACACTGTCTGAAAAAAAAAAATGGAGGAAACATATATAAAGAGAATTATAATGCATCAGTCTCTTAGCTTCCACTGCAGTCACCGCACTTTAATCGAGAATTGTGAGTTTTGCTATTCTATGCAAAATAAGTACAAATAAACAATATTGTTCGTCGATGATGCATTTACCAGGTGTAAAACCTTAAATCCGCTGTTTTTTAATCAGAAAAACACATTTTTTTTTCCTAGAAAGCGAAAACAAATTTATTCAAAGTACTTGCCCTCGCTAACTATACATTTTTCCCATCTTTCGGGCAATTTGTGTATACTATGCCAAAAAAATTCCTCATCTTTCGAAGCAAACCACTCATCAAGCCATTTTCGGACGTCTTCATAAGAATCGAAGTGCCGCTCAGCGAGCGCGTGGCCCATCAACGAAAACAGGTGATAGTCAGAAGGTCTGGTGAGTAAGCGGGATGGGGTAGCACTTCCTAGTTGAATGTCTCCAAATAGTTTTGGACTATTGTTGACGTGTGCGTGGTGCGTTGTCGTGGAGGAAAATTAGCTTGTCATGTCTTTTCCGATAATGCGGCCTTTTTTCACGCAGAGCACGATGCAATTTGATCAGTTATTGGTGGTAGCGGTGAGCATTAACAGTTTCACCAGGTTTTAACAACTCGTAGTAGATGATACCTTCTTGATCCCATCAAACGCACAGCATCGTCTTCCGTCCGAAGCGATTTGATCTTGAGGAAGATAGATTGATGGTTGGGCGGGATCAACCCAAGATTTTTTGCGTTTAGGATTCTGAAAATAGATCCACTTTTCATCGCCTGTCATAATCCGATGCAGGAACGACTTTCTTTTTTGTCTGGCAAGCAGAATTTGTGTTTTGGCATCGCTCCATCTGCCTATCATGCGGCACCCATTTTCCGATCTTTTGAACCTTCCCATGGCATGTAGCCGCATGGAAATGGCTGTTTGAGAAACACCCAATTGCTCGGCAAGCATTTTTTGCGATTGGGTATCGTCCTCGTCCAAAAGAGTCTGCAATCGACAGTCCTCAACCTTCCGATTTTCACGCTTCTTGTCACTCAGGTCAAAATTGTCGTCATTGAACCGGCGAAACCAATTTCTGCACGTTGTTTCCGATGAAGCATTGTCGCCATAGGCCTCCACAAGCATTCGATGCGATTCGGCAGCCGATTTCTTCAAATTGAAACAGAAAAGCAAAGCTTCCCGCATATGCTTTTTTTTTAGCAAAAAACTAGATATGATTACGAAAGAAAAAATGTATGTTGTTGTATGAAATTGCTGATGATGTGCACTG
>Ga0157364_1004833_pt1 | contig 13558 bp, 6 predicted proteins | sample AttsexASBM2_FD_111476 | JGI IMG/M metagenome (GOLD analysis project Ga0157364, IMG submission 111476) | Fungus gardens microbial communities from leaf cutter ant in Ribeirão Preto, State of São Paulo, Brazil - Atta sexdens ASBM2 | ecosystem: Host-associated > Fungi > Mycelium > Unclassified ... | reverse complement strand
TAAAAGATATAACTAAGTTAAGTTATAATTACAGATGGAAAAAAAGTAACGAAATTAAGTTATAGTAACTGAAAAAGATTCTTGTCTTCCCAGACAAGACTTTAATTAAAAAATAATTAAAGTTAAAAATTTTGTTTTTTTCTTAAATTTATCATTATTGCCTGACTGTAGATATGCTGGGATGCTCATCGACCGTTTTTATTGATTCAAAGAACGATTTGCACGAGCGTATTGAATGCCACTTCTGTTTATGGAAACTAGTGATGATGTATTATACTTTGTTGGATCAATATAAAAACTTCCTACGCCCAAAGGATTTTTTTTTCAGGGATAGGAAATAACTAACGAAGTTACAGTTACTTTTTTTCAGTTACTGTAACTTAACTTCGTTACTTTTTTCTATCTGTAATTATAATTTAACTTAGTTATATCTTTTAAGTAACTAGTAACTATTTAATAATTTAATAATTATTTTTATAGTTACTTTATATATAATATTTCAAATTTATTTGTCAATGCAGCGGTAATGTTCATTTGGCGCTATAAATGCTTCGAAACATTTGATTGATTACAATCAGAAGAAAGAAATTTAATTAATGTAAAAAAAAATTAATGTTAAAAAAAATTTTTTTTAATTGATGTTAAAAATTAACTTTTGTTAATTTTAATGATAATTAATGATAATTTTTATTGATATTTAAGATTATTGCTAGAATTTATTTGCGACTTTCTAGAAACATTTGCACTTTCTAAGCATGTAGTGTAATAATTTATATTATTTTCATCATAGCTTAATTATAATATATTTAAATATAAAAATAATATATAAATTATTGTCACTACATACTTAGAAAGTGTGAATTTTTCTAGAAAGTCGCAAATAAATTCTAACAATAATCCTAAGAGTTTTTAATTAAAGCGTGTAAGATTTAACGTATGATGTAAAGTAAGGATATTTAGACGTAACATGTAATAATAATTTTGTTTATATATTAACATTGAAAAGGTCCTAATGTAAGAACGATACGTTGTTAAATATTATATTTTAGAAGATATTAAATATTAGCAATTAAGATGTATTTGTATTTAGATAAATTTTAAGAATATTTTACCTATCATTGACTGTATATGTGAGCTATTTCACAATTATATTCATAATTATTGTTTATTCATGTTTATTGTTTCATATTTATATTTCTTATTTTTTTGAATAAAAGTATATAACATGTAAATGTTTTTTTCTTTAATTGACTTAGGCTGCGTTATGCTAAGTGATTCTAAGTATCATTCTTTTGTTTAAGTGAACAATAAGAACAAAACGATATACGGAGACAGTCGAGTAACGATTTTTAAACGCAACCCTAATGGTACCGATGTTACATTTACTCGTGACATTCTGCTGAAAATTCTAATAAAAAAAAAAACCTTGAAAATAACTTAAAAATAACTGAAAATTATTTTTTCAGTAATTGTAACTGTAACGAATTACTTTTCAAAGTCAATAACTTGTAACGGTAATTAATTACTTTTACAAAGTAACTTTCCATCCCTGTTTTTTTTACATCGAATATATTAAAAATAAAATTAATTTGAGCGACGGTTTCTGTTGATATTTTTTGTTCATATAAGGAATATATTATACTATTCCTTATGTGATAAAAAATATTAATAGGAGCGTTGCTCAAAATATTGTAAGAGCTCAATCAATGATCTTGAATAACACAGCCACAATCACAAAAATAAACATAATTAATGATCTTAATAATCATACATAACAATCTTTCCTTCGAATCTAAATTTCTTAAAAGTTTTAATATTTGACATATAGTATTGCTGTACTTCTGTTAACAAAATCAATAAAACATTTATCAACTTCTATATATATATATATATATGTATAATATTCAAGAACAAATAATCTATCTAAGATCAATCTTGTTATATAATATCATATCAAATTTTCTTTAATTGTAAAGTCAGTAATTTTCTTTAGTGTCCTTATGATAAGCATAGAGTGAATGATATCAGTGTCAATTGAGTTTGTAATAATTTAAATTTAATATCTGTAATATAAGCTTAGACAAAGTATGTATAAATTATTAACATTATCATTCTATGCAGAACAACTTAAATAATTTGAACAAATATTAGTCTTGACTTACAATTATTTATATAATATTTATAATTTTAGCATAAATCACATAACAATTTATTTTTTGTTCATTTTTTGCTCATTGTAATTTATCTACTCAAATATAACTTTCCTAAAATTTCTTTCCTAAAATAACTTTCCTAAAATTTTAGAAGAAAATTTTTTAGACAAAAATTATATTTCAAAAAAAATTAATTTTTCAAGGTCATAAATATCATACCGCTATTAATATCAATATCGCTATTTTTACAGAATATATGATAATTTTATAAAATATTATTCCTTTAATTAATAATTCTGCATATAAAATATACAAATATAAAAGATTTTATATACACAAATATAAAAGTGATTAAATTAAAATATATGAGTCACACATGTATGAGATATTAACTGTACAATATCTTTTTTAGAAAAACTTTTTAGAAAAATTATGCTATATAAGGTGTTCCAAAATTCACAATTTAAAATATTACAAGAGAGTTTTCAAAAAATTAAATAAAAAAGTTATTTGTAAATTTTTATTTTAAGCACCAGTTTATGAAATAATAGCTATAATTATGGACTAAGTTTAAGCGCTGAAGTGCGCGCTTATATTAATACATACACGATCGTTATATTTATAATGACAGATGACCGTTTAAAATGTTTAAACGTTAGTTAATTTATATAATCGACTTTATTTCAATTCTAAAATATAATATAAAATATAACTATATTTGTTAATTCAAATCTCTCTAAAAAATTAAAAAATCCAGAATGCAATAAGAAAAAATCCATATATATATATATATATATATATATATAATTTTTTAGAGAGATGTGAATTAACATAATTTCTCATCGTTGCTGATGCAATTCAACAAGATTGCAAAAAAACACGTATTTTCAATAAAAAGACTTACGAGAATATCACTTGAATGAAAAAACATATATTGAATAAGCAACGACTGTTGAAAGATATACCAAATCCTGGTTGCAATATGCATGCTCCAAAAACTAACGCAATTTAACATATTAAGGCACAGCTGGTATTGTGACGTTCATGACATTCGATATATATAAATGTATACATATGCACGTGGTATCGCGCGCATAATCCGACTGCGCGATACATCGCATTATTACATCGCTGATAATTCGCGATCGACCGCCACGCTGGCCGCAGTGGTTAGTGTGCCGATGAATTGCGTGACGCTCATTGGAGAATTCAACACGCGATTCATAACCTTCATAGGTTAGACCACGAGATCGATCAACGAGGAAGTCAAGAAAGGAAAAAATAAGATTTAGAGCGAATACGATGCGGGCGGCTGTCGCGGTGCTCTGCGTCTTCCTCGGTTGTTGCACCAACGTTGTGTTTCTAGAACTGCTTGTCAAGTGAGTACACCAATGACTCGTCTAACCGGCCAAGTGTTGCATAACCGCGCACTGTATGTTATCTAGTAAAATTTTTACAACTTATCGCTTCTTTCACTTAATATCTGTAATTCGGTACAACTTAAAAAAAGCACTTATCGCCTATAATACTTTAGCCGAAGATAGTACTGTTACGTAAAGTGAATGATAAAACAAATGAGAATTGAAAGATTTTCTTACATCATGCGTTGAATGACAAGTTTTTTTTTTATCACTCTGATTTCAGAGATGATCCTGGCAGTGGGAATCTCATTACATTCTCACAATTCCTTTTTATATCCATCGAGGGATTCCTATTCACATCCAAGTGCGGCACTGTCAGACCAAACATAGGCATAAAGGATTACTTTATTCTGGTCACAATGTTTTTTATCGCCAACGTATGCAATAATTATGCATTTGACTTTAATATTCCTATGCCGCTACACATGATATTTAGAGCTGTAAGTAATTCATTCTCATATATATATATATATATATATATATATAGCATAGACCTCCAAGAGACATCATAGGCTGATATTACAGTCGGTTTTATATTTAAAATTGTCTAGATGTCATAATCACATATTTAAAACATTACTTAAGGCAATTTTAAAATAAGAATAGATTATAAATACCAACTTTAAAAATATCCCTATATTTTCTGAATGTCCAAAGGACATTCTCAGTCTCTTGAAGAAATTATGCTGTGTGTATTCTAATTAGCAACCTAGACAACATGTATGTCTAAAAGATATCTTAAAGACGTTATAAAGATGTGTATTATAGACATGTTGTCTGAGAGATACAATAGCCTGTATTGTAAGTGTATATTGTATTGTTTCAGGGTTCTCTTATAGCTAACATGATTATGGGGATTATTATTTTAAATAAGAAATATATATTTAGCAAGTACCTGTCAGTATTTATGATCACCACAGGAATAGCGCTCTGCACAATTGTTAGTGGCAAGGAAATCAAATCCTTGCAGCAGAAAAATGTGCAAGTAGCTACGACACCATGGGATGACTTTTTCTGGTGGGCTTTAGGCATATTACTACTCACGATCGCTTTATTCGTTTCTGCTAGAATGGGTATTTATCAAGAGGAACTACATAGCCGGTATGGTAAAAACGCGCGGGAAGCTTTGTATTATACAGTAAGTCTTATTTCTTCCTGTGTTAAATATTAATCAACTTCAAGATAATTGACGATATAATGGAAATTTTTTTACAGCACTTGTTACCCTTGCCGTTCTTCCTAACGCTAGCGCCTAATATTTACGATCATTGGAACTTCGCACTCGCATCTGAACCATTAAGGTTGTCTGTGATCGGTGTATATATGCCATCGTTAATCGTATATTTAATTGGAAATGTTCTGACGCAGTATCCTTTTTTAAATACAACTATATTATATTACATACATGCGTGTGTATCAACGTATATCAACATATCTGACGAATATACTATCACGTACTCAAAGTATTCGCCTTAATTGTACTTTCAGATACATGTGCATCAGCTCTGTATTCGTATTAACCACGGAATGCAGCTCTCTCACAGTTACTCTGGTAATAACGCTGCGAAAATTTCTATCATTATTATTCTCTATAGTTTATTTCAAGAATCCATTTACTATATATCATTGGATTGGTACGCTGCTAGTCTTCGTAGGCACAATTATTTTTACGGAAGTAATACCAAAGATTATACAAAGCTTACCCAAGACGAAAAAAGTGGAATAATTCATTAATTTTAAGAATAAGGCAAGGGCAAATAATCTCCTATTGACTACGAATTATTCGAGGTATTTATAGTAGTCGCGTTATTTCAATATGTATAAAGTAAAAAAAATTTTTTTGATAGATATGGTGATAGTTTTGAATAGATAGCGAAAATGCTCCGTATTATTGTATATAAATTTACAGATATGTTTTTTGTAAAATAATAGCAGATTTTCAAAATGTAATATCTACCTCAATATTTTTCATAATTCAATTAATGAATAAAAAGAAAATGCATTCTTTCTCTTTTGATAAAATATATGTATATGTATTGGATGAATCAGTTTATTAATGCTCTATAAATTGGGCTATTGTTGGTTTGATCAAAAACTTCGTAATTTTGTGTTTTAACGATGCAAGTATATATTTTCGTTTTATAGTATATATATATATATATATATATATTTTACAATAAATATATATCTTTCTATCTAGTAACAATTTAATTTAAATTCGATATTCGACAGGGCACAGTGTTCAAGTGTTATAGATGATCGTATATCGCTTAATTTAAATCCTTTAGACTCGTTGTTCGGAGAGTTTTCTCAGAAAATGGCAGATGCAAAAAATGATAAAAAGAATCACGAAGTTAAAATAACGAGAAATATATTTATATCGTTGCATCATACCTTGGCACGCATGTAAAGCTCGTAAAATATCTTAGTTACATCTAATCAAATAATTTCCTATTTACACTATCTATTTGTGGAAAGAAGGATATACAATGGTACGAGTTAACTATCCGCATACGAGCCAGTTATCTGAATGCTCGCCGAAACAAACATTATTTACGATTAAGATATAAATGTACAAAAATGTAAGAAAATAAAACTAAAAGAAAGATATATCGCTATCACCGTACACGGCCGAGATGTGAAAAACGGATTTATTTTATCACGAGCTTAACGTCAAGGTGAATAAACGTAATATTCGTTTCTAGCCTAGTTTGTTACAATACGTATACTGATACGAATTCTGCAATGAATTAGAAGAAATATCTTCTAATAGCTACTATTAAATTGGTCAACGTATATGTATAATTTCTGATTGATTTACTCTTGCGATTGAAGTTTTTTACTTTAAAAAAAGTACAAGATGAAAAATGAACGATACATACATAAAGTTCATAATTTGTTTAAGTAAGAAATACGGATTTCCATAATAAATTATGGATTCGATTTAGAAACTGATTCCATAATTTAATATAGAAATGTAATGGTCTCATGAAATCGTATTTGACCATTCACCTATCTATAGTCAAGGTAGAATTGCATATTTTTGTCACGCGATATCGATCTTAAGCACATTCTCACGTTGAAAAATCTGTGATACATATTTTAGATAATTTGGTATTGTACTTCGTCTAATATATAATTTGATCGATGTTGTTCAGCCTCGATTTATATTCTTGATGTGTGAAGAGAAAAAGATCAGTAATTATATAAGAAAAAAAAATAATTTCCTTACGAATTCTCGTAATGTTTCAAAACATATTTTGTAGTTAGCATAAAAGAGTCAGAATCACAAGAATAAATCATATGAATAATCATAGTTCGTCAATCTTTGAATATCATTTCACCTCAATCGATCTCCATCGGTTTGATAAAATCCAAATAATCGATTATTAAAATGGAAGTGACTCAGGTTTTTCCACGACCTTGAAGATATTGGACAGTTCGTCAACTAAGGTTTCATATCGATAGGCCACTCGTATGTCTGGTACGTTGGTTCGAGTAATATCGTTACCAGCGACTCCCTCTTTTGTATAGTTAGGTCCCAACCAGTACTGCTTACTCTGCAAAATAAAACAATTAAATCACATGAAATTTCTACGCGTTAAGCAAGTATATGAAATTGAGAAATGTGCCATTATTGTAATAAGATAAGAGAATTTAAAGAAATCCGAAACCTCTTAGTTACTCTTTATATACACGAAAGATTGGAGAGCAGATATAATTACTCACCTTATGTGGAAAACCACTCATAAGAACGGAATTGCGTGCTAGCTCGCACATGTCACACGAACTGAGTTTCCACACTTGCGCAGCAATACTATATTCTTCCATCAGAGGTTCCTATAATGAATACATCATACATTAACTATCATACGAGATATATTAAAACAGCAATAATTATTTACGTATGTATAGTAACGATTTTATAAATTACAAAAAAATCTCTACTCTATGCATTATTAGATTGTCTACAATAATTTCTCCTTTACCTTAGTAAAGTGAAACTGGAGAGGATCATCTGTAGACAAGCTTATACATAATCCTCTAGCAAGGTATTCTGGAAGTGGATTACGATGATAATTAAGAAAAAGCGAATTGTTACTGAGCGGCGACATCGCGATGCCGATTTGCGCTAGGTAATATAAATATTGAAGCACAGGAACTTTTCTGAGCAGTAAACCATGCGAAATGTTCTCCGCCATCATATAGCCACATACAAGATGTTGAATGGGTCCTGCTTCACCGCAATGAGGTCTCAAGACAAATGTATTGAAGCCTTGTTCTCTATAAAAGAATTCAGAATTATATTCATCCAAAATATATAAATAGAGTATTGCTCGAAATGAAATAAAAAAATTTAATAATCAACGTACGCTCTAAAGTGATTAAGAACCGTCATATTCGCGTAAGTGTAGTATTGGTAATATCCGTATGGCGGATTTTCTATATCGTCCCACTCTGCAGGTGGACAAACATCCTTATCGAAAAGAGGATTTTCTGGCTTACTTTCATCATCTACAGAATCGAAGCCTATTACCTATAACGATAACATAGCATGTAAAACATTTAGAAAAGTATAACAAAAGCAAATAATTAAAAATAATTAGAAATAATTAGAAATTAGAAATAAAAAATAACATGAAACAGGAAAACATACGTATTGGAGAAATTTATGTAGCTCCGGATGAGAATTGGGATCGTTGGTTACTTCGAAAAGTGGCAGGAAGATATTGTTGATAATCTCTTGGAAGTTCGTCATAAGCTTATTCAGCTTGAAGATATCACTACAGCATAAAATGCAATGAGAAATCTATCAAGTCTAAGTGCCGCGCGTATCATATGATAGACTTACTATAATCTAGGAATCTGTATAAGCCAGCGCACATTATCTGAATAGACGTCGCTCTGAATTGCCCACTTAGCTAGTTTATCCCATTCTTCTGGACTCTTGCCATAGATCGAAAGACGCAGTTCTGCATTCTGATACTTGGACTCCTCAAGATCGCTTGCGACCTCCTTGATTATCCGCGCAAAATATGTGCCATTCAGATAGTTATCGGTTTTGAGGAAAACCTCACGCAAGCGGCTCTCGCCGATAGGATTGTACTTCGCGTTGAACTTGTCAAATCTGTGAAACGTGTTTCTGTCCTACGAAGAAAAAAGAATACAATACAATACTTCTTAGAAACTTCCTCGATGTCTCTTGTAAATCTTCAGAAAAATACTTACTGCATGCACGTCCAACATATCGACGCTTAGATCGTACGTAGTCAAATTCATGGATTGAAAGACTTCGCGGAGGGTCATAGTTTCGTCATTTTTGGAACAAGTAACCACTTCATCAGCGTGATTCTTCAACGTTTTTTTGATAAATCTAAGCAGGTGCTTTTGATTCATACACGAAGCCGCATGTATGTGAGTATCGACCTGAAAAATAAATCATATAATAGCGCAACTCAATTATATGCGGTGCTGAGATATAAGTAGAAAAACTCAACTTGAAATAACTATATAAAAAAAATATAAAATCTTTTTTAATTTCCTACTTTGAAATTGCATTATCCTGTTTCTAACTTTACAATAAATATTGATCTTACAAATTACAATCTTGATGTACTTTATATGAATTCGAATTGTTTGTGTACAAACCTTTCTAATATTGTAGAAATCCCTATGCGGCACGGCTTTTTGACTCGCCAGTTCCCTGAGCTCGTTTAGCAGCACATGCAGCTGATACTTAGAGGACAAGTAACTTAGTCTTCGGTAACAGAAAGATTTCAAAGGTCCGTCGGCGATCATGGCGCAGAGGAGGTTCATGTCCTGGACGAAGGCCGCCAGGTCCGGATACGAATACGGGAGCGGTTTGCCATTGGCCAGGTCCTCATCATTGGCGAACAGGTTGAACACGCCATTGACTGGCACGATCTTGTAATTCTTCGCCGGTGGAAATTCACATTCCCAAGGATCGCCGCGAGAAGCAGGCGCATGTACCGGGTGATCTGTTAATAATTAATCTGTATTAGAGAAGTATCGTCAACTGTTTGTTGCCGCAGCGCTGTTTGATTTATTCCGAGATAAAACTATCTCGCGCATAGTAAAGAGATTCTTAAGAAGTAACAAGTACATCATCATTAAAAACAGCGTGCAACAGGAAATTCAAGGTAAGGATATTAATAGGTACTAGGAAGACCTGTCCAAGAGACGTCTTTGATCAGCGCGTCGATGTCCGCGTCGGATTGACTGCCCCCGATTTCTTTCGTAATATCCAGCAGCTCTTTTCCTTAAGAAATATGTAATAAAACTGATATCGTATATTCTTTATTAACTCATATTAAAAATGTGTAGTGCTTAGCACGCTAAACTAAAGCTGTGCTTTGTATGAAGCTCCGCACGAGGAGCCGCGTGATTAGATACATATCGCTGCGACGAAAAAGAAAAGAAAAAAAATTACACAATACATGTATGATAGCTTGACGTCGTTATTGCCATCGGCGCTTGAAGCATTAAACGTTAATGTTAATTGCACTGAAATATTTTGTGAGATTACAATTACGTTTCTTTGGTAGACAACGGCACGATCAGGAAAGGATGTCCAATGGGAATATGGTTAAGGTAGATAAGGAATTGGATTTTCATTATGACTTCGGTACTGGAGCCACTTCTCAATTAACGGTAGATACCTTCGATGGCCTTGCGATCGTCGTGATGTACTTCATCGTCCACAGTGAGTGGTCTTTTATCGATACTACGCAAGAATCTAGAAGTAATAGTAGGGAAGCTCTGCTTAGAGTTGTTCATGTATTTTTCGCGTATCGCCAATGCTTGTACCAGCATCTTGGAGGCCCTTTGAAGATCTTCCAGAGGTACCTATGTATAAGTTTTATATAGATAATAAAATTGAATAAAAAATGAACTAAGAAAATAATTTTTCGAATTGACAATATTTTAATAATTTTCCTGATTATAAAATATTCATTAATCATTATGACATATAAAAATCTCTATTATATAATAAAATAATGTAAAAAAATATATATATAATTTGACTTAAAATTTAATAAAATATTTTGGATAAAAGATTATAAGATAATATATTTCATGTCATCGAGATTAAAGACATTCCTTATAGATTAATGTAGATACAGGATGAAGGAAGAAGAGGGGGGTCACATTTAGGTGACCAAGGGTTTCACGCACAAATCCGCACTCTCAAGGTTTCCATTTCACACAAAATCTCTAAGGAATACTTATCATATTGTGCATAACAGCTGCGAAACCATAAAATTACATCTCTACTAGGTCGTTACTTCTATTTTGTCAATTATTTGATAATAATACTTTATAATTATTTCTGAGAAAATATTTTGTAGAGATAAATATTTTTTGTATTTTTATCATTAGTAAATTTAATTACATAATTTTTATTTAATTATTGTACATTTGGCAAATTAATATAATTGTGATAAAGATTATGATAAGGATACATTAAATGATGTTAAATGCTAATTAAATAATTTTTGAATTATCTTCTCACACACGTGCGCACACACACACACACACACACACACACACACACACACACACACACACACACACACAAATGATAATAAATATTGTCGTTCGAAAAAAGTTATGAAAATTATAAAGTGTTTATTTAAAAAATATAAATCAGCTCAAGTCAACAGTCTGAAACTCACTCCAGAAGTATCCTCGCCGGATATGGAGACTCGTTGAAAATGAGGCACAAAATCATTTTCTTCGATCTTGAAACTATGATCAATGTCATCAGGAACTCCTGGATGAAGAGATGGTTCATAATGACTGCGGCGTTCCTCAAGATCTTTTGCAGCTCTGTTAAATAAGAAAAGAAACCATTCTTCGAGAAAATTCATTTCATGTTTCATAAAATAAAATTTCGCAATGTATCTGATATATATTTTCAAAATAATTCGTAATTATTCTGCAAAATATCGCATATTAAAAATATCTCTGACAAGAAATATTAAAATCGTTTGCAAAAGCAAATGTTTTATTTAAATCTATGATGAAGATTTTTATTAAAATTTGTTCCAAAATTTTTTAATACACAATACTAAATGACTCAGTAATTAAAACCGATATTTAGTCAATTTTATTAGTATAAAAAAAATTAAACGAGTAATAAAATACAATATCTATTTATAATTCAAAAGTTCAATATTCTACTTCATTCTCGTTTCACTTTAGATTGGGACAAAGAATTTTTTTCATACCATTATGCATATATTAACTGCTGCTCTGTGCAGAACAATATTTAAAATATCTTTTACAATGCCGATATGTCGAGGAAAATTCATAATGGAGTTAATCTACAGTTGCAATAAAGACAAATGAAATACTTTTGTGGTCGAGTTTCCAATCACAAAAGAAGATGGTTAAATTCAAAGTGATAAATACTTTATGGACCTTTGACCTGAGGCTCATCAATAAGTACCCAGACGATAATCTTTTTTATATGTATGCATGCGAGCAAATGAAAAACTGTGAGATAACCATTTTAATTATTGCGTCGTGCATAAAATGTTCCATTAATGCCTGTTTGTATTATATCCCCATTTATTTCCTTAAGTCTATAATTCCATATATTAGCTGGGTAAGAGTATTGCATATTAAAAATAATATCTCTGACACACAAAAAAAAGATAAAATTGTGTCACAAAATGAAATATTAGTTTCGTAATAATTTTAAATATTCTTTAAATCAAACATAAAAATAAAAAAATAATAAAAATTAATATAATAATTATATAAAATATATTAGTTAAATATTACTAATATTGCAACATTGCTACATTATTAATGAAAATTAATATATATATATTAATATCGTAATTCGCATGAATTATCTAATATCTCTAAATGTAATATTATCAAAATGAATAATCCAATTATTATTTATATCTACTCGTATATAATTACGGTCTTCAAATTTATCATCATTTTATGTATACAAATATATATACATTGAAAATATATATATATATATATATATAAAAGCATGTGTGCTCCCAGATATGATTATGATATAAGCGTACAGTAATAATTTACAACGCATTAAAATAAGAGTGATAGATCAAACCGATAACCAATCAACCAAATTGCATATTCGATTTACGTTCATGAGAACTATAAGTATAATTTGCCATTCTATTCTTTTAATATCAAAGCACAAATTACCTCAGGAGAATTCTATTATCCCTCGTCCACCGTTTCGATTCGTTCGCGTCAGCGAACATGTTAAGCGATCGATATCACTTGCTGGAGATCGATCGCTCTTACGCGCGGAATAAATCGCGATGCGGAAGCGCGAGTCGAATAACGCGACGCCAATTTGTGCCGCACTTTTCTCCACGCTCATTTGACACTCCTCCAAATTTTCACGAATACATGGGATCCTATCACGGAAGACAGATTTTCACTTGTAGCAGTAATCGACGAATCGCGTTCGTTTTCCTTAATCACAATCGTAGATCAATTGTGTCGTCTGATTTTTCGGTGACCCAGCCTTTCATGATTAGTCGGGCGGAATACCCGATAAGTTCTCTTTATACAAGTTGATAACAATAAGATACAGTAGGAAATGTGTAATCCTTTCTCAGTTCTTTCCACAATCTCATGCATATATTTCACCACCTTGCTATGTTCTGTCAAATGAATGTAATCGTTCCATCGGCTTTATTGCTGAATATTCCATAATCATTTCGCAGAAAATTACGTGCTTATTTCGCAAAAAATATTCTGCGATCTCTTAAATAAAAATATGCAAAGAATCTCGAAAAATATAAAATTAAATTAAATTATAGCGAAAAACGAAAAATAATATAAAATTTTTTCAATATATAAATGAAATTAATTCTTGCGTGGAGAAACAGGTAAAAGGATCTTGTATATTTTTATAAATATAATTTTTCAACCATTAACGTTTACAATATTTCTGTACATTCT
>Ga0157364_1004831_pt1 | contig 13559 bp, 5 predicted proteins | sample AttsexASBM2_FD_111476 | JGI IMG/M metagenome (GOLD analysis project Ga0157364, IMG submission 111476) | Fungus gardens microbial communities from leaf cutter ant in Ribeirão Preto, State of São Paulo, Brazil - Atta sexdens ASBM2 | ecosystem: Host-associated > Fungi > Mycelium > Unclassified ... | reverse complement strand
CTACCCTAAATGACCATGAGTATTACATGAGGCCAGCATGTGTTGTCCATGCTGTATGACGTCACTTTATTCTAGTACCTTCTACTCCTTTCTCCCAAGTCTCGTGATCAGTCTTGTGACTACGCCATCAATTTGTGACAGATGTGACAGTGTGACTGATAAACCCTAACCTGAGTTGTTCTAAAAATAGAAAACAGAAAAAGAAAAAAAAATTAAAATAAAAATGAAAAGAGAAAATAAAATAAAGTCCACCGTCAACGATCTTGACAACACTTATTTTATTATAATACTAGATTCTACCTTCTAAATTACAACTATATAACAATTAAGCTAGATACAATACATAAAGTTGAGGCTAAAGTTATTATCTGTATAATACTTACTTCTTAAATTGTTTTCTTCTTTACTTTTGTTAAGTATCCTAAATTAATCTGTCTTTTATATGATATTTGCAAATTTATCTAACAAGTATGAATCACTTTCTAACAAATACTTGTTGTCAAGATTGCAAGTAGTGGACTTTAATTATTTTTATTTTTATTTTTAATTATTTTAATTATTCTATTTTTAGAACTTAGGGTTAGGGTTAGTGACAATACCACTTGGTCACACATCAGTCACATATAGTGACAGTAATGGTCACAAGTTACAGAACACAAGGGAAAGAAGTAAAAGATTCTAGAAGAAGTGATATCATATAGTATGAACACCATATGTTGACCTCATGCCTAACATATGGTTATTTGAGGTAGGGTGCACAGTAGTTAGCACAGACTATCTGAATAGATATATAAGGTAGTCTACTTTGTAAAGAACTCTCTATTGAGTTTTCTTGTGTTTACAATAATACAAGAGTTTGTTCTTCCATCTAACTCTAAAGACTTAAGTTTATAACACTTGTCAGAAACCTTCTGAGTGGGCTTAATTTTCCATTTTTTAGTTTTCTTATTTCCTTCTTTGAACTTAGTCAAGAGTATGATATTATATTATAAATGTCATAGTCACACAGTCATGTGACTTGGTGAAACATCATAGAAACTACTAGAAAGACTTAATAGTAGGTTAGAGATATACAAATTAACTTCTAAAGATATATAAAGTAGACTACTCTATAATAGAAATTCTATTAAGTCGTTTTATATCACTCAATACACAAGTATGCTTTTGCCTTAATACTTAGACCTAAGTAACAATATTTAAATATAATCTTAGATAATATTCACTACTTATTTACTATATAAACTACTAACTAACATAATTATTATAACTTAAGTCTTAGAGTAAAGATGAAAGACTACTTTTGTATTAAGTAACATAAAAGAACTCAATAGAGTTCCAAGTACAAACTAGTCTACCTTATATACCACAGACCATGGTCTGTGTGCACATTACAACTATTCTATTCTAAAGTATATACTATAAAGTTAATATGTTGTTGCCATGTTATATGATATTATTTGTTCTAGAACCTTCTATGATTTTCTCTATGTCACATAATTGTGTGACTGTGATATGTGTGACATTATGTCACACTTTTATCTTAAGTCAAAAATAAAAAGGGAAAAAACTTCAATAAATAATAAAATAAAATAAAATAAAATAAAATCAAGATTATTGTTTACAACTCTGACAATAATGTATACCTCAGTTCTCACATCCATTCAAGTAACTGGGTATTATTCTTACAATTTATGGTACTACAACTTGGGTCTCAAAGTATTAAAATAAAAAAAAGAATCTTGTATTAGAGTTAACATATGAAAACTTAATAGAATTTCTAGTATAGATATGTTTATCTTATATATGTAGTTTGTACAGATCTTACATCTAATCTATCCTGAGGTATATAAGACTAACATATTATAGCTATATTATTATAATATTATTCTTTTAGAGTCTTTTATATTTTTGTAATATTATATGATATTATAACTATGATAGGTATATGTATGACCAACTTATAATAGCTATTATGTTTTTGTCACACTTTGTGACCATTGTAACCATTACATATAACATCACATTATTATCTCTTAATTAATTTTAAATAAGAAAAATAAAAACTATAAATAAAGAGAAATATAAAATAAAAAGATATTATATTTAGAATAAAAAGTAGTTTATAGAAAAATTATAGATGAGATTAGATGAAGTGTAGAAATATTATTTGTGATATGTAAATATAAATCTGGGATAATCTTAGTTTTAGTTAGTATACTATATCTTTACATATTATAGTAATTATAATTTAAGAAAAATAACTAGAACATTACAACTTAAGTTTAAAAGTTTGGTCAAAAGAAAAAAATGATATTATTTAGCATAAAAGAACTTGGAAAGATTTTTAATACAGAGATGTCTACTTTATATATCTCTAGTATATAGTCTATATATATTATATCCAAAAAGTTAAGCAAAAGAAAAAACCTTATATTAGGATTAACACAAGAGAACTTGATGGAGTTTCTAGTACAAAACTGTCTATTTTGTATATACTAAACTATTAGTCCATGCTATACTAGACTTAGTCTACTCTAAAAACTATATATGTAATACTGTGACAGTCACATATGATATCATACTAACTCTAACTCTAAGTCTAAAAATAAATAAAAATAAAAGAGAAAAAAGTAAAAAGTAAAGTTTACTATCTTCAACTTTGATATTATCTTCTCTTTAAGGTTTCTCTTCTAGAGAAACTGACTTTCATTTTTATCAGTTTCTCTCCAATTTCTTTAAGTATTTATCTTCAAACTTTCTATTATTCCATCTATATAATATCTTCACTATATACTTTTCCAGTAATTCTTCTCTTCTAAAATTTCTTTCTTTTGCTAAATCTAACTTCTCTTGTCATCTTACTTCTATATTTAGCCTCTCCTCAAACTCCACTACTACTTTCTTCATATTTCCTAAATCCTTCTCTATTATAATTACAAGATCTTAGAGTGAATCAAATAAATAAACTGTCAGACTTGTGTATTAGACCTGAGTTTCTTTTAACTTTATTTTTCATATTTATTTTCTTTTTGATTTATTTTCTATTTTGGAATCTAGAATTAGGGTTAGAGTGATGTCATGATCACATACTATCACATATCAGTCACATCAAATAACATTGTCACAGTAATGGTCATACAATCATGTAGTTATATAGAATATAGTGGAAGGTTCGAGAAGCAATGATGTTATACAACATGTATAACACATGTTGACCTTATGACTAATACATGGTCTTTAGGGTAGGCTAGATGTAATAGAGCACAGACTATTGTTAGTTAGTATATAAAGATAGATACATTGTACCAAGAATTCCATTGAGTTCTCTTGTGATTAATACAATCCAAGGTTTACTCTTTTGACTTTAACCCTAAGTCTTAAAAGACATAACAGGAACCTTGTATTAGGTTAACACAAGAAAACTTAATAGAGAACTCTATACAGGATTGTTTATCTTATTAACATGTGTATATCATGCTATATGTGATATCTGAACCTTGGATGCACTTTCAGAAGTTTAGGAGTGATTTAGAAGTTTAATAATGATGGCAATAATGATTAAGATCAATACAGATAATAAAGAATAAAGAATGATGTTATGATGTATGTGAGGACTAATATTTTTTCTTTTTCTTTTATTTATTTTTCTTGATTTTATATCTCTTTTCTTTTGAATTTCTTTTTCTTTTTCTTTTATTGATGATGAAGAGGCATGTGACTGCAGTCACATAACCTGTCACATGATGTGAGGTCATAGGCCTAGAGCAGGCTGGAGTAGACTAGATAGATAACGTTAAGGAGCATGTTAACTGCATGGCTACTTCATAGTGTACTTATAGACGATATATGGACATTAGGGCAGAAGTAATTATTAGTAGCATGGACCATATGTAATTTATATAAATAGGGTAGCAATCCAGCAGAAACTCTTTGTCAAATTCTCTTGTGATTCCCACATTGATAGCCTACTGAGAGCTTTGCTGCCTTGTATGATTATTAATCATTGTAACTAGTGGCTGCCACAACAATTGATGGAAATTGATGAAAATTGATGTTGTTAAGTCTAAAGTCTAATCCTCAGACACAAAAGTATATATACAAAAGAGTGATGGTCCATGTACAAGCTGTTGCCATCACATGATCAAAACTTATACCTGATGGGAGCTGTCATCTGTCATAACAGCTATCAGGCTAATTTTAGAAGATAACTAATTATATTACTATATTGATATGCTTGTATCTCTATGAATACTTATTGCTATGTAATATATTATTTATCATTGGAAATGATTTGATAAGCACTTTCCAACACAAGTTCAATCGTGCAAATCCATCTAGTTGTTCATGAGATATTAGCAAACAGAGATTTTACAGTTACTGATGACCTGATATCTTGGTTGTTTGTTATCACTTTTGTACATCCTGCATATGTGCAGATAGCCCTTATTTGGGGCTTTACAGTGCAACTTAGTTTGTGAAAATCAGTCCACTGGTTGTGGAGATACAAGCTGAATGAAGTTTGTGATAGATATATAATTATGTGATAGTGCTAAAACCCAACCCTAGATCTCAAAATAGAAAATAAATAATAAAATAAAAATGAGAAAGAAATTGAAAATAGTTAAAGTCTCTTGTTTTCAATTCTAATATTCCCCTTTTTCTAAGTATCATGCTCTGTTATGAATCTCTTCTATTGTACTCAATACTTCACTGCTCCTTGTATTTTTCTTTTATTTAGAATTTTTTCCACCTTCTATTCTTTGACTTCTTCTACTTCTACTGGTTTCACTTTTTCTGTCTTTTGTTCTTCTACTTGTTCTTTGTATTATATTATCTGACTACTATATGAATTCTTATCAAAGTGGATAGTTATAATTTGACTATATTAGTAGAAATTACTTTATCAATAAAATATAGGCCAACATATCAGTTCACTAGTTTTTTTGCCAGTCTCTTCTTGAATACCAAGTTCTTTGTATTTAACATTACTTTGTCTCCTTTTTTTTATTCTTTCACTTTTTTCTTTCTCCTGTCTGCCTATCATTTCATCTCCTCCTGTACTTTCTTCAACATTGCTCCAACCTCATTTTGCACTCATTTTGTCCTTTTATAAACTTCATTACCTTTTTTACTTTTCCTTTCTTTCTTATATTTGTCTCTATTCTTAATTCTCTTCTATAGTTTACTATAAATAAAGATACTTTAGTTGCTAAATGTACTTTGTTATTGACCACAAATTCTACTAATGCTAACCATTCTGGCCAGTTTTCTTGTCTGTGATTTACAAAGAACTGAAGGTACTATTCTAACTCCTAGTTTATTTATTCTATTTGTTCATCTATTTGTGAATGGAAAGATGTTGACAGTTTAGTTTTGATTTCCAACATTCTATTCAACTTCCTTGTTAACTCTGCTACAAATTGTAGTCCCTAATCTAAAACCATACTTTTTAGCAACTCATGTAACTTTCACATATTATCTCTAAACAACCTTACTAACTCTTCTGCCAATATTCCTTTTGTTGTTACTACAAATATGTTATTTTAGACAAATTATTGTAGACTACTAAGATAACATCCTTTCCAGCTATCAGGTGTGATTCATACTAGGAGGTGAAAGTCTATGAGATTGTAATGAGCTTGGTAACATGGACTTGTTAGAACAATCTTGGCTTTAGCTTATATGCTATGCCATCTGTCTGCTGCATAGTTGTAACTTCAGATAAGTAGATAAAGTCTGAAATTAAAGTAAGTACTGATTTGGTGTGTCACTGTTGAATACTGAAGATCAAGTTCAATAAGAGTTATCTTTATCAATTATCAGACTAGCAAATTACAGTATAACTACTAGTCTTATATACAAGTCAAATATATCGAAAGTGCTTGAGGTTTCAGTATATTATACTGAGTGAAGGTTTCAGTGATGGAACACTGACAAAGGTTAAATAGGAGAACTCTACTATAGAAAACTATATCCTCCTCTATCTGTTATTCATCTCCTTATATTACTTTAACCTCTGCTTTCTTTATCTTTATTCCTAGCTATTTTTATTTTTTCTAATATATCTACTTCAAGTCCTTCTATTACTACTTTTGCTAAGTTACAAATCTATTCTTCTTTAATTAATGTTTGATTCTCATTGTCCTTTTCTATATATACTTTCTAGTCTGGCTTTTTACTATTTTGTTCCTGGCACATGTTCTAGGATAAAGTTAAATATTAATAGGTATAAAGTTCAATGAGCTTGTCTTTTGTTCAACTTTTGCACTTTTATGAAATATTCCAAGTTCTTGTGATTTGTCCAGATCTCAAACTTGAATTTTGTGCCTTCTAATAAATGTCTCCAGTTTTCTAATTCTCTCATCACTACTAACATCTCTTTGTCATGAATCTTATAGTTTCTCTCTATCTCATTTAGAAATTTTGAGAGGAATACTACAGGTCTCTATCTTCTATCTTCACACTTCATAAATAATACTCCCTCTATCACATAGTCTGATGTATTTACTTTCATTTTCATTTTTTTGTTTAGACCTGGTATTGTTAATACTGGTTCTTTTGTGAATCTCTCCTTTAACTCTCTGAATGCCTCTTCTTGCCTCTCTGTCCATTCCCACTTCTAATTCTTCTTCACTATATTATATAATAGTCTAGCTATTGCTACAAAATCTTTGATGAACCATTGATAATAATTTACTAGTCCCAAAAACTTTTATACATCTTTAACTCCTTTTAGAGTCAGCCATTCTAATACTTCTTTCATCTTTTATTTCTTTATCTTAATTCTCTCTGGTCTAATTACTACTCCTAAGAATCCTACTTCTCTAATCTTCTACTTGCATTTTTTCTAGTTTTACATACAAGTTATTTTCTACCAATCTCTTCACTACTTTCTCTACTATAGTCCTGTATTATTCACTTTTTACTATTCTTTTTTCTTATAAAAAACACTATTACTATTTGAGATGACTTTGAGAGTCTGATGTACTTTTTCCTTAATTGTTCTTCAATAAACTCATACACCTCTCCTCTCTCTTCTATTGACAATATATATGTTATGGTATAATTGGACTCTGATATTTTATTTTGATTTTCTTTTATTTTTTTATCTATTTTCTTTAATTTGATTTTTCTTTTTCTTTTCTTTTTGTTTTTTTATTTCTTGAACAATGAAAAGGCATGTGACCATGGTCACATGATGCATCATATAAAACTATGTTATAGGCCTAGAACATTGTAAAAAGGACTAGAAGGAATAATATCAAGATATATGTCTATAATATGTCAACCTCATAATATATATATAGATGACATATAGACCTTAGAGTAGGGTTATTTATTGTTAGCACATACTATGTATAAGTAGTATATATAGTATAGGAATACATTGGGGACTCTTTATTGAGTTCTCTTATGATTTCCATAAAATACTTCACCTATAAGTTTATTTAAGTATGCTATTGGTCTTCTTTAACTAGTAGTTATCACAATAGGATATATCTTTCCATTCTTTAGCACAGATCCTTCTTTCACCTCTGTTACATGACCTTACATCTTTCTTTTTGGCATTCTCTCATATACTTTCTTTCTGAAGTCATAGATTCACTTGTAAAACCTTGGAAGAACTAATTTCTTAGTCTTTTCCTCTGACTTTGCTATTTCTTTTTCTTTGTTCCAAATTTCCTACTCTTCTACTACTTTCTTAACCTCCATTATTCTTTTTTTTTTGTTTTTTCTTTCTTCTTCTGCTCTTTCTCTTCTTTTTCTTTTTCTTTTCTTCTTTTTTCTGTTTTTTTTTTCTGTTTTTGCTATTCTAATTTTTCCTGCTTTGGTCTCCACTACTTTCCATACTCCTCTGGATATCTTGTCATCTTTATCTCTCCAATCCTCTAATTAATTTCAAGATTGTAGCTTGTAAGCTACAGTATTCCTAAAATTATACTCTATTTTTGTCCTCTGATTACATCAATCTCTGTTCTCTCCCTATATCCTTGATAATAAATATTTACCTTCACTGTATATTTAATAAGTCTTTCTTTGTTGAAGAAACCATCCACATTTTCCATATATATTAGTTTTTTTATTTTCTTCAGCTTAAATTCCTGCTTTCTCACAAATTCTAAACTTATAACTAATCCTATTACTCTACTATCTAATAACATCTCCACTGTCACTTCTTCCTGAGTATTAATTCTTTTCAATCTAATTTTCACTATAATCTCTCTCAACATATTATTAAACATGGTTTACACCTTATTATCTGAGATCTGGAAGTGGCATCTTAGAAGTTAAGAACTAAGTTTGTGTTATCTGAAAATACAAAAGATAGAGCAGAATAATCTTTGGCTTCAGCTTATGTGCTATGCTTTTACAAGTTACACTAGTCATATATTTTGGATCAGAAACTGGAGACTTAGGGGATAGAAAACCACTAGAAAATGGTGAGGTGTATTATTGCTAACACCAAAAGAGAGATGCTAGTTTTAGTTAATTTTCAGGATGATTGTCATAGTATAAACTACCAGATTATATAATAGTTAGTATATCTAAGATAGCTACACTGGAATGTAACTACTAAGTGAGTTACTACTAGTAATTCTCAGATGTTAAGGAAGGAAGATCCATAGAGTTATCTTAGACTAGTAAGAACATCTAAGATGAAATGAATAGGTTTGATCTGTATCAGAAGAGATTTGGGAGTATAGATAAGGATAGATAGTTATCCATGGGTTGGGACAGATAAAGTCAGAACATGGAATGTAACACATATCTCCATTGTCTAGATTACAGCAGAGTATATTTCCTATTACTCTAGAGAACATTGCAAACATATTATAATGATTAGAACCTAATCAAGGACTATTAGGTTCTTGTTCCTATTTAAATTACCTTCTATTATTCTAGTTGTCTCTATATTTGAGTTTTCTTTCTCTTTCTATGATTCTCCCATTCCTAAGATTTCTTGTTAAATATTTAAAACTACTATAGCTATAACTGTTCCTATCACAGCCTATATCCATAGTATATGGGTCTCACCTAGGTGTAAGCTTTGTCTTTGGTTTGGATTCATCACAGTTACATTCATTCTCTCTATTTCCTTTATTAGAGTATGTCTTGTTAGTATCCATTGTTGAATCTCCTGTCCTCTTGGCCAAATCTGAGGCTGAAATAATTATTGCCTTTGTATCTCTACAACATTTGTTGCTGTATTTTGTCTTGTTGTCACAGCCCCTATTTCTCTCTTATTTCTAAACCTCTTCTCTTCTCACCTACTTTCCCTCCAATATCTATCCAAGTTTACCACCCTTTCATACCACTGCTCAATACTCCTGGGCTAGCATACTAACTACATGAATCTTCACAAAATTACCCCATTTATGCCCCTCTTGAATTCTTTTATCAATAATCTTCCTTTATATCCACTTCTTCTTACTACTCTTCTCAACTTCTCTTTCATTGTCGTATTTCTCTATTCTATTTTTTTTAGCTCTGCCACATTTATTATTTCATTGTCTCCTCTATCAAATTCTCTTTTTATATCTGCCAAAAATTCCCTTATTATCACATATTTTAATTCTCTTATCTTCAAGTTCTCTAAAATGTTTTCTTTTCAAATATTTGCTAACCCTTCTTGTACATATGACAACATCCACTGAATTTGTTCCTCTACTGAATCATTTCTTATTCTTATTCTTATAAAAAGTCTATATGCTGTTAAAAAACCCAAAACATTCCCTATTTCTCCATTGAATATTTGTGGCTTTGCCACTCCTATATTTAACTTAGTGTTGGGTTAAGAGATTCTTGCTGCTGCTGCTGCTCCTATTTTCTAGCCAATATTTAGAGCTATGCTTGTATATTAGCAATTTGCTCCTAATATTTTTGGATGATTTGTTCATATTGTTCTTTGGATAATACTACTCTTAGTCAAAGATGAATAGAGAGTAAAAGGAAAGGTTCTGAGCTAGGTGGTTTCAAGATAGGATATTGAGTTCTAATATTACAAACTTAAGCCCAAAGAGTTGAGCAAAAGAAAAAACCTTGTATTAGAGTTAATATAAGAAAACTTGATAGAGTTCCTAGTACAAAACTGTCTATCTTATATATATTGTATAATATCTTTTATTCTATAATTATATGACCATGACTTGTGCCAGTTTGTGACAGTCACATGTGATGTTGATATTATTAATTATAGATAACTAGAATTTTGTATAGAGTAGTTAACAATTTATATATCTATCACATCCTATGTTTTAACTATATTCATCCCAACCCACAGATAATTCTCTAAACCTCATCTAGTATGGATCACACTTGTCCATTCCACCTCAGATGTCCTTACTGGTCTAAGTTAACTTCATAGATTTCTATCATTTGAGGATCACTAGAAATCAGGATAACTTGTTTAGCAGTTACATTCCAGATAGCTACTCTAGGTATACTAACTAGTATATAATATAGTAGTCTACACTATAGTAATCATCCTAAAAATTAACTAAAACTAACACTCCTCTTCTAGTGTTAGTAATAATATATCTTGCCATCTTTTAAGTTCTTAAAACCCGATTCAAAATATACAACCTATGCAACTAGTAGAGGCATAGCACACAAACTGAAGCCAAAGGTTATTCTGATCCACCTTTTATATTTTTGGATAATATATAGCCATTTATTCTAGACTTCTGAGATTATCACAAAATGAACTACTCACTAGTTGTAATACTTGAACTTAATAATATTTTAGAAGTTCAGTATAAGGAGATAATGATAATAGGTGATGAGTAGTATCAATAGGAATAATTGATGTTGTTAATTCTGAAGTCTAATTCTTAGACATAGAAGTATATATACAAAAGAGTGATGGTCTGTGTGCAAGCTGTTTCCATTACATGATCAAACCTCATACCTAATGGAAGCTGTCATCTGTTATAGCAGCTATCAGGCTAATTTTAGAAGGTAACTAATTATGTTACTACATTGATATGCTTGTATCTTTATGAATACTTATTGTTATGTGATATATTATATATCATTGGATACAGTTTGATAAGCACTTTCCAACACAAGTTCAATTGTGTGAATCCATCTAGCCATTTATGAGATATTAGCAAACAAAGCTTTTATAATTACTAATTGCCTGATATCTTGGTTGTTTGTTGTTGCTTTTGTACATCCCACATATATGTGTGTGGATAGCTCTCATTTGGGGCTTTATAGTACAACTTAGTTTGTGAAAATTGGTTCACTGGTTGTGGAGATACAAGCTAAATGAAGTTTATAACAAAGATACTTTATCAGATCTTGGATAATAAGATGTGAATCATATTTAATAACATATCAAATGTATTTGTTTGTTTACTTCTTGTCATCCTTGTAACTCTTACTAAGTAATTCTAGTAGAAAAAGAAGTTATTTTTATGTCACACCATCAATACTCTAGATGTCTATAAAATCTTCTTATGCTCTTGTATCACTCTTAAAACCTCTAAGATATTTTTAGTATAAGTACTAGTTAATTTAAAGCTATGGAAATCTTTATCAATTACAACTTTATAGAGAAACATCATATAAATATTCACAAGCTTTCAAGGCATATATCAGTTTACAACATTAATAGCACTTCTAATAAAGATAAATAAATATCTGAGATGGTAGATATAATCCTATGCTACAGTTGTACTTCAAATAGACTTTACTCATAATCTTGAGTCTGAATAAGTAAGATCCCATTGTTAAATTCACATAGCTGAAAAATCACAACTCCAAGATGAATTAGCAAAAGTGTTAGAGTTGCAAATGATGAACTTGTATCTTATTTATTTTCTTTCTCTTTTATTATTTTGGACTTAGACAAAAAGTATGATATAACATTATACAAGTTACAAAGTATAATGTATCTATAACACATGTTATAATATAATATAGCAATAATATATTAGTCTTCTAGAGTATATATAAACTTTAGGGTAGGTTAGTTATAGTGTGTACACAGACTACAGTCTATATTATATAAGATAGATTAGTTTGTACTTAAAACTCTATTGAGTTTTCTTGTATTAATTAATATAAAAGTTGTTTTTTGAAACACCTGAACCTAAGTTATAATACAAAGAAAGAGATAGTCATGATATGATGTTCTATACACTGTACTAGCTACCAAGATATTTGAAAGGCTAAAAAACACTAAAGTAAAACTCTTAATCTGTATAGGTCTAGTCTGTTTCTTACTCTAGTAGACAATTGGAAAAAAGCTCCTCTAACTTTATAGATCATTTCTATATAACTTGGTGGTGTCTAGAACCCTCACCTCTCAACCTTCAAATGGTAGCTACTTTTTCCCAATATTATTTATAAGCCTTTTATCATAATTAGGTTAAAGATAGTATTCCTGCTATCTCTTTGTATATTAAGCAGTTTGAATCAGTGTTTACCAAAGAAGACTTTGATACACTTTCCAACAACTACAAGTAAGATCACACCATTGAATTGATCCCAGGAGTAAAGTCCAAGACATCCAAGATATACTTCTTATTGTCTGTAGAACAAACAGAACTAGATACTTTTATTACTGAGAATAAATATATCATAGACATACATCTTAATATCATTCTTCCAGCCCCTTCACCTAAGTTCTAAACCTATGACTATGATCACATACCTCTTTATTGTTCAAGCAATAAAATAGAATAAAATATAAGAGTTTAAGCATACTATGACAATATTAATCTTTATCTAAACATTGGAGAAGCATCACTGAGCAGTCTATAAGGTTATAAAAGTCTTAGTTAAGTATAAGCTATTCTTGTATTCCAAAAAGTACAAGTTTGACAAGTAGTAGATCAAGTACCTAGATTTAGTCATTTTAGAGAATCAAGTTAAAATAGATTCTACCAAGATAAACAAAGTTTGAGATTAGCCAACCCCAAAGAATTATACTAAGTTACAAACTTTCTTAGACTTTACTAACTTCTACCAGTATATTACAACTTAAGACTAAGAGATAGATCAAAAGAAAAATCTTGTATTGGATTAACACAAGAGAACTCAATGGAGTTTCTAAGTACAATCTGTCTACCTTATATATACTAAGCTTATAGTCCATATTATACTAAACTTAGCTTATTCTAAAGAACATGTATAATACATGCTATATAACATCATTGTTTTGAAATCTTCTTTGATATTTTGTGTGACATGTGACAGATATATGACAGTTACATGTGATATCACACTAACTCTCAACTCTAAGTTTAAAAATAAGAAAATAAAGAAAAATGAAATGAGAAATGAAATGAAAATAAATTAAGTCTATCATCTTCAATTCTGATATAGCAGTTCATTCAAGGATTCTTATTTATAGTATAGTTTTTTTTTTGATCTAACTAGTAATAATAATACTTAAAAATGAACCCTAAACTAACAAGTGGTATTTAAAAAAGAGAAACATAGCATTCTTGTAGATATTTGCTAGAGAAATAGAGTAAACTGATAAGAGAAACTAGTGGTCTGTATAGCTAGAAAACTTCATCAATCTACCTTTAGATTGGTACAGTCTT
>Ga0157364_1004829_pt1 | contig 13561 bp, 9 predicted proteins | sample AttsexASBM2_FD_111476 | JGI IMG/M metagenome (GOLD analysis project Ga0157364, IMG submission 111476) | Fungus gardens microbial communities from leaf cutter ant in Ribeirão Preto, State of São Paulo, Brazil - Atta sexdens ASBM2 | ecosystem: Host-associated > Fungi > Mycelium > Unclassified ... | reverse complement strand
AATATAGGTACCTAATATTTTTGATCAAGGTTCTATTTTAAGATACATAGTTTGTATTACTTAATTTACATAAAATTAAGACGAATTAAAAAAATTTCTTTCATAGTCTTTTCAAAATCTTTACAAAGTTATTAACGAATAATGTTAAAATAAATGTTGTCAAAAATATAGCGACTGTGTCTATTCTCGAGAGCGATTAATTTACTTTAATATTATATTTTCAGTATTATGTTCTTTTTTTATTTTCAGGCAATGAAACATGACGTTACAATAGTAATAAATATAACATTAATAATAATAAAATTATTTGATAATTTAAGTAAATGTCATTTTAATATAGTTTTGAAAATTTGTTTGTACGTATGTACTAGGATATAAATGCCATGACTTTTTATGATTTTTCATTCCTTCTCATCTTCTTGTGTCTTCTCTAATGCATGTAACTTTGGATGGCTAGGCTTTATGTCCCCGTATAATTCTACACATACATTGTGATATAAAAATACATCTATTATGTATTTTTACATAGAAAAATTGTATTGTTTACTCAATGGATGCTAAAATATTTTTTATAAGATGCAAAATTATTTTTAATATTCATTATTATATTTTATTTACTTATTCAATATTATAATTATTTTTTTGAAAATGAGATTTGTAATATTAGATTATTACTAACTAGATCATTAATTTTAATTATCTATCGGCTGAGAAGATAAATAGGGTGTAGTTATATCCTATAAGTATATATATTATATATAGAAAAATAATGTAGATCATTTTGCCAAATTTTTCTAAAGCTATTGTCTGCGGTCTACTATGTATGTAAATCCATATTTTTGAGATAACTATACTACTTTGAGATAACTGTTCCTATATCAGTCCATTTAATGATTTATACTTGTTCTAATAAAATCAATTCTTTATTTATATTTCTTTAGTATAAAGTGTTTCATTCTCGATTTTATTTCTTTATATACTATTGCTAAAAAAAATTCTTGTTTAAGGATGTAATTTTAAACAATATAATAAGAAGTCAAATTTATTATTTTTTATTAATATATATTTAATATATATAATATATATTTATATTTTAATATATATTTATTCATAGAGCATCTAATCTAAATTTAAAAATTACAGATTGAATGATAGATATATGTCACAGTTCAATATATTAGGTGTAGTAAAAAGAAATCCATTATTTTTGCATGAAATTAAATGGAAAAATAATGGATTTCTTTTTACTATACCTAATATAACTACCAATATTTTGAAAAATTCATTTATTTTATTATTTTATTTTCATTTATTTTACTATAAAAAGAAACATTAAGACGCAAGATTCAACTAAAAAAAGTAAATACGGCGTATGTGAATGTTTTAATATTATTTAATAGGCTTTAGTATTACAAAGTGAAACATTTAAAGTGTTAACAAACTATGTAATTACATATTTTTAAAGAACTGTTTTCTTTACATCAATTCATGATTCATCTCATTATTCTGTGCATATTAACTTCTACCTTAACTGAATTTTTCAGTTAAGCTAGAAATAGAATTGCAGAATAGGATAATTATGTAAAAAAAATTATACATACATATATATATATATATATATATATATATACAAATGGAGGCGATCTCCAATAGTCTTAAAAGATCGCTTTTTAAAAAATTAATTTTATTATAATTCGTTTCTCTTATACAACTTTCATCTGAATATATTTTTAAATTTTGTGTGTGTACGTCTGCGCGCGCGCGTGTGCATGTGTGATACATAATTTTTTAGAGATAGTACAATATCTTGTAATATCTTAAATGCCCCTATATACGTATCTGATAAGTCTTTAAAATTGAGAAATTTTAGAAACTAGAAGAATTGAAGGAATTAGATTAGAAAATGATCAAATAAAATTTTTTTCCATTAAGGAAAAAATTTCAAAATTTTAATCCTGCAACTTGTATTATTTTGAAGAGTTTATAACGAATTTTTGTAAAATTGATCACAAATTATTCATCGATTTATGCACATTAATTACGAGTTAATTAAACATGATATTCAGCGGTTCTTAAATATCCTTGGATTCTGGAATTATACTACAAATTTATGTATTCTGGAAAATTCCCTTGAAATTTCAGGACTGGCTTGGAATTTTTCGTTCTTTCCATTAAAAAAAATGGTGAAAAGAGAAAGAAATAATAAAAAGAAATTTGTGTATTTGGATATAAATAATTTCCTTAAAAGATGCAATAAGTTATCAATAGAAAACTTGAATTTAGTATCTAAAATTGGAACATAGAAAAATCATTTGTGTTGATGGAATGTTCGTTTGATATTATTTATTAAGCAATAAGTAATATTGTTCCAAATTTATTAGCGTTTTAATTCATTCATATAGAATCTTGTGAAAACAGCATTACAATATTGATGAAAATCAATTAAATAATGATAATTGATGGATCCTAGAAAAACTTAGTTTTTTACCTAGAATTATTCTTGAATTGATTAGCTAGATTTTGCTGAATACCATGTTAAAGTATATAATTCGTTTCTTATTACAATTTATCTTATAATTCATGAAAATTGTCTTCAGTGATATTTTCATACGCTAAGTTGAATTTTTCAAATACATGCACTGAGAAAAAAATATAATTAATTTTAATAAATATTTCGTTGGCAATATTCAATTAAATATTTATTAAATATTTATTGACTATATTTTTTTCAGTGTGCAACTCTATAAATACGTACATATCCATTTTTATATTATAAATATTGATTTACAAATTCATTCAAATTTAACTGATCATTCCATTTCGGGGAAAGTATGAAAAAATATGACTAGCGTGGAACATTGGATTCAATCGGATTGCGCTTATTCAATTCGTAACATATACCTACAACAAGTACATTTCAGCATCGTGTCCGTCAGATCGAACGTGCCTGATAAATCTGATTATTCTAGAAAATTTTATATTCCATTCTAGAAAAATATACTGTAAAAATACTAGGAAAATTTATAATATAATATTAATATAATATTAACATATAGTATATATTGTCGTCATATATTCTTATATATTATTTTATTATTTAAATATTTTTTAAAAGACTGCAGACTTTTTTGGACAACACACAATGTCTAGAAGATGTCTTCATAATGTTATTACATAATGTTAAAATATATTTTTTAAATATATTTTAGACATGTTCCAAAACATTTTTATGATGTTTTTTTTAGACATGCATGTTGTCTGAGTTAGTGTTATACGGTTTATCTCCTTTTTCTCTTAACGTTGAAAAAAAAAGGAAAAAATATGAACCGTGCAAGAAATTGAACTAAAAAGCACAGGCTTCTTGAGAGAGAATCAGAGGTAGGCAAGTATGAGGCATATAAGCACATAATTGCGATAATTATATAGTTCTATTCTTTTTAGTTGAACTTCTTTCATGGTTCATCTTTTTCCTCCTTTTTTTTCGTAGAAGATAAAACGAATCGTGTAAAAAAAATCTCGAGAGAGAACTAGGTAGATAGATACAAGCACGTAATCGTAGTAATTATAGATCCGTTTTTTTTTTGTTAATCTGCTTGTTTTTTCTTCTTTTTTGTAACGTAAAGAGAAAAAGGGGAAAAATGAAAAATGAAATTTAGTTAGAAAGGATAGATCGACCTGCAGTGCCATTAGTATTATAGTATGTTTATAATTAGTATGTTTATACATATACTATTCATGTAAATTATATTTTGTATCATCTATGCAAATAACTTATCATCGAAGTAATTATATGTTCTTGGTCATTGCATTGTTCTTAAAAACTAAATTTTAATAAATATTTGAATAGTAACGAGCTGAATGTTTATTAAATGTAAACATATATTTATTTATTTAGTACAAGAATCACTAATTGGTTTAATTATCACTTTTATTTAATAAATATTTATTTACTGTAAGTAAATGTCAAGTTAGTACTATATATTCGCGAATATTTATTAAAATTGATTAAAACGTACATTTTTTGGCTGCAGTGTAGTATAACTAAAGTTAGATACGTATTAACAATCATAAAACAAAATTTTTTTCTTTATGGTGTTATCCAATTTAAATAATTTAATTTTGCTAAACTATCTAACTGTATTGTTTACATGAGAAAGATTCGCGTAAACTTAAACAACACAATTCCATGGAAAAGTATTCTTTGAAATATGCGGCACAATCCAGTACCGGATTCTGTAATTCTTAATGACAGTGTTAATATCCTTATATTGTACATGGTAAACAAAAAAAAAACTGCACAATAATGTAGATATCGAATTGTCGTTAAAACAATCATTACAAAATCGGGATACTGGAAGTCCTGGAACATTATCATTGACACATCTTTGAAGTAATCAGACCGCATGCTCCAGAATTACGAGGCATCGTAATACGCGGGATTCGCGCGCGCCAAGTTTTGGCCTTCGCGGCGAGGGGTATCGATTCTCGTTCCGATGCGTTCCCGGTCGACGTTCTCTAATCGACATGCCTCCACCTTTCGGCGGGACGTAGATCATCCTCTCGACGGAATCGAGGTTCACGCGCTTTCGTCGGCGCCGTCGCGCGCATGTTAATTCCTGGAGATCCGATCCCCGCAAGGTTCTTCCGCATTGCGACGTCCGTCCGTCCGTTGACACGATTGTTACGCCACTGCGCCGTGTCGCCGTCGCGCTCGTGTGTACGTAATAAACACGACGCACGTACCGCACGTGCATACGAATGCGCGAGCGGAGACGTGCGCGCGCGCTTCAGTTCGTATTTACAATCGCGTAGCGGCGTATATCGGAGCCGCCGCCATTCGCGCTCGCGCTCAGCGCCTGCGTACATCTTGTTTACAACTGCGGAGCTCGGCGTACACATGACCTTTACAAGATAGACACGATCGTCTGTTCGGTTGGCTAGGCGTGAACCCGCGCGCGCGGCTCACGAGAAGGAGAAAGAAAGAGAAAGAGAAAGAAAGAGAGAGGTGTCGCGCGCGAGTGTGTTGTGTCGTGAGCGAGAGTCCCGTCGCCTTTTGCTGGAACATCCGGCGGCCACGTTACCCGGCGATTGCGGGGACTCGCACGAATTTTACGCGCGTTGAAACGAGAGTCGAAAGTTGTGCGTTACGTCGCGGTCGCGTCTGCGTCGCAATTGTGTTAACGTTTTCGCGTCGCGACGATCGACGATTAAACAACGAGAAAGACGGCCGATCGGTATAATTGCTTGCGTCTGATCTCGATCACAGTCACGCGAGTGACGACACGATTGTTGTTTGTCGCGCGCATCCGAAGTACTCTTGGTAAGTACTGCGGGACGTGAGGGTTTATCACGCGCACGCACGCACGCATGCACGCACGCACGCCTTAACGACGGTTGAGGTGGTCGAGGAAGAATTCTATACTCGGGCGAAGGAGTCGCCTCGAATTTGTCGTCTCCGTCGGATCGCGACCCCTACGAGGTGGGACGAGGGGAGACACGGACGTGATCGTGATATCCCCGCGTCTATTTTCGTGCGTGGCTGATAGTGCGTCGTTAATCGGGTTGTCCCGGGTGTGCGTGTCGTTTCCCCTCTTCTCCTTAGACGCGGTGGAGAAGGAGGAGCGGAAGAGGAGCCACACGAGGAGCAGCTGCGGAGAAGGAGCGCGAAGAGTGGAAGTCAGTCGGCGACGGACGGAGAGCGCGGTGCGGCGAGAGGGGAGAAGAAAGGGAGGGGAAAGGAAAAGAAACCGCGTTTCTCTCCCCCTCCCCCTCCCCGCTCCCCCTCTTCCACCCCGCATCGACCTGGAATGCCGCCGTCGCTGCCACGGTTGTTTTGATGTCGGCCGCCGCTATTGCGCATGAAAAAAAATCGCGTTGCCCTTGGCAGTAGCCTATTTATCGAGAGGAGCGCGCGACCGTGCCACGAGCTGTGTGCCGATAAGGGGCGAATTTCAGCCAGCCGCCCACTTGCGAGGCTCACCGTCACCCGCTATTCCCGTCCGTCCATCCATCCATCCATCCATCCATCCATCCATCCATCCGTCCGTCCGTCCGTCCGTCCGTCCGTCCGTCCGTCCATCCATCCATCCATCCATCCATCCATCCGTTCGTCCGTCTGTCGTGTCTGTCTGTACAGATATACGTCGGTCGGTCGTGTTTCCTCGCCACGCTGTAACACGTTTTCCACGAAAGAGACTCGAGACGTGCGGCGTTTGCTCGCGATTAGAGAGAGAGAGAGAGAGAGAGAGAAAGAGAGAGAGAGAACCTGTCTTGTTGTGAGTGTCTCTTTCCTCCCCTCTGCCGCCACGTCGCTCTTCTCTCTCTCTCTCTCTCTCTCTCTCTCGCACTCCCTGCGTCGTGAATCGTATTGCGTATCACGCTCTCCGTCTGTCTGTCTGTCTGTCTGTCTGGCTGGCTGACCGACCGTCCATCCTTCTATCTCTGTTCCTCTGCGCGTGCGCTCGCGCGCACGTATGAGTGCAAATGTGCGGTGAGCGCGCGCGTGAGTGAGTTAGTGTCGGTGTTTATTCTCGCACGCGTATGAGAACACGCGCGCGCACTCGTGTGTATACACGTCACCGTCGTGGAGCACGCAGTAAATTGTGTTATTCGGAGAGATAAACAGGTGCAGGAGGAGGGCTCGCTCGGTTGCTCGCTCGCTCGCTCACAAAACGGCCGCACCTCGTGGCATACGCGCTGTGTGACGGCTCCGCTCGTCGTGTGGCTCACGGCAGTCCGGCGTCTACACTGTCCTCCCCCGATCGCGGACGCGCGTCACGAATTACTTGCTCGCGAGGAATGCGCGAGCGGCGGTGGCATGGCACGTCCGAGCCACCGTTGAGGAACCTCGGCGCGCCCGAGATGCGGCCTGAGCCGCCTGAGATTGGTGGCGGGCGAAATTAGACGAAACCGCGTGACAGGTGGATTCGAGGCGTGCCGAGACGTGGAGAGAAAGAGAGAAGGAGAGTGAGAAAGGAAGAGAAAGAGACGAGAGACGGTGGACGGAGTGTGAAGGAGGGAGCGTAGCGAGAGTGAGAGAGTGGCCGTCGCAATATCTCGGAGTCCGCGGGATCTTCCCTACTTGGTTCCCGACGCCGTGAACGTGCGAGCGAGAGAGGACCGAGGGTGATTGTGAAGATTGTGATCGTTTCGTTACCGCAGTCATCGTCATCGTCATCGTCGTCTCGTGTCTGGCCATAGCTCGCCATTGTTATTGTTGTCGTTCCTCCTAACCTACGAGAAGGTGGACGTCCGCGACTGCCATCGTGAGAGGAAGAGAGAGGGACGCGACGCGACACGACGCAGCAGCAACAGCACGTCCTCGGTCCTCGGACCTCGGGGAACGCTGCGACGAGGGCATCGCACATCGCACATGTAATCTGGCTGTTGCTCGCACGCATCGCCGTGTATATTTATGTCCCGAAACGTGCTCAGTTCGAAGGCGCGCGCGCTCACGAGAGCCGCTCCCGATATCGTTTCCGTCGTGACTGTCAATGTGCGACGGACCTGAGCGACGCGCGATAACAGCGAGTCGACAACGAAGACGGCACCTTTTTCCTCAACAACGGAGGGAAGCATCGTGGCGCTGGAAGGCGCAGTTCGCTGACACGTTGACGGTCGTTGTTGTTATGCCCGCGAAAGTGCGCGGATCACTCCACCAAGGCGATTGAGCGACGACGTTAATCGTGTTGCAGGAGCGACAGAGACGGAGAGATATCTATTATTTATTAAAAGATTGATTGATCGATCGATTGAACTTTTATCGTCGGTTTAGGAACATGTCCTCTAAGAACGTTCGAGATAAACAAAAATACCAAAAGTAAAAAATTTTATAACATTGAAAAGTAAGAATCGACAAGGAAAGTGAAACTCAAAAATAATACGAAGATACATAAAAAATTAAAGAGAATTAAGTACAAGAAATTAGAAAAGAAATCGGTATAAAACGCAGAATACAACAAATATAAATAAGACGAAAAAGAGAAAGAAGACATTTGACGCGAGTGTGGAAATTGTCGTCATTTCTCGAGCACAATGAAATGAACTTTTGCGCCGTTGTGCGTGACGCAGTCTTTCGGTGAGGACGAGGCCCACCGCGCGCACGTGTGACGACGTGCTCTCGGCACGTTCCGCGAAACGCGCCGCGCACGCCGCGGACTCGCATGCTCGAGGAGAAAGGAACAGGCAGCGGGAAGTGGGAAGCGAGCAGGGACGATAGTAGCCGGGATATCATGTGAATGATACGTAGAACGCGAAGGGCCGAAACGCTTGTACCCGCGTACTCGAGGGATTCGTTGGTAATCACTAATCGTGCGACAACGACGAAGACGACGACGACGACAACGACAACGACAACGACGACGACGACGACGATCTTCTCGATCGTCATCCCGACGATGTCTTCGGGCAGGGGCCCGGCATCGCCCTCGGGCGGGCCCGTGATCCGCTCTGGCCATCTGAAGAAGCTCAAGACGATGAAGAAGAAATACTTTGTGCTGCGCGGCGAGGGACCCGGTTGCCTCGCCTGCCTCGAGTATTACGACAGCAAAAAGAAATTCGAGAACAGGCAGCCGCCGAAGCGCAGCATACTGCTGCACAGCTGCTTCAACATCAATAAGCGCGGCGACACTAAGCACAAGCACGTGATCGCGCTCTACACCAAGGATGAGTGCTTCTGCCTGATCCTCGACAGTGAGAAGGAGCTGGACGAGTGGCTCAAGGCGATGCTTAGGCTACAGAGCGGGGACGTGCCCGACGGGGAACAGCCGCGGCCTACATTCGGTAAATAAGTCAATTGCGCCGTTTTTCCATTTCCCGCCCGAACTCCCGTCAGGAGAACTGATAAGCAACCTTTATTGCTCCTTTGCAACCTTTATTACTCCGATCGATATATACGTATAATCGCGCTATCAAAAATTAGCCATCGTCTAGAAACGGATATTGATATATTGACGTTTAAATTCCCGCTTGTTGTTTATTTGTCTAATAATGACATTTAGTTCTTTAGTTAGCAATCTACGTACGGCCTTGATATACATTTCTGTTGCGTCTTGGAAAATATGAGTTTTCTCGTTTTCTGCGGATGATAATCGATTTTTTTTTTATGATGAGATTATCGTGTATCTTTTCTATGATGAGATTATCGCGCACCATCGACTGACGTAGGGACCAACAACAGAATTTGGTCGCGTGTACACGTTTGTTTATATCTACATCTATAGAATGAATCGATGATTTTCGGAATGCCTCCGCGAATTTTATGTTTCATTCCTTTTTTTTTTTAGATAGAAGAATACAAGAGTTTTCTTGTAACTTAAAAAAAATTACCTATTTTGTCCATATCAAATTTTATAATTGTTACATATTCTTGAGAAATTTATGCGAAACTAAAGGGATAGATACAAAGATGCACAAGGGATAGATAAAAAGTGCATCGCTACTATCTGTGTATTTTGTGACTTCCACATTTCGAACGAATTATGTAGCCTTGAAATAAAAATAACGTTGGCAATTGTTTATGTTTTTGTGTTCCTTGCAGGAACAAAGAAAACAAAGAGTAATGTCGGATAAATAAAACGCCTTTGTTTCAAATTATGTATTACTCCTTTGGTCCCTCTACACAGAATCTCTGTTTTAATATAAAAAAGATTCCGTGTTTGTCTTGATTATTAACACAATTCTCTTAATATATATGAATTAGAATTTATTTTATACAAGAGTCAGTATTTATATTATTTTATATGTATTTTCGAGCATTATTTACTATAACGAATTTAAACTACAAGTTTTCTACAACATTTAAGTATATGCAAACATACATAATAATGAATAATAATGAACTTGTTTGCGTTATAAATAGATGTTTATTGCATAATATTACTATGCATAATATACAGTTCCTATAATAATTTACAGTAAATGAATTATAACAGATATTTTAAGTTTTCCATGTATTATTTTGAATTCTAAATTTTTAAATATAATTGACTATAGAAAACTTAAAATATTTGTTGTCCCTTCACCTACAATGCATGTTTACACTTACCTATTGAAATTAAATATAGTTTATTACATAATGAAGTATTACATTCATAAATTATTTTCGTATTTCAAATAAGATTAGTATCTTACATTTTTTTTATGTCTTTCAGAACACGTGTGGCAAGTTACAATGCAAAAAAGAGGTCTCGGTGCACGAAAGAACATTCATGGACCCTACAGATTATGCCTCACCGATCAAACTTTAAGTTTAGTGAAGATTGGGGCACAGGATAACTCTGACTCTATCGAGATTTCTGTAAGTTTACGTTAAATATAATTAGTGTAGTGTAGCATGTTACAGACTAATACTTATAGCTATAATCTTTTATTTTTTTTGTACGAGCTTTGCTATTTAATAACAAAAGAACGCCTATTTAATAACAAAAGAACGCCATAGTCTAATTTTAAAGCGTTTTTATTCATGGTGATCCGAAATGTATTTAGACGGATCAATTTTCACCATGAATAATAAAGTGAATGAAAGATTTTGTTTAGACTAAGCGACGTGACACGGCGAAAGCATTTGAACACGGTGATATTTCAATGCCTTGATATATTATTGCCTGTTTGGAAGGCTTACCGTGAAGCTTACCGCAAATTAAGCGCCTTAATAATGCGCATTATTATTAAAAAATATATCTTAGAATTTTATTATCGTTGTTAGTTGAAGATTAACAAAATTTGACATTTAGTATATTAGAATCAATATACAATCACTAAATTTTTTTTCTCTTGCAGCTAAATTATATTAGACGATGTGGATTTGCGAATGATATATTCTACATAGAGGTTGGCCGATCCGCCGTAACCGGAGATGGCGAATTTTGGATGGCAGTCGAAGATAACAATATCGCGCTCAATATGTACGATGTTATAACGACTGCTATGAGGAATTCGAAAAGTAACAAAGACGAAGTTGGACCTCGCCAGAGAACGCGTAGTTCCTCCGCCAACGAAGCCAGTAAACCTATATCCGTTCTTCAAAGACGGCATACGGGTCAAAAGCTTCATGGCTTTTCGCCCCTAGGTAAGCTGCAATTTTCGCAAATCTGCTCCTTGTATATATCGTTTATCCATTGTGATTTACACCAGGATGTAAGTTATCAGTTTTTTTCAGCGTGTTTCGTATTATTTATCGAAATGTGATTTTTGTTTCGCATATGTAACTTGGGATATATCGGTTATCACGTTTATAATCCGAAGTCGACAGAGATACTGCGTCTCAGTTTGCTTCGATATACGTCATTTGTGTATTTAAAATTATCCTTTTTACAAATTCCTTTTAAATCCGGACTTGAAACTTCGTCTAATACACCGTTCCTTTACACATAATTGCACACGCACATTAAATAAATTGTATACTTTAAGAAAACCAGGTGAATCGTCGTATGTGTACACATTAGTGTTCAGCTTTAGAATAACACAAATGGGTTTACGGGGTTTACAGAGGAACAGAAGACATACAAGGAGCAAGTGGAACCATTGCAAGAGCAGACTGCTACTTCCTCTGTTCTCACACAGTGTAGTCAATCTCGGAATACCTCCTCCACCAATACAGTCACGGGTCTGTTCTCTGTCACAATAGCTATTTGCTTTCCTTCTTTCGCGTTTCATGGATTTTGAATGGCAAAAAGGACACATAAAAACAGTGAACATGTCATTTATTTTTCTTCAATTTTTCATTTCATGGAATATAGGACTTTATCCAAAAACTTGATCATTGCATTTTTCTTTTTATTACATTTGATACATATTGCAACACATATTATTTACATATACGCAATTGATATGACTTTTATTTTCAATTTTTTAGAAGAAATAAATTAAAAAAAAAATTGTGCTATCATATATTCTCATTTCATCTGTAAATATCATTTATTATATTATACACATAACTTATTTATTTATAATACATTATCTTTTGGAAAGAATTAATAAATGTTTAATAAAATGGGAAATATTTTTTTAACGTTAAAAGTAACTTATTATTATGTTGATATCAAATAAATATTTGGAAACATGTAGATTGGAAAGCTAAAGCTGAAACTTTTATACGAATGCAATGATCAATTGTATTAAAAATAAAAGTTTGGGTCAATCAGTAATGCATCATTTTCTGAGTGTTAGTTTCATAGTGTAAATAGCATGATTGATACAATCGGCAAGTTATCTGGAATCTGTAAATTGTCTAATGTCAGGTATCATATATATATGTATATAATGCATCTTGCTAAAATGATGACGAAAGACAGGAAACTGAATTGATACGCTTTATTGTCATTTGTAATGTTATTGGTGTTTTATCATAATTCTTTTTTCACGTAAAAGTTATCGTCATAAGAGAAATCAAACTTAAGAGAACAGTTGCTAGTTGAAAAGGATTATTAAAATAGGTTTTGTGTGTCAGACTTGTCAATAACTCATCGCGAAACATAAGAGATAGATTCTTTTTGCGGTCTTTAACAGCACGATTGGTACACTATCCGTGCCGTATCTGTCATATCCGGCACAAGATGCACGTAAGACAAAAGACAGTTGTGCGATAGTGAGAGGTGTGTGGTTTGCAGCCGTTGCTGGTACCGGGGCTTGGACTACTGGGATTGCCACGACTAATGCCAACAGTGCCGGTACCGCTAGACGTCGTCATTCGGTAGCGAGTCATCCTCATTCCGTCAATAATTCCCAATCCGTTCACAATGTCACAACAGCAACAAATGCAACTATGACTACTACTACTGTCACTACCACTACCATCACTGCAACTACCACTACCATCACCACCACCATTACTGCGACCGTCACCGCGACGATCACTACAACCACAACCGCGACAATATCCCATCAGAGAACCTTGTCGCTGCCCTTAGCTGCCGTTATTATCAATCAAACGCAACCATCTAAAAGATCCGTTTTACGGTGTATGTATTTCGTTTCGTCACACATATTTGTTTAATCGATCCGAATCTCTGTTTTATCCTTCAGTGTTTCTGCAATATGCTTGTTCTGCTCTTTTTTGTTACACATTCATTCCTTCCAAACTGTATAAAGCCAATCAATGTTATGTTTATCTAATAAGAGATCATAGTAATTACAATTGTAAAGTTTTGCTAGCATGCTATTATTAAGTGCACGATGTATTATGAAACAAATGCTTTAGTTCGTATCTTCTATTCATTTGTTATTGAACATAAGGAATGATGAATATGTTTTGTACATTTCTCCTGGACGCTCCATAGTGTTGATACTTGGATAATAATTTCTGCAAGCTGGTTATCATAATCCTTATTTTGCTATATTTAATTTTTAACCCGAATTCTGCAAACGCGCAGAATATTTTTGATGAAGTGACTATGATTACTGTTGCTTAACTTAAGAAAAAAAAATATATATATATATACATATATACATATATATAAATATATATATATATATATATATATATATATAAAAATAAAAAAAAAAAATATAATATGTATATATAAAAAAATATATATAAAAAAAAATAAATAAAAACTCTATT
>Ga0157364_1004828_pt1 | contig 13561 bp, 10 predicted proteins | sample AttsexASBM2_FD_111476 | JGI IMG/M metagenome (GOLD analysis project Ga0157364, IMG submission 111476) | Fungus gardens microbial communities from leaf cutter ant in Ribeirão Preto, State of São Paulo, Brazil - Atta sexdens ASBM2 | ecosystem: Host-associated > Fungi > Mycelium > Unclassified ... | reverse complement strand
TTTTTTTTATTATTCAAGATTATTATATAGATTATTATATAAAAGATTATTATATAAAAATTATTATATAAAAATTCGAAAAAATTCGAATATTTTAGTCAAGTTTTTAAAAGTCAGATGTATTTATTTACTTTTTTATAGATTTAAACTTATGTACTAAACTTATGTATTAAACTTATGTACTAAAATTTATGATCACAATCAATGGTGCTTTAAAAGTTCCAATTGCAGACAAAAAGTTAAAAGTGAGATGCATAATCAGTCATAAAATGATGTTAATCATAAAATGTAGTTTATTCAAAAGTAAAACATATCGGTCAGATAAAGATACATTGATAAATACTTGCACGTTCAGATATAAATCAAATATACATAGACAATGTCAAAATTGTGTTATGTATACGAAACAAAAAATGCTAATCTTATGAAAGAATAATTTATACTTATTTATATTGATAAAATATCCAGATTCATTTATAATAATAGAATAAAGATACCTATTTATTATCAACTTCCAGGTTTAAGTACCCAGTCATATAATATTATTCACAAGTTCTGAGCAAACTGTTCAAAAAAGCCATCTTATTCGTAATACATTATGAATATTCCGAAGATGGACTCTCGTTTGGCAAGAACTATTATTACATCGTAAAACAAGCGTCTCGCTGTTGAACGAAATTATCCGATTGAGTTTCAGCAACACTTATCTTTCCGTGATTTATAGACTATGTTTTCCTCAGTTCCGTTTTGTTTTGTATTTTATAGAGACTCGCCAAAAGCTCGCGGAAGAGCATTTCCTCGACAAGCGGGCCAAGTTTCCCGACGGAGTCATAGTCGCAAAGGTCGTTGCAACAGTTTCGAAGTGATGGGTATTGCTAAAAAGATCGAACTTCCTCTAAGCCGTTTATTGCACATTGCACCGTTAGATAGGATTTCTTGCAGCTCGTGCAAGGTCTGGCGGATTGTGTTATACTCCAATATGCAGCGTCTAATGTACAAAGTTTGACAATGTCGAATGCACCGCGGGACTAGCGAACAAGGAGCGTACGTGCTTCTATACGTTATTTCCATTTTCTCTCTTCAACCTCTCGTACAGCGTAGAGTACTTCTGCGAGCTCGAATTGTCCCAAGGTTTAATGTGTGTCATTTCTGATGCTAATAACGTCGCTCTCACTCGACTCGTGCTCGACCACGTAATTACAAAGGCGGGAAACGCGTCTTCGATAAGAGAATACCGTAACGTGCCGACACCATCATGGCGCCACGCAAATGTATACTTTTGCCTGCTAACTATCACATTTCAAAAAATGCGGGTTCATCAGGATTAAACCTACGCGTCAATATGATAAGCTGACATAAATCCGATCATTTACTCTCACTCGTAATTAACTTACTGAATGCGTTGATAAGATTCATTAATTAATTTCGTTTAGCATTCTGTTCCTGCATGCATTATAGGAATTGTAAAAAGGAAATAAATATCAGATAGTCAGTCCAGCATGTAACAGATACCGCAGTTGTAAAAAATCATGCAGAATGCAATCTGAGATGTTCATTTGATATGAGATTTTTTTTTGAAGAAAGAGGATTTCCATGTTTCGTTGGCAATCCAGTTACCTTGCGTACATGAGGATATACCTCCATCTTTCATCCTTACATACGACGGATACAGCCGCAAATCATGTAACGCAGGCGGGTTGCTGAATATCCAAATGAAGAACTAGCGAAGCCACTTCGACGAAGTGCGGCTGCGGCGTCTGAGACGACGCGACGCATCCAGCGAGGCACTCATGCGAGTGCAACAAAACGTTGCAGCGCAGCTTTAAAGTCCGGAAGGAAGATGAAAACAAGCAACGGCGAGGATCGTGCACGATCATTACTATACCATTTCCCCGAGAGAGACCAAGTGAAGAAAAAAGGAGAACATACCAAGAGCATGCGACAAAAAGCATCGAAAGCGACGCTCTAACTGCCGGCACCTTCGAACGCCGTAATCTAGTAATGCAAATACGATTCTCGACCATGATTTTCTTATTTCACCCGCGCGTATCGTAATGCAAATTTTTTTCGAGCTCGCTGCAGTTTTTGCATCGACGCAATTTAACGGCGGCATTAGAATTTCGTTCGCAAACATTCTCAATAGATATGTATGTCGTGTAAGACGAAAAAAGAATATATCGCTCCCTTACTTCAAAAAAGATTTAATTTAAAAAACGTTAAAATGAACTAGTTTAACTTCATAAAAGTCGTTCACAATCTCTGATTTTTGGCCGAAGATTCCGGCTTTTTGAGCAAATCTCTGGCATGCGGAAGAAATCTTTGACTGAGTGCTTAAAAATTTCTTGAAATACACGCATCGATTTTTCTACACACTGAGAAAAATGGCTGATTAAAAATGAGCAAAAGAATTTGATTATATCAATCAAAATTCCAATTTTTAATATATTAAATAAAAAAATTTTGATTCGTCTATTTTCAATCAGAATTCCAATTAAACCAATCAGACATTTTTTTTTAGTGCGGATTTTGGAAAGATATTTTTAGTAGAGGATTCAATAACTGTTTTTTTTTGTTTTAGAGAACGCAGTACAAAACAGCAAATTTTGGTAATAGCAATCTGCAGCAAGAAATCTGGAAATCTTTGGCAGGAAAGTTGAATATGATGACTTTTTTTTTTGGAGAAAACAATATGAAGAGAAAGTTTCAATTTCGGAAATTTCGACAGTAGTTTTTGATTGACAGGATAATATGGGATCTCCGGTTGCAAAATGATCTATCTCTAGTAGAACACTAGTCAAAAGGGTAACAGTTATAACACAAAAAGAATGGTTTAAAAAAAATTGTCAAAATCGTCATGACTCAAAAAAGTTAAAAGTTCATTTATATTCGACCTCACTAATTATCGCACTGAAAAAAAATTTCAAATTCAAAATTGAAACATTTGCAGTTAACTTCATTTAATAAGTAGAGGAAAGTTGCCGATATTGATATAGATCTTCTAAAGATCCCTATTTCTCGGAAATTTAACTATTGCACTTTATTAAAACTGATAAAAACATGATCTGTTTAGATGATTAAAAAAATGAAAACTCATAATTCATATAGTGGCTTGATTCTACAAAATCAGATAAAAATGAATTTTGCAAATAAAAAAATAAAATTCTTATAACTTTTTTTGCAAATTGCGTTAGTTTAAATAATAATAGTTATATTATTAATATTATTACATCGTTTTATATATGTTTGTATATAGTTTCATAATCAGTTTTATTTATATATTTTTTATTTTTTCAAAACACGGTTTTGAATATAAAATCGGGGTGCCAACATAAAACCACTTGTTTATGAGACAAACTGTAAGCTGACTCACTTTTTGTAATATTTATAGTATCAAATAATTCCAGCATTATAGTATCAAAAGCTCCATCAGAGTTGAAGGCAATCATGTATTTATGAGAAAACCCTAAAAAGAGAAACTCACATTACATGTTTGTATCTTGTGGACCAATACAAAGTATGCATATAAATAAACAAAAATTTTATATCAAAGTAAAAAGATCTAGAAAATCTTATATACATTCATTTGTAGATTTGTATAGATGACTTCTATGAAAGAAAAGAATAGAAATATGAAGTATTGTATTACTACTTATTGTTTTCCGACTTATTTTGTCAGGCGCTCATTCTTACTTATTTTAAAAAAAAGTTAATTATTACAAAATTGTAAACAGTATAAAAACTGCTATATTATCTGATAGAAGACACTTTTCATGTATTTATGTTTCTAAAGTTTTACTTTTTACTTTTGTTTAAGAAAATTGTCCAGAAACAAAGTGGTATGTCAAAAATCAGTGATTTCTTTCTATATATGTAAATTTAAATTATTTGCAAATTATATATTATCGTCTTATAAATATAATTTACACATAACGCAAAGATTTACGCATTTTACCTGTTTGGTAAAAAAATTGATTTTCTAAGGATTATGCAAAAAAAAATGATAAAAATCACAATTTGATAATGTTAAGAATATATTTTTCGCCGACATTATTTGATTAATCAACAATTTTCTATCAAGTTGAAAAGTAGTTTTTCCTCTTTTTAATTTCTAAAAATTCTTAAGTTGTATCACTTTCGAAATAAAGGAGCAACATATTTCTCGTATTTAGATTCGTATCTTCACTTTCTTATGATATTGTCGACAAAACAAACAATCTTACAATCAGATGATTCTGTAAAATCTTGTCATCTAAAATCATGTTAATCTGTTCCGAACAAAGGAATACGAGGGAGTAGGTAGAAATTTTAAACCATTGTTAGCTGAACCGTTTTGGTATCTCTGAAATCGTCTCCCCCAGATTTTTCCACTTCATTCGACCCTAGCCAGATAGGGGACATTACACGATACGGTCTCGTCTTTCAAAGTGGGATGCAACTGCATGGCGAACAATCGCACTGACGATCGTACCAATGTCGACTGAGTTGCATCCCTGGTGAAATGAACGAGGACAAGCTCTCTCCTCGTTCATCGGCTTTAGGACCGACGCGGCCAGAACGGGCCACCCGCATTCGGACATCGTCCTTGACAAATGGACGTTGGCGATTAAATCAATCCGGCGAGATATGACTCTCTCGCACTAGCGCGACACGTCACGTTGCGTGGCTCTACTATTTATGTGTTTCCACGCGATCGCGATTCTGAATCAGAGCTGAGCGAAGCGAAGTGGAGAGTGGCACCGCATTTCGCTTCATCGAATCCCGTTATTCCGCTTGCCTCTTGTTGGCTTTTTGATTTGCCGGTCCCCGCTGCAGAAAATCGATTTGTTAACTTTCTCCTTCGCGCCGATAAAGTCAATCTTTGACTCTTCATGACAATCGATGTTTATATCCCGCTCCACTGTTAATCGTCAAGGCGATTATCCTCTACGATCGTAGAATGAATGAATTCGAGCGTAAAATCGTAATCATACTACCGATTGCGCGATTGTGATTGGTAATTAACACGATTACTTTTCAACCAATTAGAGTAAAGCAAGGGATGACTGCTTTGCTCCAATTGGTGGAAAAGCAATCGCCAATCACTAGTGTGACTGTGGATTATTGGCCACCTTTTTGCGAAAAACGAAGATCTTCCCTCTGACGCTGATTATGATTTTCCGAGATATGAATCGCTGCGGCGATTATTCCGAATGAATTGGAATTATGATCCTTAAATCGCGCGACCATATTTAGTGACGCGGCGGAAACCAGTTCATTAATAAAGGCTACGAGCATACATTGGCGTTAATAGGGTATACGAATGATCTTAATGAGGTAGACCATCGAGTAAGCAGGCGAGTGAGCGTGGGTACCCGCGTACCATCAAAAGTCCGATACTCAACCGGAAAGGACAAAATCGACCGGCTTTATGTGGCTTCCATTCGAGAGGCCGTAGGATTCCACGACACGTAATGGATTTATTTCCAGGGTTCATGGCACAGGCGTTGTTCTTTCTCTTATCCCCGCTACAAGATATAGAAAAGCCGAACAACCAGCGAGAAACCGTGCTCGAGAAAACTGAGAAAATGTGTATATATATTGTGTGTATATATATATATATATATATATATATATATATATATTCAAGTACACTCTGGTGAAATACGCTTTTCCAGATATCATCATGAAAGCAAATCGCAGTCATGGAAAAATGAGTGAACCATGTCAAAGGATGTAATTTACGCAAATTTTTTTTACCAAGAACTCTGATCACATCAGAATGCGCTAGAATGATTACAGAAGAATGTAAAGTCGTGTATTTTTAATTTCATCCAAGTATAAACGATTATAGGAAAACACGATATTGTTATGGCGTGGCGTGTAAGTGGACGACAATATACATAGAAGTAACGATGTGCTTGCGCAAGCGTGTATTTGTTAGAATGTTCTTTTTGTTTCCTTTGCGTGACGTTAAAACTCCCGCACCGCTAATGAACGAAACTCAAGGTAAATTCGAGAGAAACATCCGTTCAATGTTTATCTCGAGTATCGAGTAATTCTCAATGGTAGTTCAAAAACTAAAGTACAATTCGTGTCTATCTGTTATTAGAATTATAATAAAAATATAAAGAACATATAATACAAAAAAAATACTGTGTTATGGTTAAAAAATGTTATAATAATATGAAATTAATTAACATAAGTATATTAATTTCATATTATTATATCACGAAATCGTTTTTAAAATGATTGATTTATCCGATTGTAAGCATACTTAATAAGAATATTAAAAAGAATATATTAATGCCACGTATTTGCAAAATCTATCATTTTTATTCTATTTTGTGATTTTAATCATAAATTCTCTTTTTTATTTTTCCATTTCAACAGTTCGAAACAATGTATATTTCAATTTATAGCAAAATTGATCAAATATCTACCTTCATTTCTATCGAGATAAATTTATCGCAGTTAATCTGATTTAAGAGTTCAATGTAAATACTTGCGTTGAATATTATTTTCTATAGTGAGAAAGTATCAATATATTGGAAATGAACATACCGACGCTCGAAACTTATTCTATTACTACGTGCAATATTACGCTTTCGTCTGACATTTCACGAACGGCAAGCTGTCGTCGCTCTTTCATGTATGATTTTTACCAGTGTTTTACTGATATTGCTTTCGCGTTGCTTCCACAACTCGTCAATCAATGCTTCATACATCGGGCTCAATAAACGCAAAATAAGAAAATAAAAAATGTTTTATGTATTTATTTTTTCAGCCAGAGTCAGTCATACGTGTTATAAAATAAGCTTTTGTCTGAATACCGCATCGACTCGGACCGTTTTGTAACATAATTGTGAATCTCAGTTATTTTAGAAATTCTATAAAATTAAACTTTCGGAGAAAGTGAAGAAAACATTCTAGTTTTTACAATTGTAGTATCTAAAAAATAATTAAAAATATGTAAAAAATGTCTCGTTTACTTTCTACATTAGTGGAACATGTCACTTTTAAAACTAATTTCCAAAAAGAAAATTTATTTTGAAAATATTGGTTTCTGAAAGAAATAAGCATTTTCATATATAACATATATAGAATTAGGAAATTCCGTAATTATATAATAACATAATGGATTTCTGAAAATGTTATATAATAAAATAACATGTTATAATCCAAGAAAGATTTAACCTTGTTAAAAAATATATACAATTCATAAAAAAAACGAATGTAACATTAAATTCCATGTTAAGTATATTATGTTAAGTATAGTATAGTAATTCATTATTCAATGTTTTTACAAAGTTCAATGAAAGAGAAGCATAAATCATCATTTCATAATATAAAATAGATGACAGTTTTATAGACTCAATGTCTGGAAAAAGAATACTTGACTAATGTATTTTTCTGAAGGAGTATTTTTCTGTAATGTAATTTTCTGAAGGAAAATTGTTTTAATTCTAAATCTTCTCAATTACAACATCTCAATTACAACAAATATCAACTTATGAAGTTTCTGAAAATGACCGATTCGATTAAAACTAAAATCGTTTAAAATATATTTACTATTTTTGACATTTACTTTATTATTTAATCGACGTGCGCAAATGCGACAGAATAGGAACTCAAAGTAATGTAAAACTTTTATGCGAAAGTTCCTGTGGTCATTGCACCAGGGAGAAGATCAGAAGTACAATTTGCCGACTCATCTCTGTTCTAGAGGGCTTCCAACTGGAAACGAAACACGTGAAACGTTTCTCTTGTACTTTTACGAGCCGACCGATCCATGATCTAATTCGACATGGGACGAATGGTGCGCGTCCAGTGATTCCTTCCTGATTTTTCGATTGGAGCTTGCCTGGCCATTTAGTATTGTCCCCGATATCATCGTGAGATATTTCGATCTCTGAACTGCGGCGCATTGTCCGCGCTCGTGCACAGTATTAGGCGATTCGTTCCGTACGTCAGAAATGGCGTCGCGCTCAAGACATTGCGCTGAAGAGATAGGACCTCCTAAGCTCGTACATACAGATTTTTATTATTGCCGTGTTATTTATCGTTGCCATTTCCTATCCAATAAAACCCCCATTGTGCTTGAGTGACGTTGAGCGGTCGGGTTATTTATAATGATTGCCGTCTTGCGTTTGCGCGAACGGATCCTTCCGGATGCACGCTTGCTCTATCGTCATCGGCAATGGTGAGCCAGGGCACCTGTTGGTCCTTTACCGAGTGAAATATAAATTTGATGACGATAGTGCTCGTTCGCTGCGTGGGTTTCAGGGATGCGGAGGTAGCGCGCGTAGACAGCGGCTCGACGGGATATTAAATTCCTGCGGTCCACGCTTTACCTGCGCCGGCATCGTGCCATTATTTTTGCCCATTATTTTTGTTGTTTCGATCCCGCGTAAAGAATTGCGCCGGACAAGCACGTCGAAACGTCTTGTATTTTTTCTGTTATCTGCAATCTGTTTGCTTTCGATATCAGATACGAAGATGTATTATTTTCTGTTTTAATGACACTCACGGGAGCTCTAAAACAAATTCTTCGACAAATATGTATGTTGAGCTAGATACGAGATAAAAGAATTTCCGAACGAATTTCTTGACGATTTTTTCGCTTCAATTGCAATTTCATGCCGCTCACGCAGTCATATTACGTGCACTCGTCAGCAAATGCTCGTCTTACGACGTTTTAGCATGCCGGGTATATTTCCCTAATGTAATAAAACTCGGCATTCAAGATTGCGCGCGGACTAGCGATAAACGGATACGACTTCGATATATTACATTCGCTATGACATGTCATCTTAGTGAGGAATTAAATGGAACGTGAAAGATGTACGTATGTACAACTAGCAAAATGAGACTTGCAAGTGAACGTTTACGAGGTACGCAAAGTAGAAAGACGGTATTATCGAGCGTCGTACAGACAGCTTTGCATTACGTTAGTTTCATACAATGTATTCGTTAGTTACACTTGAGTAACTAACATGCGAATAATGAGGATTGCGAACACATAGAATAAGAGCCAACGGTTTAATTCAACAAAGGGCTTTCTCTGTAACACAGGAAGGTAAAATTCAGATAGAACTGCAAATTTATGAAGAATGCAGAAACGCAATCAGACTGTATTTGCGTCAGACTTACGCGAGATTATTCGATTAAAAAACGATGCATACCATTTCAAACAAAATTCATTTCAATGCTTACTATGTAATACCCAAAAGAAATGAGATTGTTAATAAAATTTACTGCATTTCACGAAATGGAAATACTCTTGCTTTGGATATTAATACGCTTAAATTCGATGATGTTTCAATTTGCTCAGTTGGAAGGATAATATTCTAGCGCAAAGGAGAAACAATATTGTGCAAATAGATTGTTGATTGTTCATTGTTGTTGTATTGTCGATAGCAAGAGTGAGTTTTGAAACGAAGTAAAAAGTCTGGCCAAAGAATATTTTTTGTCGACGAAATAGGTCGGAAGGTCGCCCGATCGTGCATTTCGTCCGCGCCGCGACCATTTGTAATCCCAGCACAGCCAATATTCTCGTTCGCAATTATTCTTCGATAAAGCGAATTTAATCGACGATCACGAAGTGCTCGTGTCGAAGAGCCCGCATTCGATTCGTATTTTGACCTGCACACTTGCACGTCGTCCTTGCGGTAGTACAAAAACGGACGTTGGATCACGTGCGGAGTATGGAAAACCTTTGCTTGTACGATTTAGCGATCGAACGATTGCGCAAAATTCTACGCCTTGTACATCCAGTATCGTTGAAAAAATGCTTACTTCGTGAAAATTAATATCTTTAGCACAAGAATTACTCCTTGATTACTGTACGTTTTAAATTTGAATCAATTTTCTTGGAAACTTTGCGCTTAGTCATTTAAGATCCGATCGACGTGTATAATCACCACTTTGTAACGTCACTGATGACCGTAATTCTTTTATGAGGAATATTTATGACTGTGTTGAAGTGTTACTATCGACTGCGCCGCAAAGCGCTCAAAGTGAAGTTTATAATTGCTAAAGATAAAGTTAGCAATGGCGGCCTTTGCTGAGTGCGAAATTCTAGCGAGAAATGACGCGAGTACCTCCAAGTCTGACCGTTTCGATTTCCCGTGAACATAGGGTTTAGGCACACGATATCAAATCACTGGATCGTTAGTCACGCCATTTCGGATTTAGCCGGCCGTTACGCCAACTGCACACCATCCTTCGGAGGCTCCGACAAGATTAGGGTTTATGTTGGTGCGGCCGCCTTCTCTCGCGGCGTTTGCATTAGGCACGGGCTCGCACGTACGGAATACCTCAGATCAGAATGGGTAAGGTGGGCCCTTCCTTTTATCACGATGACCTGGATAGTACCGTTGGGAAGTATATAATCGTTGGCTTGTTATGTTAATCGTTCCTTTATCGACCGAGCTCGCATAAGACCTACTCGTCCATGCGGAACGCTGAAATATCTTAAGTAAGTTATTTGCGTAACGTTTAACCCTGTTAAATTATTTATTGAAATTAAGCGGGAAAAAAGAGGGAGAAAGGAACACGAGGATTGTACGGTAAGCACTCTTAATTTTCACGTTTTCGCGAGCGTCCGAAAAGCCAGCTCTCGAATCGTATCGATCCCGACGCCACTCGCGTGGGCGTCCAGCTAGCTTTTGTATTCGAGCGACGCGTCTCACGCTATGTTGGAATGCAAAAGAGAATTCTACACTTTGTGGCGAACCGCTTGTTTCATTCTACCTTTCCGCACGTATCGAAGCCGAAACGAAATAAAAGGTGGAATAGCAATCAAATTTTTCGCTTTTCGCGCGTAGTGAAATAAATGGTATTTGAGAGAGATATTCGAATGTCGTTAGGCGATGAATAACTTGACAATACTGTTTCGAATGTAAGTTTGCATGCGGGCGTTTTAAAATTAAACTTGTATTTTTCTTACTCTTTAAAAACTTATTAGAAAGAATAAAATGTTTCAATAAATGCATAACTAATTAATATGATTTTTAACTCTTGCTGGCGGTGGGTTTATTGGATATATACATTCAATTACTTCCTAAATCAATATTAAATATGCCACTAGTAATCAGTGAATGAAATATGGATCCCTAATCTAACTTTGTTTTAGTGTATAAATTCAATGTATAGTATTGGAAGATTGAAACTGTGCAAAAATCCGTATTTTAATTATACATATAATGCTTAAACTTTCTTTCTTTTTTACTAATCGATGAATTTTACTAATTTCCCAATGCCTGTTAATAGATGTAGTGTCAAATATGTCACTGGGTAACCAGTGATTAGCTACTGATTCTGATTTAGAGAGTATAAATATCTTTATTAAACAATTTAATTTTCTTTATATTATATTTATAAATTTGAATTCTTATTAAAATATATTTTAGTATCACCATAAATTAAATGGATTTGACAGCTCAACATCAGTAATCGTGTTACAGATTTTGATGTCAACTCTGGAAGTTAAACAAATAAAAATCAGAATATTGTTTAATAAACAAAATGATTGGAAAAAAGATTATCTCTTCGATCTAAAACAATCTGTCCAGTACATGAAGGTAAATCATGGAATTCAAAGTCATATTTGAATATTATCATTCAGACACGTTTGATATTCCGATGATCGCTAAATGATTCTTTTTCCTCTTGAGAGGTCTCATGGTTTTCGGAATTCTGGCATAGATTTTCGTCCAACGAACCGTAAACGTGACTGCGAGAGAGAAATTCGCGAGGGGGTGCACGCTATTACCATCGGACGTTGAATGAGTTGTTTTTTTCGGAGCTACGATAAGACGAACAGCATACGTGCAGCGTACAAATGGTAGCATCTGCGCGTGTGTTGAATATTTAACCGGTTTAAGCCCCACAATACACGCCGAATCACGCTGAATGGAGAAGCCACTGTTATAGGGCAGTTGCTCCTCCAAAACAAATCGGGATGAACGGGGGTCCATATTTAATCAACACAAACTCGTTCCTCTGCGATCTCTCTTTGCAATCATTTCTCTGATTTTCCGGTACTTCTCTGAATTCAACGAATCTGTAAAACCGATTTATGTATATATTAATTGTTTCCAATGGCGCATTTATTTACAGAATTAGAGTGTTAGAATTAGAGGACACCAAAGCGCTAAGATTAAAACTTAAAAAAAAATAAAGAAATTATAGGTAATTTAAACAATCTCTGTGATGCGATTTTGTGAACCGTTGAAACGACTGCCGTTAAAGTATAATATACGTACTTAGCACGTAAAGCTGCTATTTTCTTAACAAGATATGATTAATAACATGATTAAAATGATGATACAAAAAGGGTTGCATTCATTAGGGTGGAGAGAGAAGTTAAATTGGGACATTCGAACATTCAACATAAACACAGCCCTGATCGTTTAATGTTATAAAACGTCGCTTTCTTACTTCAAAAGTGATATAACTGAAAAACATAATTTTCAAATTATTATCATGAATGAGTTAGGTAAATCATCAAAAGTAACTTAATTTCATAAAAAATCGTCAAAATACAACTCAATCATAACTTACCAAGAAGGATGCTTTAACACTAGAACCACTGATGGCGTCTTGCTAGAAATGAAGGTGCTAATTCGGTAATTGGTTTTCTATTCTTACTTTCGGTTGTGAAAATAATGAAATTATTTATATCATTAAAATACTTAGAATTATTTGTGTTATGTATATCTAATATTACACAAAAAAAATAAAATAAAATGATTAGCGGAGTTAAAATGATATTGTCAGCGATTCTGGTATTAAAAAAAAAATCATTACAACTCAAAAAGAAATAGTTTTTTAAAGATTGTGAAACAAAATTGTCGAAAATAACATTTCATGTTAAGAATATATTCTCTTTGTCGACACTATTTGATTAGTTAAGATAAAAAATAGATTTTTTCTTTTCTGAGAAAATTTTTTTTTGTTATATTACTTTTGAAATAAAGGAGCGATATAATGACAAATAATTCAAATTTATTGCAGTATTATTATGATAAAATGCTCGTGCGCTTGCTTTAATTTTAACGTATGTCACGTGTAGTAGAAAAAAAATTGATTGAAAGCTTCTTTGTACACTTAATTTTGTTGCGATAATAAATAATAAATGTTTTGAATTATTGCAAGCTATCATTTAATATTATCACTAAATTTAATATTATCACTAAAAACGCTGCATTTATAATAATCTGTAATCAATTTTGCAGATGTATAATACAAATTGACGAACAAGACAAATACTTAAATATTTCACACACATATGTTATATTTAAATATTCTACAAGATTTGAATATTTAATTCAATAAATATGACCAACGAAAATCTCGTGTAATTGTGAGTGGCATGGCCGGCGGCGACGGCGATTTCATAAGGATAGAGAGTTACGTAAGGTGAAATCGTGGAATCATCGATCAGTCGGGATGACTCGAACAAACGCAAGGTGCACTCAAAGTGCATAATTTGGAAGTGGTTAAATGTTCGCCACGCTAAAACTGGGCGACTTTAACGAAATCAGTAAAAGTTCCATTAGCGCGAAACAAGCTCTCGGGT
>Ga0157364_1004827_pt1 | contig 13561 bp, 5 predicted proteins | sample AttsexASBM2_FD_111476 | JGI IMG/M metagenome (GOLD analysis project Ga0157364, IMG submission 111476) | Fungus gardens microbial communities from leaf cutter ant in Ribeirão Preto, State of São Paulo, Brazil - Atta sexdens ASBM2 | ecosystem: Host-associated > Fungi > Mycelium > Unclassified ... | reverse complement strand
TTTTCGACGCGGGATTCGTACGCTATCCGAAAGATGGGAGAAAATAGTGGCCAGCGATGGACAATACTTTGAATCATAAATGTATAACCAGTTTTTTACAATAAAGCCTCGAATTTCGGAAAAGAAACGGCGGAAGCAAAGTTGTACATCTAATACATGAGAAATTGCTAGATTTTCAATAAAACATCAGCAGGTATTTTTAAGATAGTTACTATTTATAAGAATGATGGACGAGTTTGAGTTGCACCAAAATCAGGACGTCCAAAAGTCACTAATGTTCGAGTAGATAAAAGAATAATGAATATCTCGTCATCAGATCCCTTTTTATCTGCACCCAAAATATATTCAAAATTATTAAGTGAAGTAAGAATGCACCATCTATGCAAACTATTCGCTGCCGATTACACGCATCAGGCAGACATGGACGTGTCGCAAGAAAATTACCCTTCGAATAAAAAGAATCTTAAAAAGCGAATAGACTTTTACAATAAACATGTTTTAAAACCATTAACATTTTGGAAAAATGTCCTTTGGACCGATAAATCCATGATTAGATTGAAATATAACTATGGACGAATGTATGTTTGGAGGAGGCAGAAAGATTTTTCATCTTACAAATATGCCAAACATTAAAATCAATGGAACAGGTATTATGGTTTGGGAATGCGTCACATTTGGAGTAAGGAAATTTGTAATTTTAAAAAGTAAATTCTCAAGTTTACTTTAACTTACTAAAAGAAGTAATAATTCCAAAAGGGAAACGATTAATAGGAGACGATTTTATCTTTCAACAGAATAATGTATCTATACACAAGGCGAAAATCGTTACCAAATATTTACAAAAAAGTACAATAAACATATTAGAATGGCCTCCATAGCCCTGATCTTTCGCCAATAAAAAACATATGATCCATTTTTAATTGCATATTGCAGAAAATAGACCACGCAACATCACGGAATTACAGATGTTAATAGAAAAAAATGTCGCAACTATTCATTGAAGAATATAGAAAATATATGCTCTCTTTACCAGATCGATTGGCAAAAATATCATTACAAAATCATTGTGGAGATTAATTTGTTTATGAAATTTTACTTATTTTTGTAATATGCGTTTATAACATGTTCTACCTTTTTAGTTTCTCTTAAAGTAAATTATAAAGTAATGTAATTTTACTTACTTACTTATCTACTTAAATATCTTTACTTAAATATCTTTATATAATATCAATAAATATTAAATTTATTGTATAAAGTAAAAATTAATAACATTTAACTCTACTTAAATGCTTTTTTGTTACAATGCAAATTGTTTACTTACTTTTGTTACATACTATATATATATATTCGATATCACATGCTTACCTTATCGTAGCTTGTACCATATTACGAAAAATAAAACTATTTCATGAGAATCTACAGCTTAATCATTAGGTGATAAGCTCATCATATTTGCTGGAAAAAGGAACCCACAGCACAGAAAGATTGCAAAATGATTGCAGATATATCTTATTGTAATGTTGTAAATAGATTATGTATTTGCAATATTATTGCAATGTCATAGCATCATGAAAATGTCCATCTTCAGTAAGGTTGCGCTGTAATATCGTTACAGCGTAATGTATTTCTTTTGCAGCTATTATTAAATAATTCCTTTATTGGAACAAGGAAAGTTTTATAATTGTTAGGAATCAATTTGATTCTCCATGAAATATGTTGTTCAAAAATTTAAGAGACACGTATTTTTTTATATGTGCCCTAACTCATGTTTAAGGGGTGAAACACCCTTTTGAAAAAAAACGGAATTTTTCTTTCGAGACGAATATCGTCGGAATATAAAAGATAGAAATAAATTTTTTAAATAAAAGTTGTATGGTTTTAAGAATACTTTAAAAATATAAAGAAAAAAATTTTTGTTTATTTTTTTATTTAACAAAATACTCTCATCATCCATAATTTTTTTAAATTTTCAAATTTTTTTTTTACTAAATTAAAGATTATTTTTTTATGAATTTAATCATGTGTAATTAAATTCGGTTACAACATAATATTTTCGAGAATTAATTATTAACATTTCCATATATACGCTATCCATGCTCATGTATAAGTAATTGTCGTCGGAACAATAAGGTACATAAATCAATGAATAAGGAAATTGACATGATTGATATTTGTAACATTACAAATTATATGTAATGTTAATAATTTGTATTACTTCTCCTTAAAATGAGTAAAACTTTGTTTTTTATTCACTTCTGTACATTATTTCCTTATATAATATTTTAAGATTATTCTCTTAAGTTATTTTCGGTTTTACGCTTTAATATCTTAATCTAATATCTTAATCAAATATTTATTTGTCGTTTATATAATAATTTCTAGCGTACTTAATAATGAAATAATTTTTAAATGTTCATATACAACAAATTTATATTTTTTGTATTGTTTACTTATTATACTCATTACAATAATGATATTCGATGAAAAAATGTTTTAAACATAATGACTTTTTCATTCATCATGAACATTTTATTACAGCTATATTATCTTCGATATCATGTTGAAGTTTTGTCAAAACTAAATTCTACTGGATTTTCAAATTCTTCTGGTCTTTCGTTTGTATAACTACTTTTGAACCACGAATATTTAAATAAGTCGTGATATCGCAAGGATGACAATTGATTATGTATCAGAGATTATAATTTTATTATATTATTTCGTTCATGTAAATTTATATTACTTTCCAATAAAACAATATCTAAAGATCTTTTAGCAAAATTTTTCCAAATTATAAATCCGTAAATATCTAATGATTGTATTTTCCCTGTAGTGCCTTTCAATATAATAATAATAATAATAATAAGTTTTTCTGCATGTTAAATCTGAAATAATATTGAAACAATGTTCAGTTCATGAATCGATAAGAAGAACGCTATTAGAACCAATGTTTAGAAAATAAGCTTCTTCTAACTACATTTTAAAATGATCTGTAAGAAATATAAATGTTAAATTAATAACTATTTTATGAGAGTCTTAAACAAAAAAATAAGATATAATATATTATAGAAATGACAAAGAGGTTATATTTCATTTTATTATTTCGTTTATTCGCAGATTTATATTTATTTTTTAACAATAAAACATCTGAAAATCTATTGTAAAAAGAAATTTATTTAATTACCTGAATATTTTATCAGATTTCGATTCTTTTACAATAACATTTATTGGTGGAAATAAGATTTCTCTTGTATTCTTGGTTCAAATTAGTAAATAAACATTTAAAAATTATTTCATTATTAAGAACGTTAGAAATTATTATGTAAACGACAAATAAACAAAATTAAAATATAACACCAAAAATAACTTTAAGAGAATATACAGAGTAGTCCACTTAAATCGATCATTTGAGATATCTCGCTTATTTTTTGATGATATAAAAAAATGTTTCAAATGAAAGTGGAAGAGTGGGACATATTTGGTCATGTTTTTTATAGATGGAGACATCTAAAAAGATATGAAGGTTACCTCCACTTTTTTAAATGGAATTGTACGATTTTTTTTACACAATATGATTTGTCTAATTATTCTGCATATAAAAGTATTAAGGTGATAATATCAAAAAATTAATAGTTGATGAGATATTTTACATTTTATTCTGGCATATATTGACATAAAATGTTAAATAACTCGTAAATTATTAACTTTTTGATAATCGTACCTTAATATTTTTATGAAGAGAATAAAGAGATAAATCAGTTGGTGAAAAGAAAACACATAATTACTTATTTAAAAAATTATCCATTTTACAATTTTTTAGAGCAATGATATGTTTTCGAGCAATGATATAAAGAGAGTAGGAGAGGACAGAATAACGAGAATAACGACAGACAAATTAGTTAGTATAAAAAAAACAAAAAACATATTGTTTTATATATTAGGATATTATATAAGGAAGTAATGTACAGAGATAAATAAAAAACAAAATTTTACTCACTTTAAGAAGAAATAATACAAATTATTAACATTATATATAATTTATAATGTTATAAATATCAATCATGTCAATTTCTTTATTCACTAATTTATGTATCTTATTATTTCGACGACAATTACTTACGCACATGAGCATGGATAGCGTATATACGGAAGCGTTAATAATTAATTCTCAAAAATGATATATTGTAATATAATTTAATTACATATGATTGAATTCGTAAAAAATAATCTTTAATTTGATAAAAAATAATTTGAAAATTTAAAAAAATTATGAGTGGGAGGGTATTTTATTAAATAAAAAAATAAACAAAAATTTTTTTTCTTTATATCTTTAAAGTGCTCTTGAAACTATAACTTTTGTTAAAAAAATTTTTTTATTTGTTATACTTTCGACGATATTCACCTCGAAAGAAAAATAACGTTCTTTATAAAGGCGTGTTTCACCCCTTAAATATGAGTTAGGGCACGTATAAAAAAATATGTATCTCTTAAATTTTCGTGTTTAACATATTTCATGGAGAATCAAATCCAGACAGTTATAAAACTTTTCTTGTAATAATAAAATTTGTAATAATAAAATTTGAAATATAATTTGTGATATTAATAAAAAACAAAATTTAAATATTAATAGACCTCTCTCGAAATTAATAATAATGGATATATGGCAATGAGAGTGTTAATACACATAGTGCGGGAATTCATATAATAGTCATGGTGCGCAATTCATATAATAGTCAAATAATATTCACATAATATATTAATCTATTGTACAATGACTGTTGATACAAACTTCTTTGAACGTCTTGGTTTATTTTAAATCATTATCAGCAAATTATGGATAATTTTCAATATTGTCTTGACAATTGTTGAAAATTAAATTCTATGAGAGACTAAGAATGAGCGTATCCTTACAGTTTGATTTGCCAAATTTGTCTCTTCGCTGTATAGCCAAATGACTAACCTCTGTCTCCATAGATCACAGTCAGTTATTCAAAATATTATTTGACTATTATATGAATTGTACACCAATTTCTGCGCTGTATTAATGCTCTTATTGCCCGTATACTCTATTATTATAAATTAAAAAATGCAAGAAAAGAAACTAATCAATATATCTTTTGTATTATAATTATTATATTATATACTTAATTGTAAATTTTATATGCAAGTATATATATATATATATATACATATAATATTTTTCAAATATTATATATGTAGACATTTTTTATTATTTTAATATTTTCGCAAATATACTATATTTTACACTTTACGCGCCTATTTTGTACATATTCTTAACTAGTGAAATGGAAATAATAAGAAACTCTAAGCATTCTATTTTATTTTCTTTGCCATATTCAAAGAATTTTTGTAATCCATATAAGATAGTTGGCTCAGTAATCGTCACGTTAATCAAAACATTTCACTTTGCAAATTTATATTTTTCAGATTGAAAAGTGAGTTGACTGTTATTTTAGTTATTTTAAATCAATTTTTTATGACGAATAAAAACGTCAATTCTCAAACTCTACAATTCTTATATCTATTGCTATTGTTGAGAAAATCCTTTATAAAAATTAGAAGATGCAAATGTACGAGTTATTGCCATGCCGCCATAACGGTTTGCCCAATAATCGTCATGAGTATGTCACAAATCGCCATACGTGTTTAACTTATTGCATACACGAACGGAATGATTCAGACACATAAATTTATATATATATTATAATTATATATTTTATAATTATACATATATTATGATTATAATTTCATTATTAATTTATCTCATCATATGAACTATAATTGCATGTATATATCACTTATTTTTTTCCCTTCGCTACAGTTTGCATGCAATCTTTTTTGACTAGTTTTCTTTGAAGCTTTTTGAATTTATATTTTTTCTTTGGCAATACGTTGTTTTTCCTCTTTGGCTTGCTGCTTTATTCTTTTTACTTTTAAAGCTTCTCTTGCTTTTTCTTCACGGTTCTTTTTTCTTCTTTTTTCAGTAATACTTTTTATTTCTTATTTTCCTTATTTTTATAATACTCCTTCCATTTTAATGAGCTAATAACAGCAGGAACTTTCTTTTTCAATGATAACCAGTAATTAAAGAGATTAAGATTTTCGGCAAATCCGTTCCATGTCTCTTGATTTCTCAAAAGTTTCAAACTTTTCCAAAGATTGTTGATTCTCGAAATATCGCAAGTTCTTGGCTTGATGTAGCTCTTCATTATAAATTCTATCATCAATCAATCGTTGTGTGTCAATTTTGAGCAATTTGGAATAATTTAGGGCGTCTTGAAAGGAAAGAGATCGCACGTTCGAAAACCGTTTTGTAAATTTTTCATTGAATTTATGGAGTCAATAGCTTTTTTTCAACTTTTTTGAGTGTCTTAAGGCATTTTAACACATCTGCGTTGTGTTCCATTTTCCAGGCATGAATTACATTCTTTTATGCCTGTTTTAGAGGAAACATTGTCACATAGGCTGAAGAAACAAAGCCATTAAAATAATCTGATTAATGAAACAGAAATCACTGAGAGCCATCGTTATATGATGACGTATAGCCGTATATATGACATACAGAACGACTGGCAAAGGCATTTTTTTGTCGAACAACCAAGGATGAAAGATGTTTGCAACAAATTCAAAAACACTCCGCCGTTATCCATCCGTTGTCAGATTTTCCCAGTCCCCATAATTCTGGCATAACAGCTACTATACATGTTGGCATTCGCTTGCAACTAATCATTATCATTGGCGAAGTCAATTCGCTTGCAGCGTTTCTTGTTATCAACGTTGTAATACTTTTTTTCGTTACTGTTGATGAAGTTGTATATCGCTTTTTTGCCTTTTTATATCAAAACTCGGTTCTCCTTTGAGTTGAGAAAGAAAGCGATTTCATTGCAATTAATGATTCGTGGATCGATGATAACATCGGTGAAGTTGTTTTTTATATAATGTAATTGTATCTTTTTCCAATTCCTTATCTTTTCTTCTATTACTGAAGCTCGATCTCTAAATGGTTCTGCGGTATTCGTATCGAAATCTCGGGATGCCGTCGCATAAATGCTTAGTATCAGTGCCTCCCGAGTCTAATGTTAGTGAAAGGTATTTCTTTTCCAATTTTGTTAATCAGCATTTTTACACTATCTAATAGAGCTTATCCTTCGTAACTGGAAATCCAGCTTTTTCCTGTGCGATGATCCATTTGATTAATTGTTCTTCGATAACTGACAGAACAGTCTCTAGTTCCATTTTGCGTTCCTCTGGTGTGTTTTATTTTTTATCAGATAACGTTCGAAGTACTTGGTACTTTGTACTATTCCTAGCAGAGTGTTCGGATATGCCACCCGTTTTCATCGCTTTCAATGCTTCTCTCATGATCCATTGTATATTTTAGAGTTGAAGCTGTCGCTATTGATAAAGAGAACAAAAAATGATTAAAAATCGAAGACTAAGAATAGGCATTTGAATTCAAATCTACTTAAAATACTTTCAAATTACGAGTAACCATTGTAAGTAAATAAAATCATTTACTTTTATAAAGAAATAAAAATAATTTTGACTATTGTATCAGAACTATCATTATTACAAATTTTCAATAAATATTAATAGTTGTTTCAACAGAAAAGAATTGTAAAATTAATTTTTATTCGAGTAGTGCCCATCTCTCTATTCTAGATATACCAATTATCGATATAAAAACGATCCAATAATCGACCTTTATTTGCTTGAGTATCTATTTATTAACTCGATTATGCCTATAACGATTATCAGTAGAATGTCTAAATAATAATAATTACAGATCTAATTTTTGAATTTGGATTTTGGATACATTATTATTCGATTTACAAGCATTTTTTTTGGTCCACTTAGTCCCAGTAATCGATAAATATGGCGATTACTGGAACGACAGTGAACCAGTTGTCACGTAAAAAACTATGAAATTTGTATTGTAAGGCAGGGGATATCTCAAACTACCAAATCTGTAAACTACCGAAGAAACCAGGGAAGGTCAAGAATAGAAATCGGTAGTTAGAACATAAGACTTCGGATCGAGAGTGTCTTGAAGTCTAGGATAACCAGGATTATCTGAGGAAAAGAACAATAAGCAATAAGTTCGACACAAGTATTTTCTCGAGAAACGTAGCTTTTATTAATACGTATTGTAAGTACAGAAGACTGTCAATATCCGCCGTTGCTCCGCTCGCGCGGTCGTTTGTCTCTGAAGAGCTTTGTTCAACGGTAGATCAATCACAGCCAAGAAGAACTGCGCGCGCATGCAAGTAGTGAGATGGCTGAAAAATAAAAGGAACTAACCTATTCCGGCTGATATACTGACCATTTCTTACAGCTCGGTCATTCTGCACAAGCATTTATCCCGAATGAGCAAATATACAAAACAACTAAAAATAAAATTGGTTTCGATTAAAACAGAAATACGCGAATACATTCGCTTCTATATGATAACAAAATCAGCCTTAGGAAGCGTACTTTTTTTAAACATTTATTTAATAGTAACATTTATTACTTAATAGTAATAAAAGAGATAAAAGGGCTCGAGGGAATAGACGCTGTTCAAGGTGCGCTAATTAGTCAAGAAAATTTTTCAATATCCAAATTAAATTGATTAAAAAGATCGTAGAACAAATAAAATTGTTAAAACGATAATAAACTCGTACGTTTAGTCTTCTTCAGCGAAAAATATATGCAAAAAATTACATATTAAGTATTGCTCGTTGTTTACGCACAATACAAAATTAGAAAATATAAATCTATTCTTTGCAGTCTCCAGGGAAGTCAAACTAAGTTCTCTGTCGAGAATACATTCTCCCATCAGTTACAAAGCTGAATAGAAATCACAAAGTCGATGCGGTAATGAAAACTGCAAGCACATAATGTAAATTGTTAATCCAAAATCTTGATAGTAAAGATGTCAAACAATTAAAGATTTTTTAGTTAAATTATAAAATATTAAATAAAATATACAGTATGGAGTAACGTATCGATCATACATCCTTAAATAGTAAAAAAAAAAAAAATCATTCACATAATTTTGAAAAATTTTTTTTATTATAACTATTGGATAAATTATGTAGTTGTTTAAAAGTACGATTTCTCCAAAGTATTTAGAGAAAGGTTTTATTACCATTCGACAAATACTATAGAAACAATGTAAATAAAGAAATATCAGTTAAAATGTTGAGACCCTTACAATTAGTAAAGAAAATGAAACATATCTCCTTCAGAGAAGTAACATGGCTAAATATAAAAAGAATCGGATCTTTACGATAAATCATTTAAGAAACATTTTTTTTTTAAGTAATGTCTAATTTTTAAGATAGCAAGATGGATCTACTAAAGTCATACAGATTAATAGAACGATTATAGAATTTCGCAAACAACTGGCAGAATTCGCTTACTGTGCACTTTATCGAAACGCCATTTTTAACTGTGAATGATGTGGAAGCGTAGATTAAAAAATACTCGCTTTGTATTCCGCTCTTCTAGGCCTCTACGAATCCATCGATTCACTGTTTGTACGCCTACTGATTTATAAGGTTTTACGCAATAAATAACGCGTTAGAATTACTTGGGCGTAAGCTTCTAGCAAAGTTTAAATAAGAATGGAAATAATACAAAGCTCTTGACGGTCACAGAATCGAGCGAAAGTAAGAAATGATTGGGCCCGAAATCTTAATGCGGTCTAGAATTCTGATAAGTCTATCGTTAGAGTGTGAAATATACGGCCTAATTGCTGCTAGAGATTGAGCACGCTATCCTGAACCTAACGCTAGGAGAAGAATTAATTTCCTTATAATCTCTAACGGTAGAGAATCATAGGGATAAACTGACGCTAACTTCGAAATTACGAGGGCCAGGTCCCAAATAAAGTCATACCTGGGCTTCTGGGATTTCAAAATACTAACACCTTTATAAAAATGTTTAATCACAGAGTGATTGCCGATGCTACTGTCTGAAATAAGTGAAATTGCCGAGCGCGAGATATTCAATGTTATATTAATGAATATGAGCCGGCTTTCTGTAGCGTGAGCTAAGAATGTTAAGATCTCTAATAAAGAAAGGAGAGACTTCCTACTTCTGGCAAAACTCCCACCAATCACGCAAAGGGCGGACGTACTGTGATTAATTGTGGATACGGATAAAGATGAGTGTGTCCAAAGCTGCTGATGCCATCTAGGATTGGAAAGCTCTCCTGATAATCTCTCTGCCGCCAGGGAAAGGTTTGTCCATTCCGGATGAGACTCTCTAAGAGGAGAAGATAATAATGAATGAGAAGGAGATAATATTGAAGAATTAGAAATTAGCAAGCAAATAAGCAATGGGAACCATGGTTGCGAAGATCACCAGGGTACTAACAGAATTCCTGTGGCTTTTCGTCTACTATTTTGCGTAGAACTTTGGGAATGGGAATAAATGGAGAAAAAGCATAATAATAAAAATTAATCCAAGATAGCGTAACTGCTTCGATCGCCCAAGAGCCTGAATCAGAGAACCAGGAGATGTAAAGCTCGTTCTTGGCATTGATTATTGAGGCGAAGAGATTTACGGCGAAGGAGCTAAACTTTTCTTCAATTAGATTGAACTCTCGCGTTGATAGAGACTCAGTGTTGACATTTTCGACTCTCTATCTGCAACAATATTGTCAGCCGAAGCGATGTAGAAGAGGTAAATATTTCGGTTTTCTATTTTCAGATATTTCTAACAATATCAGATAATGCAGGGTATCGGACTGAATCAAAATTATTTATGTAGCGGTGATATTGGCAACTCGTAAAAGAATATTACAATTCTGAAAATCTGCGGCTAAGGATCTTAGAGTGAAAAAGGCAGCCTTTACTTTCAAAACATTGATGTGAAGAGAGGCGTCCTCCGCTTACTACTACCCATGTGTTTCGCTCTCCACATGAGGTATCCCAGCCCGATAGAGATGCATCTGAAAAAATTTCGCATACAAAATCTGCACGATTATGTTAGCTTGTTTTGCATCAGAAAATATTCTGATCCACCAGTAAAAATCTTCCTTGAAATATGAGAGAATTGATATGTATCGTAATTATTGTAGTCCGATCCTAAAGCTAAATCTTTCTCTTTCGAACTTTTTTATATATAGGAGACCATATTGGACTGCGGGGCAAATATCAAGGAGCCAATCATGCTCGCGAAGTCTCGGAATGGAGACTCCTCTAACAATCTATCTTTGAAACACCTAAAAGTAAAAAATCATCAAGATAGACGATAGACGGATTGAAAATCTTTTTCTCTTAAGGCCGTAACAATTGAGCGTGTAATTTTGATAAAAATGTAAATGGTAACTGTAGCTAGATCGAATGGTAGAGACATAAATTCATAAAGAACATCTCGCTGTTGGAATCATAAAAATTTCCTAAGAAAAGGATAAATTGGAACTGAAAAATATACGTTTTCGTGATCTATCGATGCGATAACGTAATTCGATAACATGAGATCTATACTACGCTAATCCTGCATCTTAAAGTGAGAGAGGGGGAGGGGAAGAAATATGCATTCAAATCGCGAAGATTTAAAATAAATCTCATTCCTCCAGATGATTTTTTAATTAAAAAGTAAGATGAAAGAAATTGGTCTTCTGAGGGAAATAACTATATATGGCTCCTATAAACGTTTAATTTCGTTGTCGCAATTTTCTGACTTGATTGGAGAGAAAGATGGCTTCCTTAAGAAGGAACGAGCTGGAGACGTCAAGACAAAAGGAATTTTGTACCCGCTTATGGCTTGCAGTATTTTAGAGTTCAATGTTATTTCCTTCCATTCGTTTTCGAAAAGGGCCAGGTGATTTGTTGGTGTCAAAGTTAATGACGAGTTTGGGACCGGGATGCCGAGCTCCCGCTGCAGCTCCAGTATTGGGAGTCCCTCTTCAATCATGCGCAGCCTGAGTTTTGTGAAGAAGACTGGCATTTCCCTGATTCCAGTGAATCTCACGAAGGGGCTGGTTTCTTTCTTTTCTTTTATTCTTCTTTTATTTTTTCTTATATTTAGTAAATCTCTTCCCAATGCGAGTGGACGAAGTCAACCGCATAATTTAGAACAAATCAACGAAAATAGTTAAAGAAGCCAATTTCATATTATAGTCCTTGAGTGGAACGAGAATATGGGTAATTACGCACTGCTTCAATATATCGGTCACTCAGAGTGATTTCATCTGAGGAGATTAATAGCCGAGGTAGTCCACGGATTTTTTAAGAAATAGACATTTTTTTAGATTAATCTCGAAATTATATTGTTTTAACAACAGCAAAGTTCTTCTGATAATTTCCAGATTTTCGCGTGAAGTAGCCACGACAGTGTTGCTGCATGTAGCTTAGCGTCGAGACACCATCTCTAGATATACCAGGTATGTAAATATGAAACCGGAATTTTTTAATAGAAAATACACGTTTATTGCATGAAAATGATAAAAAATATTTTATTCGAAGTATTGCCCATCGATAGCTATACATTTTTTCCATCTATTTGACAATTTGTGGATGCCACGCCAAAAAAATTGTTGCTCTTTTGAGCCAAATCAGTCATCTAGCCATCTTCGTAAGAAGTGAAGCGCTGCTGAGCAAGTGCGTCCCATTGATGCAAATAAGTGGTAATCGGACGGAGCCAAGTCTGGTGAGTAAGCCGCAAGCGAAAGTATTTCCCAATCAAATGCCTCAATCGTTTCTTTGATCAGTTTTGCTATGTGTGATGGTGCATTATCGTGAAGCAAAATCACTTTGTGTTGCCTTTTTTGATATTTCGGTTGTTTTTCACACAAAGCTTGATTCAAATTGATCATTTGTTGTCGATAGCGTTCAGTATTAATGGTTTCGCCAGGTTTTAGCAGCTCATAATAGATCACATCTTTCTGATCCCACCAAACACAGAGCATTGTCTTCCGTCCATAGCGATTTGGCCTTGCAGTCGACGTCGATGGTTCGCCTGGAGTTACCCATGATCTTTTACACTTAGGATTCTCAAAATATATCCACTTTTCATCACCAGTCACAATTCGATGGAGAAATGACTTTTTTTGTACCTGGCGAGCAGCACTTCGCAAGTGGTTTTTCAATTTTCCTGCTGTCTTTCATTCAGTTCATGTGGAACTCATTTTCCCATCTTCTGGATCTTTCCCATAGATTTCAAACATATGGAGATGGCTTTTCGTGTCACATTCAATTGAACCGCGAGTTGTTGTTGAGTTTGAACGTCATCCTCATCCAACATGCAATTCGCTGTCTTCAAACTTTTTCGGTGGTTTTCTACGTTCTTCGTTTCTCATGTCAAAATCGCCACTTTTGAATTTTTTAAACCACTCACTGTGATTTACCAAGAGCATGCTCACCATGCTCACCAAAGCACTGTGATTTACCAAGAGCATGCTCACCATAAGCTTCGACAAGCATTCGATGCGATTCTGCAGCAGTTTTCTTCAAATGGTAACAGAAAATGCTGTCCGCAAATCGTAGTTTCCAGGCACAAAATTCGACATGTTCAACGCTATTACAAACTATACTGTTGTATGAAACTTGTA
>Ga0157364_1004826_pt1 | contig 13565 bp, 7 predicted proteins | sample AttsexASBM2_FD_111476 | JGI IMG/M metagenome (GOLD analysis project Ga0157364, IMG submission 111476) | Fungus gardens microbial communities from leaf cutter ant in Ribeirão Preto, State of São Paulo, Brazil - Atta sexdens ASBM2 | ecosystem: Host-associated > Fungi > Mycelium > Unclassified ... | reverse complement strand
TTTGATTTGAAATTTATACTAGTCCATACAATGAAAAATAATTGCTTGTAATTCCAGAGTACCAATTTGTTAATTACTCGGAAAATGAACATGGCCTGTTTTTCAAAAAACTTTCGATGGATGGAATATTGAAATAAAAAAGTTGAAAATGGTTCAGATTAAAAATCTCCAATCTTTCTTTAGTAAAATTTCGAATTTTCGTATCAACTTCCGATTTTGAGATTATACCGTATTTTCAGCGAGTGATTTATTGAGTAAAAAAACATTGCCTTTCTGCCTGAAACGAACAAATATTAATATTCATACAGCGTCAGAGCAGCCGATATGTTATTTCCACGCTTACAGTAACTCTTATACAGTGCTAGAACAGTCGATGTAAGTCAATGATTTAATACAGCATTTACGGCAGCGTTTATACGGCGCCAGAGCAACTAACTTTATTTCAGCGCTTACGCAGCCCTTATATAGCCCAAAGCAGACGATTAATTGTTTCAATATTCTGAAAATAAAATTTAATTATAAACTTCAATAGTTTATTAAGATTCACAAAAACGTATCAGAAGAATTTCGTTCTATTCTCAGAAAGTGTCATTATAAGATAAAAATTATTTCCAAATTTACTTAATCTGCTTCAAGAACAACATGTATGCCCTTTGTACTCCTTTAAGCTTTCTTCTTGTAAATCATTAGAGTAACACCATTCCGATTTTTCGTCTGCTCTCAACATGCACGTGTAATGACCACGATTCATTTCTTCGCCTTCGTGAAATATAGGGTTTATTATCTTGTATTTTTTTTATTTTTTATTGTACAATTTTTTTAGGTCGGGATGTTTTTATCTGAATTTTCGTTGGCGATCTCTTTCACGGGCAGTATTTTTCAAATATTATAATATTTTCTTTTAATGTACGTTTATTTTCTAAATCTTTTTTGTAAGCATCACGCATTTTCTGACATTTCATTTCAAGATCTGTTATGTACTAGCCTCCTCTGACGTTTTGTTTCAGGATCTTTTTTGTATTGATCACGCACCCTCTGATATTTTACTTCAGAATTCATAACGTATTTTTCTCTGTGAGAAAAAGCATCTTTTTCCATTCATTTCGAACGAATATTCTTCAGTTTCCTTGCTACGTGCAACTCTTTTTCTCCGCCTCTCGTCTTTTCAACGTCTCCAATGGAATAGTTGAATTGTAAAGGTATGGAAAATGAATTATTGTTTGTCTTGCAAACATTGCGGACAAATGAGGTCTTAGCAAAGATCGATCATACGTCACGATGCAAGAATTTATACCGAACAGAATCGATGTAGCAATCACAACCGCCATAGGATCACAATTATAACCGTCGCCTTGCGACTGAACTTCAGGAAATACTGGAATATTGGATTGTTCTGAAAGAACAAAAGAAAGAATGAAAGAGAAATAATCTATCTACAAAAAAATGAATTTCTCCATTCAAATTTTGTATATTACGGCTATCTTCATGAGAATCATACATAATAACAGTTTTTATATAATGGCAAGCAACCCAATGTCCGCCACCGAAATCACTGTGCAGTATTTGCAAATGCTTCTTCTTCGAATTATCGAGTGAAACAATCTGATCGGGAAATATTGTTAATCATATAGGCCGAAGTGCGAATCAGAATTTCTTTCGAGTAGCGCATGGAAATTATCTATCATCGTTTCCATCAACCATTTTTCGGAAGCCAAAATGTTTTTTTTCTGTATTATCATAATAGAACTTGTGATATTGACGATCCATTTTCAGTTGATGTTTGAGGCAGCCTTCTATTGATGCATTAAACCAAATTTTTCCAATTAGGCTCGCCTACGGCAAGCCAAAGTTCTGCGCTATTGCAGCCAAAAACGCTATAACACTACGCTACGGCAGCCAAAATTCATTCTTTTTCAAAATGGTATTCTTACATTTGTTACAATTGCCATTTATCGTTTCCCATTTCGAAAATTCTAAATCAATCAAAGTTTGCATAGTGACACCTTTTTTCCTTTTTCCCATCGTGCACAAGAAGGAACGGGCTGAGTGAGAGCATCAGTCCTGCAGAAGCAAAGAATTCTTTTAATTCCGCCTCTCTGAGATCTGACGACAATCATGTGTAAAAATGTATATATACTGTACATATTTACGATAGTGTTTAATAATATAAAATAGGATTCTAGCTTTAAGTAGTGTAGCGGAGTGTGGTGAGAGCGTATACTCCACGACTTGGATGCATCCTGGTGAAATGTCAAGTAGGTGGTTCCGAGGTGTGCCCAATATGTGCATCTCTTGCGGAGGTGCTGAATAGAGGAAGTTTTTTAGCAGATAGGCGATGATATCCGCTGTTCTTCCTCATAGGAGGGATGCAGATTCATCAAATCCTCAATCCTCCTGCTCAAGCAGGAGACCGGCTCATGGGTGTCTTCTCCTTATCCGGTTCTCCTTCGAGAAAATCTCGGATGAGGGGATTATGTGAAGAACAAAAAAAAAGTATATTCATATAATATTAAAAATTTATTCTGTTGCAATCGAAATAAATATTAAAGATCGTATTAAAATCGAAGAGACGAAGAAAATATGATTCCGTTTTCACAAAAATGGGCGATGGGGAAACTCATTCTTTATTTTAAGTATATTCATAATGACCACACGTTACACGTTAACTGGGACGTAAAGTCAGCTTTATAACGACAAATTGCTGAACAACAGATAATGGCCATCAGTTACATCCACTAGAAGTCATGTATTTTCTTTTATTGTCCTATTTTAAATATGCAGGGTGTTCCCAAAAGATGATATCAAATTTTAGGGGTATGTAATATTCGTTAAAACAAACCAAAAAGTCTTAATGAATGACTCCGAAAACTTTTTATTTCTGAGTTATGAAGCATTTTCTTCTGTGAAAAATAGAAAATAAATTAAATCTACAATAAATGTGCCTTCGGCTCATGTCAATACACAATTCGGCATGTTTCGTTATTGAAGATTCCAGATTTATTTCGTTTGTTGGCAACAGTTCCCAAATCTCTTAATTAGTTCATTCACGGACGCCCATATGTAACCACCTAATTACGCAGGGATTGTTGTATTCAACTTTGAATTGTGGACCGTGTCTAGTTTTGTGTTATCTGAAAAATGACTAATTTTTACACAAATTCTAAAATGATGGATATTCATTTCATGTATGACAGAGTAAAGAGCAATGCTTCAAAAGCAGCACGCTTGTATCATGCAGCTTATCCGAATCGTCGAGTAGAAGAATGTTTAGCAAAATTCATCAATGCTTATGTGAGACCAGACAGTTCAAACCAATTTAGGTGCGGTAGACCGCGACTTATTAGAATTCCTGCATTCGAAGAAAATATTTTACGCACAATTGAAGAAAATCCTGGAATATCTTGTCGAAGAAGCGTCCTGCAAAAAAAATCAAGCCATCACACTTTGTGAAACATTTTGCATGATCAACTTTTGCATCCCTATCATGTCCAGCACTTTTGTCAATGGCTTCTTGATCGGTCCAAGATCCACAATTTTTGTGCAATATTTTGTTTACTCATAAGACATCCTTCACTAGGAATGGGATTCGTTCATAACATACATGTTTGGAGAGATGAAAATCCTCATGCTATCATAGCATCATGATATCAGCATCGTTTTTCTGTGAATGTTTGGGCAGGTATTTTTGGAGACCATCTAATCAGACCTTACATTTTTCTTAATAGACTAACAGAAAAAGTATATTTTAATTTTCTCGAAAATAATTTATTCGAATTTTTAGGAGATATTCTTTACAACATAGACAACGAATGTGGTTCATATATGATGATGCCTCTACCCATTTCTTCATTAATGTCAGACGCCATTTAATCAATCGTTTTCAAAAAAGGTGGATAAGACGTGGCAATCCAGTTAGCCACCTCGCTCACCGGATTTAAATCCGTTGGATTATTATCTATGGAGACTTGAAGAGCATGATATATATGCCACGTCAGTTGATACAATAGATGAATTGACTTAGAGAATTAAAAACTGTTGTCAACAAATACGGAATAAACCCGAAATCTTTGAACGTGTTCGATCTTCAATGAAGAGACATACTGAATTATGTGTTAAAATGGACGAAGAGCACATTGAACATTTATTGTAAATTTAAATTATTTTTTATTTTTTACAGAAGAAAATGCTTCATAATTCAGAAATAAAAAATTTTCGAGGTACTGTTCATTAAGACTTTTTGGTTTGTTTTAACGAGTACTCCTAAAATTTGGTACCACCTTTTGGGAACACCCCAGTATATATACTTATCATTTTGTATTTAACATTGTATTGTAACATTGAAAATAACCCAATCGGACTCGAAACGCTGTTTTATTTTTAATTTGTCTTAGTTCTTTATAATTATATTAAATTTTGGATAACCTTTTCATCATATTTCAGTAACTTTTACTCCTTTTATTCCTTTTTTTCAATCTGGAATTATTAACATAAATCTGCGGCACGATACTTGTCTTCCCACTATATTTTCTTCGAAAAGTTACGCAGTCACTCATCTCTCACATTAAAAAATTATTATAAATGAAATAAGGAATTCAACTCCGATAACGCTGACTGTGACATGTATAGTCAAGATAATGACCCTTAGTGACCATTGAAGGACAATTTACCTCCGATGACCTTGACTCTCACACATTATGAAGATCACCACACCGAATCAATCTTCGAAAGATTATAGCAGTCACCACATATTACAAAGCTATCCAAAAAAAACTAAAATGACTCTGACTCATATTCTTAAAGCCACGACTTTAAATGATCATCGGACACTTTCAATAGGCGACCATTGAGAAGCTATTAAAATTAAAATGGACATTCACTTTCGATGACCCTGACCCTCCCACACATTATGAAGGTCAGCACATCGAACAACCTTCGGAAGGTTGTAGCAGTCACGCGTTACGAAATTATACAAAAAAATTAATACAACTATATCATTCATTGACTCATATTGTCAAGGTCACCCTGAGTGATCATCGGACATTTTCAATAGACGAGGGTGAGAAAGGTGAAAGAGAGTGAAAGGCGAAAAAAAAAGGGATGATGGGGAAGAAGGAGAAGAAGGAAAGGAGGAAGAATTGATCGAAGTTGGAGGTGAGTGAAAGGTGAGAGAGAAGAGAAATGCATGTGACTGCGGACAGAGAAGGAGAAGAAGAAGACGTTATTTCATTTTTCATGAAAATTATCATCACTTTTTGACCTTGTATGGCTTGACTGATTTTTATTTCTTTTGGCTCAAATTACTCGTGACGCCGCCTTTCAGGATATGTTACGTGCGGTTCAAAATTTTTTATATTTTAGTAGTGTATTTTAGTAGTTGTACCCCCAAAAAATAGACTTTGGTGGTTCGGAATAAGAGACTTGTAGTGTCTTTTTTTTTTTTAACATGGCCGAAGACACTACCGCGTCTCCTGATTAGAGCTAAGTTATAACTAAATAGAGGATCATTATATTTACAAACTAAAAAGTAGATAGATAAAAAATAATGAGAGAAGAAAAATTTTAATTTAAATAGTATAATGTTTCGCAGTATTTCACAATTTAATATTCGATGTCGTAAAGGTACCATAGAAAGTTCGACTATACTAAATCTTTATCAGTCAATTGAAATCACAAAACTTTACATACTGTTTAAACGTTGGATAAACTTTAAATTAAATTAAATTACACAATATATGATCACGGCGCAATAGATATCATATAAAGCGTCTAAAAGACTATTTCTTCATTGGACGGCAAAAAAGAGCGAGGTAAATTATATATAAAATTATGTGTGTAGTGAAAGGTTGTTTGAAGAAAATATTACTACGTCTGCGTACTGAATTATCTTGCACTCTTAGTAATTGACCTCCTCCAATTCGGTGACGTAGATAGCGTATAACATAGGGCTCAGTACACTGCCCTGTGGCAGCTCTTTGAAAAGTCAAAAAACTTTTTTTATTTCCCTATATTTACACCACACTTGACACGCAGATACCAAATTGTAAATAAAGCGGCAGAACATGAGAGGAATACCCAAATTCGTTAACTAATATCAATTACAACGTTATTATATGTTGCTTTGATATCAAGAAAAGCAACTGCCACCGGAATATCCGTTTGAAAGTTTCCGAAAATTTCCATATAGAAAATTGCTGAGTTATTCATGCATGAAAGCCCTCTACAAAAAAATCAAACTGCAAAAATTATCGTAACACTTACTTAAATTGTAAACGTAAGTAACGCACAAACTTTCACGTATGACGTATAACTTAACTAATCTCCTGGAAAGAGCATAACATTAATGTTTGTAAAAATACATGTGAAGAATGCAAAGATTACAGAAATCAAATTTAAAGAGACTCTACATATAATTGCACCCTGAGTTTGTTTTCTGAATGACAATTACATGTTATTAACTGCGGCGGCTATAAATGAGATTGAAGGACGTTGAGTGGTCGACACTATTACTTTTTTTTGTTTAATACAGACGGAAAAAGCTACATTTAATCTAACTTTATCCGAAACGGATCTCAACTATGCACAGCATACACGTACTGTTCCAAAAGGAATGTGTATGATAGGCCTTTTCTGTTCTTTTTTATTGAATTTTTACACTTGTTCATCTTTTTTCCTCTTTTTTCCTACTGGAGAGAAAAGGAAGAAAGATGAATATAAACAAAACTAATATAAACAAAAATTCAGGCAAAATGAACAGGCCTAATATTACATTTTGTACATTTCTGTATCCGTTTGTGTTAAGATGTGTTAATCAATTGTAAAATACCCATAGTGTATTCAATTTGCAAGCGTTCTCTCTAAAATTAGCGCTTTTCGTCATTTCTCTGCTTCTTGTTCCGCAAGATCTATGGGTGATATTTTATTTGTGCGTTTTTATCGTACAACAAATTTTTCAAACCTGTTGATTGGCTATAGGGTGTGTTTTCCATTTGATAACACAAATCGACACAAGCGTCATTCTATCCTTCTTGATATTTAGAAAGTGATAAAAATAGAATGACGCTTGTGTAAAACTCTATATATTACTAAAGTAGCGCATTTTTTTTATTTCGTTAACAGCCTTTTTATTGGCTATTTCACCGCCTTCTTGGACCTTATCTGTAGTCCAATAAACGCTTAGTATTTATTAGTATATATACATATTGTTATTATTGGTACATGATAAGATTAATCCAATATGCGGACTAATGTGCTATTTCAGTAATAGAGCTTGAGAGTGCGATTACATGTAGCGCGGTACGCTTTGACTATAAACACATGGACTGCCAGTAGCTAATTTCAGACATGTCGCTATGCTGAAAATTAAGCTTCGCCCCGGACAGTAATTTTCTGCGAAAGTGGGAAGCTTTGACTATAGTATATGTACGTTTATGATGTGCAATGGTCAGCAAAAATGGTTCTGCTCCTCGAAGAGATTATTCGAATGATTTCAGAATCCATTAATTTGCTGATGATACTATAGTTCTGTATCTGAATCGGAAAATCAAATAAATAGAAAAATAGAAGAAGAAGAAGAAGAAGAAGAAGAACGGTCAGTATATATCAATTTTCGCATTTGAACTTATCGGTCTCTACTGTTCGCGAGCCTAACAATCTTTAGCCAATTTCGGCGACACTAAGAATATGCATCGCATTTCCTATAGCAAATATGAGAGACTAGCAGTATTCATGTATTTATAGTCAAAGGTACGCGGTAGGCAATGCAGAAACTAACTAGGTAACTATAAGAATCGCGCAAACCGTGTCGCTTGTTTATTTTTTCCTCTATTATGCTGAGTTTAGATTTTCACTCGAGTATCACTCAAGTATTACTCTATTTTTGTTGTTTATCGTACATTAGATAAGGACATTACACCTGGGAAGGACCTAGGTGGGAATTTAAATAAAACGCCTTTACATGTGAGCGGTACGGGCTAGTGACAAACATTACTAAGCATTTTTTAATAGAATTAATTAATTTAAATGCAATTATTAAATAAATCCGTTAAAAAATAAGAATGTTGACGAGTGCTAAAATATGCATAAATATAAATTAATATGTTAAAAAAAATTCATATTAAAATTTATTATATTGTCGCTAGCCCGTGCTGCTTACCGTGCTACATGTAATGTTTATTGCACACTGAATGTGATAAGCGATGAGCGACAAGCGATACCCATAAGAGCTTTGCTTTGCGTCGTCATGTGAGAAAAAGCTTTTATTGAATATCGCTCGTCGTTCATCGCTCATAGTGTCCAATGTGCAATAGATATAAGGGAGCCATCCTGACGCGTATCGCTGTACGCGCGCATTCGCGTATCGAAGGATTCGACCAGTCACGTATGCGATAATTGTGTCCTTGATTTCCATGGAGCGATTCATACGTAAGCGGATTAGCGGATCGCCAATCATAGAATCGTTGCAAATTTTGTAAGCAGATCTAACAGAACGATTCTGTGATTGGCAATTCGCTAATCCGCTTACATGTGAATCATGTCCATGGGACATTAAGGACACAATTGTCGCGAATGTAAAACGATGGATCGTCAGTGATTGATCGAATCCTTCGATACGCGAATCCGCGTCGTGGGACCACTGAACTATATATACACTGAAATGACATCTCCGCTAAAACATACAAAATCGTGGCACTAATTGATCAGGTCTATTTTAATTTGATTAATATAAGAGCGAATCAGAAATTTTTAGGTGCTCATGCGCACTTATGTTTTTTTTAGTGAGACATGTCAACATCTCTTTCGTGTATGTGGGGTTATATTTGAAAGATTACTTTGAAAAATTTATAAAATCGCATGATTGTAAAATGTGCAAAGCATCAACATGAAGTATTATGTGCCTGGGTATAGGCAGAAAAAAAGGCATTTCATTTCATGGATAAGAATTCTTGTATTAAATGCATCAATTCTTGCTTATGAGTTAACGGTGTAGGATATGAAAAATGTTATTAATGTTTTATTGAATGTATTAATAATAGAAAAAATAATAGAAAAAATAATGTCAATTGAAGTGACATTATTTTTATTTACATATTATTCATATAGATTTTCATACATTGATAATATATCGATCGATACATCGATCGCAGCGTGCCCGCGAACGCTTTTGATTTGCTCAAATATTGTCCCTACTAAAATGGTGGCTGATCAATTGTGCCATAAATTTTCTCCAATGCCCATTCCAATGTATATATAGTTCAATGGATGGCACCCTAATGGAGGAGAAAATAAGCAAGCGGCACGGTTTGCGCGGTTCCTATATATAATAGTTATCTATTTAGTTTCTGTACTGCGCTACATGTAATCGCCCTTACGCTTGTGTCATCAAGTGGGAAGTATTTATCTTAGAAAGATCCGAGGACCTCTCTGTCCTGTACATATTTATTATACAATAAAAATGCACAAATGAAATAACATTTTAAGGTGCCATTTCATGCTGACGCTCAACGCTCATTTTGGGCGTCAACAGACGTCACGTGACTAGAGTTCTTCTAATAAGAGTTAAAACATAAGATCGGAACGACGCTATTGTCTGGTGTCGGGTACTAACCGAAAATAGCACAATGATTCCACTATAGTTGAGAGTTGACAGTCCGATTTCACGTTCGCGCCTTCTACGTGAAACAAGTGCTCAATTCACAGATTCACTGCCATATCGAAAATTCTGCAAATGATGGCGTTTAAGGGATCTGAAATCTGACCAATCAGAGATCGGTGCCCTTTATAACTTGACTCCTAGAAGCTCCGCACAATAGAAGGAACAGAGAATAAGAATTTCAACCTAGTTACAGTTTTCAGAAACTGTATATTCTACAATACATGATTTCTGAGATTGAAGTTCTTATTCTTTATTCTCTGTTCCCTGTTCCTTTTATTAAAACTACATGAAACATGGAGCATTCTTCATGTAAAATTGTTATGACAACTACTATGCAAACTGCGAGAACGGTGTTATTAAAGAAAACTAGATTAACAAAAATAAACTGCTGCCATTTTGGCTTCATGACGCGCGATTATTCTTCAAAACTTCAGCCTTTTTCGTTGCGATTTTTGCAATTTTCAATACAACAATCGGACATTTTCGATAATAACAGAATTGATAATAACAGATTTTTCTTCTTCCAGACTCCTGTATGGATTTCCGATCTTTTAACAGAATTAGGTTAGGATAGCACTTCGACGCTAGGTTGGCTCCAAATGTTAATTCAGTAAATTTTCTTATCGCGGTACTTCGTTAATCTAGTGACTTTAAGTATCGTGGAACAAAAGCGACATCTGAGATCTGGGGGATTCTGTATTTTCAAAGTGAAAATTACAAAAGTGAGCAAATTTCCTAGATGTTGACCAATGAAATTATCAGTATTCTAATAAATTCGCTCATTTTTATAATTTTTATCTCGTTTCAAAATCGATTCCCTCGATCGAACTAATTCAGACCACCACTTTTGACCACTTCATAACTACTTCTGACCACTTTCTGATTTCGTCCATATAAGTTCGGCCTCCTATTTTCTATGCTCCATGACCATGACCACTCTTAGGTTTGTTCGCATCACATACTCCAACATGCTTCAACATATTCCTACCATAGCTCCTACTCACTCTAACTAGCGCAGAGGGAGAGAGCTTCACAGGGAGAGAGTGGCAAATTGCATCACGTGACCCGTCTCCTGTGATTGGACATGGGCATCAAAACTCCATAGGCATGGAAGAGATTGGAGAAAACTGGTCACGTAATCCCCGTCCTGATTGGACATGATGCAATTTGCCACTATCTCCTATCTTATGAGACTCTCTAAAGATTTGTTCGCGTCGCACACTCCAACATGCCTAATACGCTTCAATATGTTCGCGTCACTGAAATCAATATGGCGACTAAATGTTCGCGTCGCATTAGAGCATATTCCGGATCAATTAAGAGCACGCTCCACCTCAGAAGGTGGTTTGATTGAAATATGTTACGCACGCATGCGTAATGATTGAAAACGTACTATATCAAAAAAAAGTATTTTAGATTCATTTTGTAAAAACGTTTAATAAATGCATTTTTGATATAAATATAAAAATATAACAACATAATATAATATTAATAAAATAAAATAATAAAATAAAATAAAAAATAAAATAAATAAAATAAAAAGCATAAATAAAATAAATAAAATTAGAAAAATTAAAAAATAAAATAAAATAATATTAATACAATAAAATATAATATAACTTTTATACTTATTAAAAGCACATTTATTTTGTAAAAACGCTTTTCAAATAATCGAGGTAACAAAATACTTCAAACGAAACGAGGCACATGTCCGACCTGTTTGTGTGATTCGTGTGGATTAGCTTAGGTGACATGCATTTATCCTAAATCCGTTTGTGTCACTGATGAACATTGGAGTACATGAATGCAACTACTCCAACCAACGTCACCTTATCAGTAATTTAAGTCTCTCTCTCTCTCTCTCTCTCTCTCTCTCTCTCTCTCTCTGGGTTAATTTGGAGCATGCAACGTAAACAAATTAATTATAGCCATAGACATAGTATTTCTAGATCGAGCATTGTCAGAAATTTCAGGAGTAGGGGTAACCCTCATTTAGAAAAAGATACACTCGGTCCTATGTTCTCTCTCGTTTCGTGTATGCGTATAAAGTGTACCTCTGAAAGAAAGATTGGAAAGTGAGAATAAAGAACTAAAATATAATAGCTTACAGTCAGATCGGCAAGAAGAGTGTTCTGTGAGAATCTCACGAACGCGAACCGGGATGGACATGTTTTGTCGCGAAATTTTTGTTAATCAGATTAGCTCATCAAGCTCTTGATGTTTTCGATCCCCTTTCTTAGAGGTATACTTTGGGTGCTTTCCAATTGCAATGTCGATAGACACTTTCGCACATGGCGACATAAATTACGTTCCAATTGTCTATTACCATCGATACGCTATATCTATATTCAGTGTTTTTTGACAATTACATTTTACTAACTGCGGCGGCTATAAATGAGGGTGGAAGACGTTGAGTAGCCGGCACATTTACTTTTTTTTAATACAGGCAGAAAAAACTACACTTAATCTAACTCTATCCGAAACGGATCTCAACCATGCACAGCGTACACATTCTGATCCAATTGAATCATGCACAAACACACTTTGTGCATTCCTGTGTACTTTGTGTTAAGATATTAGAAGATTTGTGTTAAGATGTTAAGCAATTGGAAAGTACCCTTTATATGCAAGTGCGAAACAAGAGAGAACCAAGTGAATGCGTTTTCTAAATTAGGACTACCCCCACTCCTCGAATGTTCGGTCTAGAGATACTATGTCTATGATTATAGGTCCTTTGCATCGTTTTTATACTGCTAAAAGTTTGCCCAGAACCTAGACGGTCTTTAATAGTACCATTAGTGACTGTACTAACAACTGGCAGTAATATACGAACACAGCCTTGCTCGGCCGATTAATCTGGATCTATAATAGATTTTTAAATCTTAAGATAAATTTTCAGAAACTGCTCAAACCGGCTGTTTCATCGACAAAAACGATCATATGATCAAAAATAATAACTATCATTCATCAATTTTGATCACATAATCCTTTTTGTCGCTAAAATAGCCGGTTCGAGCAGATCGTGAAAATTTATTTTTAAATGGACAAATCACAGTTGATTTTCTTCGTACTCGACTGTAATCAATTTCTGATAGCTTAAATTTAAATCACCTATCATATAAATATTTTTGTTCAATATTAAGTACACTGTTTCTCTGTTGTTATTCAATAAGAATGGATCTTAAAACAGTCATCAAGATTTATAATTTATTAATATAAAAGTTGAAATTTTCAACATATTTTACTGATCTATATGTCATCATATACAATAGCATATGAAAAAGCTAATGATGAATTCAATTTAAAACACTGCGTACGAGTGCATATTAAAGCCGTTGTTCATTGATTTAATTTGAATATAAAAGTAAAATGCAAATATTTTGAATTATAAAATACATATTTTACGTAATAATGCAATAAAATAAGTATTTCAGGATTTAATCAATTTCTATTAGGTGCACAACTTTGCTTCCGCCGTTTTTTTCCGAAATTCGAAGCTTTATTATAAAAAACTGGTTATACATTTATGATTCAAAGTATTGTCCATCGCTGGCCGCTACTTTCTCCCATCTTTCGGGTAGCGTACGAATCCCGCGTCGAAAAAACTGGTTATCTTTTGAGGCTATCCACGATCGATCCAATTTTTTACTAATTCATAAGACCGGAAGTGCTGGTCAGCCAGGCCGTGTGCCATTGATCGAAACAAGTGATAGTTAGAGGGAGCAACGTCTGGAGAATACAGCGGGTGGGGTAGGACTTCCCATTTCAACGTTTCCAAGTACGTCTTGATCACTTTCGCAACATGAGGTCGAGCATTGTCATGCTGCAAAATCACTTTATCGTGTCTCTCGTTGTATTGCGGCCGTTTGTCTTTCAATGCTCGGCTCAAACGCATCAATTGCGTTCGATACCG